>OATI01000007.1_pt1 | contig 311101 bp, 239 predicted proteins | sample 1494981 | NCBI WGS metagenome assembly OATI01 (sample SAMEA2579952, study PRJEB22360) | human gut metagenome
GCTAACAAATCGGACGAGACAAAGGCTACTACTACGTATACGGTAAATGCACCGGCTACGACAATTGAGGCATCAAACCTCTATGTAAAAGCGGCTAACTCTGGAAATACAAACATATCCGTCACTTCTCCTGAAGGAGTTAAGGCAACTGTATTGAATTGGAACAAAGGCGATCAATGGTTTGACATCTCAACAGACCAAACTACTGGAAGCGGTGCTAAAAATATTGTAATCACCCAACGCAATAATATAAACGCGATAATGAAATCTGTTACCATCCGACTGACCAATAAAATAGCAGGAGGAGCATCTAAAGATATTACAGTGACTCCGAATGGATTTGTAGCGCCTACATTATCAGAAAGTTCCAAGACATTCGATAATTTTAGTAAATCGTACTCGACGACTACAACATTTACTGTCTCCTCACCCGGAGGTTCTAATTACGTCAAGATGACAAATGAAAGTGTGGCATCAATTTCAAAAAGTAACAACAAGTATACCATTACATTAAAGGATAAAGGTAGTACAGTTATTACCATCGCCAATGCATCCAGTACAGATCTAACGTCTACTTATACATTAACAGTAAAAGCATCAAAGAACTACAATGGAAAAACTGCATATATATATGGCAATTATCTGATTGCTCCTGAAGATGCAGCAAGTAGTATAGCCCTAAAAGATGTCGATAAAACAATCTGTTCCAAACAGACTGGTGCAACTTGGCGCATTCCGACATCGAGCGAGTGGAGAACAATATTGGGAACCAGCGGAACAAATGCATTACCATCATCATCTGCTCTATGGCAAGATTGGTATAATAAGAATCTGTTTGTATTGACCCCGGGAGCATATGCTTCTATGACCGCTTATTTCAGTTCTGATTCTGAATCGATGAGATTTTTTTCAGGAGGTGCGAATGTAGCTACTGAAAATAATCAGAATGCAATTGGACGCGTTCGTTGTATCACAGATAAATAGAAAACAAATAACAAAAACGGCAAGCAGGCTCCGCCTGAGTGATCTTTGACATGATGGGATTGATAGGAAAAAGATAAATCTGTTTCTAATCAAGTGTTGTAAAAACAATGAGACTAAACTGATTCTATTTTGAAAATATTTTAATCAACTTGTATTCTATATCAATTGAAAACAATACCTTTGCCTACATAATTCAACAATCAAAACATATTAATTATGAAAGACAAAGGAGAAATTATTGTTTATCAATCTGAAAACACCTTACAATTAGAGGTTAGAATGGAAGATGAAACCGTTTGGCTGACCCAGGCACAAATGATAGAATTATTTCAAAGAGATCAATCAGTTATAGCCAGACACATCGGAAACATTTTCAAAGAAAAAGAGTTGGATGAAAAAAGCAATATGCATTTTTTGCATATTGCAAATTCAGATAAACCGGTGAAGGTCTATAGCCTCGACGTTATTATCTCTGTTGGCTATCGAGTAAAGTCACAAAGAGGTACTCAATTCAGGATATGGGCGAACAAAGTACTTAAAGAATATATGTTTAAAGGATATGTTATTAATCAACGCATAAACAAAATAGAAGTGACTATTTACACAAACCAGATACCGAAACAGTTATCGTTGGATTTGCAGCGTCACAACGCTCAATATGATCCAATCGACATCCAATTGTTTAGACAGTCGCACGACCGTTTCCTGATCATAGATGAAAAAGAACTTTACCATATCGGTGCTTCCTTGAAAGATTTAGGAAAGAAATGGTTCGCTTTCTCTAAAATACAATTAGATATAAAAGAATTACTAAATCATTTATAAAACAGAAACTCCCTTCTTATTTCTTTTCCCTGTCAATCGCATCTGTAACCTAACGACAGATGCACCAATCGTTACGCAGCCCCCAGCAAGGGGTTGCGCAGCTTTTTGTGTGCGTTTATGTAAACAGCCACCCCGGGACAGTTTCCCGGACAGGTTCCGCCCAAGGGCGACATCTGGTTCCGCTTCGTGGGCGGAGGTGGCTACTGAACAATTATTAGGTAAAACCTATTGTTTTCGTTTAGATAAAGATTTATCCATAATAACATGTGCTTTTACAAAAGGCCTCTACGAAATACGTGTAGAGGCTGAAAGTAATAAAGAATTAGCATTAAAAAAACGGAAGCCGCTCATACCACGACTTCCGTTTCCATCATCTTATACTCTTACCTTAATCTAATAACTGTATATCATCTAAAAGTTTCTTCCGGTATCCCACCATAGACGGGTTCCACAATTGTCGGCGCCACCCAATGCCTTTGTCAAAGCAGCATACTGCTCGGGATTGGCTGTTTGGATGCCGACAAAGAAGTTTAGTCTGCGCGGTCCCAGATTTGTATCGATTGTTCCCTGGCTGTCGTTCACCAAAACCGGGAACAGCTTAGGATAACCAGTGCGCCTTTGTTCGGCCCAAGCCTCACAGCCTTCGGGATAGCAGGCAATCCATTTCTGGGTAATAATCTTTTCAAGTTTTTCTTCGTTTGAAGCAGCGTTGTCCCATGCAGGAGTTACCTGGCTCATAGCTTCTACATTGAAAGCAGCATTGAAAGCATCCTGATAGCCTTTCGGCGTTTTCGTACTTTCCAGATATACGGCAACATCTTTAGCTCCCCACTGTGCAAAAGAGGCTTTAACGCCGTTTTCATAACAAGAACCCGGATTTTCGGAAGACCAACCTCTCAAAGCGGCCTCTGCACGCAGAAACCATACCTCGGCTGCTGTCATCAAGATAGCATTAGACGTCTGTGAAATAGTACTTTTCGAATGCTTGCTGTAATTTTTATGGTTGAACCCTGTTCCCTGGCGGATTCCTTTATAAGTTCCCTTCACCGGAACAATTTCAGTGCCTTCGCCACCAGCCGCTCTATCAAAATACTTCGGCAAGCGAGGGTCATCATAACCACCCAAATAAGATTCCATGTTCGCATTCAGAAATACTTCACCCCAGCCTTTATTGATTTCACCAAACGGGTTATTATAACCGGTTCCGTCGGTAGAAACAGCTACGATATCGTTATCTTCTTCCAACAAACCTCCTGCATCCGTCAAAGCTTTCTTGGCTTCTGAGGCTGCCAGTACGGGGTCGGCCATGGCAATACGGATAGCGAGACGGAGGCGCAACGAATTAGCAAACCGTATCCATTCGGCATACGTACGTTTGCCCTGCGGCATCAGGATATCAAATTTGGCAAAGTTTTCCACATCCGGATTTGCTTCCATATAGGCACGTATCAAGCCGATTCCGGCATCCAAGTCTTCAAAGAATGCCTTATAAGCCTCAGCCTGTGTATCCGGCATGGAACCAGTCTTCGAACCAAACTGTGTATAGACGATAGGACCATACAAATCAGATACACGGTGCATCAGTTCAACCTTCAATATCTGGGTAATACCATAGAAAGAAGGATAATCTTTCTCCGTCAGATCTTCGGATTTCTGAATCTCCGTCATGATATATCCGTAGGTGTTTTCCCAAAACGAACCGTTCCATCCGTCCTGCATATTATAGGTTGTGTTCCCACGCCCTTCATTAAACGGATTGAAGTCGTGCACATAACCGGAAAACATATCGGCACCCAGGTTCTGCATTACCTGGAACGGCCAGTTCTTACCACCACCCCAGTCGTAATTAAAATAAATACCCTGCTGAACTACTCCCAGAGGAATACCGTATTTATTGAACTCCTGCTCTTTCGATTTATCCGGGAAACCGGCCTGGTTCGTATTATAAGATTCAAAATCATCCGTACAAGCTGAAAAACCGATCAATCCGCCCAGAAAAATTGCGGCTATATATTTATAATTCTTTTTCATAATATACTGTCTTTATTAGAATGTAAATTTAACATTGAAACCTAAGCTTCTGGTAGTCGGCATACCGAATACATCGATACCCTGGTTGTCGTTGCCCGTTGAAAGGACTGCATCCGGATCGAAAGGAGCCGATTTGTGGAAGAAGAATAAGTTACGACCGACAAATGACAACTGTACATCCTGGAAAACCTTCGTTTTCTCCAGCAATCTCTTCGGGAACGTATATCCTAAAGATAGTTCGCGCAGGCGGATATTGGTTGCACTATACATATAATATTCGGTACATCCGTTACGACCGCTGACAGCCGTATAGAATTTATCCGGTTTCACTTGCGTACCTTCCAGGTCTACAAATCCGGCATTACGTGCTGCAGCTGATTCGACGCTCACACCCTTCTGGTCCATATCGGCCTGTGTCTGCGACAAAACATCGCCACCAAAGCGGCCATCGATCAGGAAGTAAAGGCTAAATCCTTTATAAGTCAAGGCATTTCCCCAGCCCAACATAAAGTCAGGATTACTATTACCTACTTTGACCGTATTACCCGAACCGACTACGTTAGGAACCAAATCACCATCCTCATCCTTCGAGAAAACAATTTGGCCTGTCGCTTCGTCGCGTTCGAACGCCTTGCCATAAATATCACCCAGTGCACCGCCTTCTACAAGACGCATGGAGTAAGAGGAAGAGAAACCTTCGTCGCCATAGACAAATGTCTTCAGGTCAGGATGAAGTTCGATCACTTTGTTCTTATTCGTTGAGAAGTTGAATGAAGTCTTCCAACGGAAATCTTCTGTCATTACCGGTGTGATACCCAAGCTGATTTCAACACCCTGATTCTGGATGTTACCGGCATTCACATAGTAATATTTATAAGCTGCACCAGCAGAAGAAGGCAAAGTAAACAACTGGTTCTTCGTGTTTGTCTTATAGTAAGTGAAATCGAAGTCCAAACGGTAATCGAAGAATTTCCATTCCGTACCTACTTCCCATGAAGTACTCATTTCAGGTTTCAGTTCATCGAACGGAGCTTTTGAATTCGTCTGGATAGCTCCGCCAGCCACGATCAGGTCGTTGCTTCCGGCAACCGGATTACTGATGAAAAGAGGCAGGTCATTACCTACTTTACTCCATGAACCTCTTACCTTACCGAAGTTGATCCATTCCGGCATCGTCAGCGAGTTATTGATGATCCATGACAAGCCAACCGACGGATAGAAAAAACTGCTGTGTTTTGTATAAGCCAGCGTCGACGACCAGTCGTTACGGGCGGTCAGGTCCAGATATAAACTTTCTTTCCATCCCAGCTGGGCGGTTGCAAAGACAGACTGCATCACACGTTTCTGATCGATCTGCTGGTCGATATAAGAAGCCGTAGACATGATGATGTTAGCTACCGAGAACTGGTTCGGATAATACAGGGAAGCAGTCTTTGAATCCAGCCTCAGGGAGTTGACTGTCGTACTATTAATACTACCACCGATAGCGCCTGTCAAAGCAAAGTCGTCCCATTTCTTATTAAACATAGCCATAAAGTCTCCATAATACAACGTTTCCGTATGATTCAGGTCTATATAACGGCCGTTCGATCCGGCAATAGCCGGTGCGGTCGATGCATACATTTTCTGGTTATATGTATCGTGTGTATAATCGACTGTTCCACGAGCTTGCAGGCTCAACCAATCTGTAATCTTCAGGCTGGCCGTCAAAGAAGTGATGGCACGGGTACGTTTGTCGTTACTTTTAATACGGTTAGTGATCCAATACGGATTCTGTTCCATATCACGTTCGGCATCTGTATACCAGTTTTGTTCCATCAAATTGCGGGTGTCGTTGAAAGTTTCAAAGTTCGTGCGATACTCACCGATATTCTCGCCACGCGGGAAACGGTAAAGACCTACCAACGGGTTCATGTAATAACCACCGGAGGCCGGACGGTTCTTGATACTCTGCGACAGTAAATTCACGTTCGCATCCAGTTTCAGGTAATCATCAAAGAAACTGGCGGTTTCGCGGAAATTCAGGTTATGCTTCTGCATCTTATTATGCTCCACGATACCTTTTGCGGTTGTGTTGGCATATGAGAAATAAGTCTGCATCTTTTCGTTACCGGTCGTAAGAGACAGGGAGTTGATAGCGGTCACTCCATTCTGGAAGAAGTCACCGACATTATCATAAGGGGTCAGACTCCCCTTCGGCCCCCAACTGGTCTTCGTTTCCTTATCCATCCCGTATTCATTCTGAAATTCCGGTAAACTCATGGCATGATCGACCGTCAGGTTGGAAGAGAAAGTGATCTTCTGCACGCCAGCTTTCCCTTTCTTCGTTGTGATCAGGATAACACCGTTGGCTGCTTGCGAACCGTAAAGAGCGGCAGCGGAAGCACCTTTCAGGATACTCATGCTTTCGATATCGTCCGGGTTGAGGTTGGAAATACCATCGCCACCATCACGGTTACCGGCATCTGCCGTACCACCGATTGCGCTGACAGCCTGTTCGTTACTGCTATTCAACATCGGTACACCATCGATTACATATAAAGGTTGGTTGTTTCCGCTTACCGAACGGTTACCACGAATAGATACTTTGGCTGAACCACCCAATCCAGAAGAACTTTTGTTGATCTGAACCCCTGCTGTCTTACCAGCCAGAGCGTTAATCATATTCGGGTCTTTCGCACGTGTCAGCTCATCGCCCCCCACCTGCTGGGTCGAATAAGTAAGGGAGGCTTCTTTCTTTTTGATACCCAAAGCCGTGACTACCACTTCTTCGATATTCTGGGTATCTTCTGCCAATTGTACATTCAGAGAAGACTGGCCGGCATATTTAACTTCCTGCGGGTTATATCCGATATAAGATATAACGATAACGGAATTTTGAGGAACGGTCAATGTAAATTTACCATCGATATCGGTAATCGTACCGTTGGTTGTACCTTTTTGCAACACGTTGGCACCGATGATCGGTTCGCCCGTTTTATCAGTAACAACACCTGTTACCGTCTTTCCGGCCTGTTGCATGATCGCTTCCTTTTTATTAAGGATAATTTTTGTGTTTACTACCGTATAAGCGATATCGGAATCACCGAACAGTTTGTTTAGCACATCGAAAATGTTCTTTTCGTCTACTTTTACAGATACTTTACGGCTGGTGTTTACAATGTTGGCATCATAGATAAACGAGAAGTCCGTTTCATTTTCAACGGCTTCGAGCACACTGGCGATCGTACTGTTCGACATATCCAGCGAAAGCGTAGCATTTTGTGCATACGTATTACCCGCTACTGCGATACCAAGACTAAGGAAAAAGAATACAACGCTCAATCTCATAACTAATGGTATTTTTCGGAAGAGAGAATAACTTTTCTTACCGATAATTTCTAAGGTTACAATTTTATTCATAATTTTGTGATGCTTATTATTTAATATAAAGTTAACTATAGCTGCGTCAACAGCTTGGACTTTTACATGCGGGAAGATGCGTCAACATCTTTCTGCATGTTTTTTTGGACTCTTTTTTACTTCCACATAGGCATTCTGATTTAAAAAGGTTCTACACTATTATTTATTCTTTCGATATTTCTATAACAGACATTTCCAAACGATTATCATTCGTTATGACCGGCTTATCGATCTTAAACTTGATATCCGAGGCGAGCTTGATATATTCCATGACCTGCGGCAATTGCTCATTTTTAAACCTTGCGGTAATGATGGCATTCAGCACGTCCCGGTCTTTCACATTAAACTGTACATTATAATGGCGTCGCAACGTCTTCAGGACCTGCCCCATCGGAGTATTCTTGAAAATGATCTCACCATTACGCCAGGCTACCTTATTATCTGCGTTGACCGAAGTGATAGATAATTTTCCACCTACCCTCGTAAAATCCGCTTTCTCGTCGGGTTTCAGAATCTGATGAACGATTTTACCTCCTGCCTGTGCTATATTCAATTTCACAGAGCCTTCCACCAAAGTTGTGGAAACAACATCGTCATCATTATAGGCAGATACATCGAAACGCGTTCCGAGCACTTCCACAGAATAGACCGGATCGACTTTCACGATAAAAGGCTTTTCCGGATTCTTCGTCACTTCAAAATAACCTTGCCCGGTCAATTCAACCAGCCGGCACTCAGGCCAGAAATTTTCAGGATACTTCAAAGAACTTCCGGCATTCAACCAAACTTTCGATCCGTCAGGCAATTCGAAAGTCGAAACCACTCCGGGATTGGTGCGCACTTCTACCATGCGCACCTTCTCTTTACCCGTCTGCATAAAGAAATAGGCAGATAAAACTAATACCGGAATGAACAGTATCGCTGCAACTCTTTGCATAAACTGTAGGGAGTGGCGGAAACTAACCTTTTTATTTTGTTTACGTACTCTCGATTTGAAACGGACCAAAGCCATTTCGGGATCGACCGATTCCATTACCCGCAAACGGTCAGTCACCTGCAAGGTGAAATAGACCTGTTCCAGTAGTTTCTCGTTCTCGGTCGACTCGGCAACCCAGTCGTCAACCCGGGTACGTTCCTCGTCAGTCAATGTTCCGTCGAGATATTTTATCAGTATGTTTTCGTCTACTATCATCTTTTTTCCTGTTTCTATAATTAATACAATTCAGAAAAAAGATATACTAAACGAAAATGTGATTTTTTTTAGAAAAAGTTCAATATCTTTTCCTGCTTCTCGATTGTTATCTAATAAACAGATAGTTATAATAAATAAAAAGCATATGAAAAAGATTGTTTTACTTCGCCACGGCGAAAGCGCATGGAACAAAGAAAACCGGTTTACGGGTTGGACGGATGTTGATCTGACAGAAAAAGGGATTGAAGAAGCATATAAAGCAGGTGAATTACTAAGAAAAGAAGGATATGTGTTCGATAAAGCATACACCTCCTACCTGAAACGTGCCGTCAAAACATTAAATTGCGTACTCGACCGCATGGACCAGGATTGGATTCCGGTAGAGAAAAGCTGGCGTTTGAATGAAAAACATTACGGAGCCTTACAAGGTCTCAACAAAAGCGAGACAGCCGAAAAATATGGTGATGAACAGGTCCTGATCTGGCGCAGAAGTTACGATGTGGCTCCGCATGCATTGAAAGAGGACGATCCGCGTAACCCCCGATTCGAAATACGTTATAAAGATGTACCCGATGCCGAATTGCCACGTACGGAATCACTGAAAGATACTGTCGAACGCATCCTCCCTTATTGGAAAGACGTCATTTTTCCTTCGCTCGAAACTGCCGACCAGATTTTAGTGACAGCCCACGGCAACAGCCTGAGAGGTATTATTAAATATGTACGTAACATACCGGATGAAGAGATCGTACACCTGAATCTTCCGACAGCCGTCCCTTACGTACTCGAATTCGATGACGACCTGAATCTTGTAAAAGATTATTTCCTGGGGGATCCGGAAGAGATCAAAAAACTGATGGAAGCAGTTGCCAACCAGGGGAAAAAAACAAAGAAATAATTATTTATCATAGCTGACGCCCGGAAATATTTCACAAAAACCCGGGCGTTAATTGTTAATTCTTAAAATATTTGTTTAAGTTTGCACTATATCAAAACATTCATATCAGTGATAACAAGCAATGAAGAGACCTTAAATAGACTTAAAGCCGGTGACGAGAGTGTATTCGATGCGGTCTACAAACAATATTATAAAGGGTTATGCGCCTTCGCCTCCCAATATGTAGCCGAGACGGAAACGGAAGAAATCGTACAGGAAGTGATGATGTGGCTTTGGGAAAACCGCGCGATGCTGGTTCCTCAAATGTCCCTCAAATCATTGCTGTTTACTATTGTCAAAAATAAATGCCTGAATAATATAACCCACAATCAAATCAAACAACGGGTACACGAAAAGTTGTATGCCAAATTTGAAAATCAATTCGAAGATCCGGATTTTTACATAGAAGGAGAATTGATCGCCTTGGCAACCAAGGCGATCAGGGAGCTCCCTGAAGAATACCGGAAAGCATTCGAAATGAATCGTTTCGGACATCTAACCTACAACGAAATAGCCGAGCGTACCGGTGTATCACCCAAAACCATCGCTTACCGCATATCACAGTCTTTGAAAATACTACGCACGGAACTGAAAGAATACATGCCGCTTTTTCTAGCTCTCTTACATTGACAACATAGCAATATCGACATTTTGTCCACAAAGCTATCATTTACATTTTAACGCAAATAGCTTCTCATTTTAAACAAAACGATACGTTAAAAAATATTACCCGCTGGGGTATTTTATTTTACCCGGTATATTAATCCGATTTACCCGGTTGGGTAGTGTCATTTTGATAATCGGAAAAACGGAGAATATGACAGGACAATCTTAATCCATCTTTAAACAAAAATAAATGAATCATGTTTAAATAATAAAGTGGCCTCTTTATAAAAAACAACTTAAAATATAACAGTATATGAAACGTACATTTTTAATGATAGCATTTGCCGCACTGGCAACTATCGCATATAGTCAAACCGACGATAAAGGTTACGAAGAAGGAAAATATGTATTGAAAGGCGTATCAGGCCTCAACCTGTCGCAAACAGCGATGACCAACTGGTCAGCCGGAGGCGAAAACTCAGTAGCCGGAAATGCCTATCTGAACGGTTCGCTGACACACAAAAACGGAAACTGGCTCTGGGTGACTAACCTGGTTCTCGATTACGGACTGACAAAAACCAAGTCGCAGGGGATGCGCAAGAGCACCGACAAGATCGGACTTTCCACCCAGCTGGGCTATTCAACGAACAATGTCTGGTTCTATACACTGATGGGCGACCTGAACACACAGTTTGCCAAAGGATACAATTATCCGGACAAGGAACATTATATCTCCAACTTTTTCGCGCCGGCCTATTCCAACGTCTCGCTGGGTATGGAATACCGCCCGAAAAGCAATTATTCGATCTACCTCTCTCCCGTTTCAGCAAAAATGACTTTTGTTGAGGACGATTACCTGTCCGATCTGGGCGCATTCGGTGTCGATCCCGGTGACCGTTTCAAGATCGAATGTGGCGCTTACCTCAAAGCCCGTGCAGAAATGCCGGTGATGGAAAACGTAAGCCTGATCACTACAGCCGATTTTTTCACTCCGTATAGTAATCAGTTCGGAAACATCGATGTCAACTGGGACATGCTCATTAGTATGAAGATCAACAAATTCCTGTCGGCTACGCTCAACACGACACTGAAATACGACAACGACGTGAAAACCTTCGATGACAACGGTACGAAACATGGGGCAAAAGTACAGTTCAAAGAGATACTCGGCGTAGGTCTTGCCTATAATTTTTAGGAATAGAAAGGAGACTGCCTGTGTTTTTAAGAAAAAACCTTCCGCAATCGGTTGCAGTATCCAAAAGAAAGGAGTAAATTTGCACGTCGAAAACAAATATGATTAGAAATGATCGATAAAATTAAAGCTCTGCTTCAGGAAGTAGAGAATATGAAGGCTGCAAATGCCGAAGAGCTGGAAGCTTTACGCATCAAATACCTCAGCAAGAAAGGAGAAATTTCTGCGCTGATGAATGATTTCCGCAACGTTGCGGCTGACCAGAAGCGTGAAGTGGGTAAATTCCTCAACGAGCTGAAAGAAGCTACTCAAAATAAAATCAATGAACTGAAAGAAGGTTTCGACAATGTACAGACCGGAAACGATGACATCGACCTGACGCGTACATCTTATCCTATCGAACTCGGCACACGCCACCCGCTTTCAATCGTTAAAAAGGAAATCTGCGACATCTTCGGACGTTTGGGATTCAGCATTGCTGAAGGTCCTGAAATCGAAGACGACTGGCATGTTTTCTCTTCTTTGAATTTTGCTGAAGACCATCCTGCACGTGATATGCAGGATACGTTCTTCATACAACATAATCCGGATGTGTTATTGCGAACACATACATCATCGGTACAGACTCGTGTGATGGAGACTCAGGAACCTCCTATCCGCATCATCTGCCCCGGACGTGTATATCGTAATGAAGCTATTTCTTATCGCGCACACTGTTTCTTCCACCAGGTAGAAGCCCTGTATGTTGACAAGAATGTCTCATTCGCCGACCTGAAACAGGCATTGCTTTTCTTTGCAAAAGAAATGTTCGGTCCGGAAACGAAAATACGTTTACGCCCCTCCTACTTCCCGTTCACAGAGCCATCTGCTGAGATGGATATTTCCTGTAACCTGTGTGGCGGTAAAGGATGTGCATTCTGTAAACATACCGGTTGGGTAGAAATACTCGGTTGCGGTATGGTAGACCCGAATGTACTCGAAAATTGCGGTATCGACAGCAAAGTTTATACCGGATATGCACTGGGAATGGGTATCGAACGTATTACAAACCTGAAATACCAAGTTAAAGACCTACGAATGTTCTCAGAAAACGATGTTCGTTTCCTGAAACAATTCGAATCAGCCAATTAAATTGAAAACCTAAATCATTTACCATCTTCCCCGGGCCTTTAACCAGCCCGGGGGAAACACACAAGGAGGATGAAATATGATAAAGGTTTTAATTTTAATTACAGGAGGAGCAATCGGATCGGCACTGCGTTATGGAGTTTCCATGTGGGTGCAGCGTTCGTTGCAGTACTCCTTTCCCTTTGGGATACTATCCGTTAATATAATCGGCTCTTTTCTGATCGGCTTCTGCTGGAGTCTTGCCGAAAATTACAACTTCTCAGCCAACACAAGGGCATTTCTTTTCACCGGTCTGTTTGGCGGATTTACAACTTTTTCTTCGTTTGCACTGGATACTATGTCACTGATAAAAATCGGTGATTATAAATTAGCTCTCTTAAACATACTGGCTAGTAACGTTTTAGGACTTATTGCCGTTTTCCTGGGTTTGTTACTCGGAAAAAATGTATTATCTTTAATGAAATAACAGGATGAAAAAAGAGGAACGATATAAAGGTGTATTAGACTGGTTCGAAGCAAACGTACCGGTTGCAGAAACGGAACTTCATTACGACGATCCGTACCAACTGCTTATTGCCGTGATTCTATCGGCTCAGTGCACCGACAAACGGGTGAATATGATTACGCCGGCTCTGTTTAGGGATTTCCCGACAGCAGAAGTGCTGGCAGCTTCCACACCGGAGGTCGTATTTGAATATATCCGTAGTGTCTCCTACCCGAACAATAAATCGAAGCATCTGGTCGGGATGGCCAAAATGCTGATGGCTGATTTCGGCGGCGTAGTCCCTTCGGACATAGACGAGTTGCAAAAGCTGCCCGGCGTAGGACGCAAGACAGCCAATGTGATCGCCTCTGTCGTCTACAACAAACCTGCAATGGCCGTAGACACCCACGTATTCCGTGTCGCCAACCGCATCGGATTGACAAACAACAGCAAAACACCGCTCGAAACAGAAAAAGAACTGGTGAAAAACATCCCGGAGAAACAGATACCTATCGCTCACCACTGGCTGATCCTGCACGGACGATACGTCTGCGTAGCCAGAAAGCCCAAATGTGAGGAATGCGGACTCAAGCCTTGGTGCAAATATTTCCTGAAGGCAAAAATTTAAAAAATGAAAATTTACAGGCGGGAAATAGTGATTATCATCTTAACTGCTCTCGCTACGCTGTCGGCAGTCTATTACTTTTTCGGTGACATGAAAGAGAGTAAAGAACTGGTGCAAACAGATTTATATACCCTGACTGCACCGGAACCGGAAGCGATACTTGCCGTAAACCGTCCTTCCGTTTTTGCCCGGATAATACTAACCAAGGAACCTGTTTACCAGGCATTCGCCTCTAAAATTCCTGAAATATATCTTACTATCATCCGAAAGAATCCGGAAATTGCCTCATTACATCTCTCATTCCATCCGCAGGGTATTGTAATGTATGTAAAAGCGGATAAAAGCATGTCCCGACATATAGAAGAAAATGTTTTAAAAACAGCTTTCAAATCATTCGCTCCTCAACAGCAAACCAAAGGAGGCATCACTTTTACCTATTGCCCGGATGCCGGAAACCGCTTTTTCGGCTACTACCAACATAATGGCGTATGGGTTGCCAGTTACAGCAGGAAATTGCTGGAGGAAGTAGCGGCCATACAAAGAAAGCAGAAAAACAACCAGCCGAAGGAACAAATGCTACTCCGTAAAACACTCGACAGCAATGCTCCGCTTAACCTGATGATACAATCGAAACTGTTAGACTTATATGTGAAAGCGAACGATTCTACCCTATGGAGAATCAGCGACAGATGGCTGGGAGCCGACCTTTTTGAAAGCGAAGGGAATATTTGTTACTTTAGCAGTCTGCCGTATCATGAACCAGCCGACACACTTTTCAAGACGATTGGCGATACACTGTCGGTCAGATTAGAACAACATTTCCCGCAACTTCATATTTCCAGCCAGATTTATGAAGAAAACGGGAAAGTATATTATACCGGTTGCAGTTTGGGAATTTCCAATTGATCATATGCCAGATGAACATGCGGAGGCAACTCTTTTTCTACCTGGCTTTGCAAGCCGATCCGATGGCTCATATGAATCAGATAGGATTCTTTGGGACGGATGCGTCCGATCTGCTCTAATGCTTCTCCCACACTTTCATGCGTCGGATGCTCTTCCCAGCGCAAAGCAGTAATAATCAAAACATCCAATCCTTCCAGTTTGGCATATTCTTCTTCCGGAAGAGATTTCAGGTCGGTCAGGTAGGCCATATTCCCTATCCGGAACCCCAGGATAGGCAGTCTTCCGTGCATTACCCGGATAGGAATTATCTCTATCCCGGCAGCCATAAAAGGTTCTGTCGTCACACGGTGGATTTTTAGATTGGGAACACCCGGATATCTATTTTCGCGGAAAACATACGGGATACGCGTCTCTATGGCTTCAGCCACATTTTCTTCAGTATATATATGTATGTCTCCTTCCCGTCCGAACGGACGCAGGTCATCCAATCCTCCGACATGGTCATAATGTTCGTGTGAGATCAGGACGGCGTCCAGGTGGTATGTTTTACTTTGTATCATTTGCCAGCGGAAATCCGGTCCACAGTCCAGCAAGATACGCTTCCCCTCTGTTTCTACTAATACCGATGTACGCAGGCGCCAGTCGCGGGGATCTTTGCTTGTACAAACTTCACACTGACAGCCTATTTCGGGAACCCCGGTTGAAGTTCCCGTTCCCAGAAATGTAATTTTCATTATCCTACATATTTAACCTCAGGCATTATCTCGATGCCAAAACGATCTTTTACGGCAGTACGGATACTTTCCGCCACCAGAGCAATCTCGTGTCCCCGGGCTTCTCCCAGGTTGACCAGGACCAGCGCCTGTTTTTCATATACACCGACCGGACCATGCGATTTACCTTTAAAGCCGCATTGTTCGATCAACCAGCCGGCAGGAACTTTCACTTTCCCCTCACCAGCCGGATAAGAAGGCATACCGGAATATTGCTCCTTCAGTTTCTCAAACTGTGCAACAGGAATAACCGGATTCATAAAGAAACTGCCGGCATTTCCCAGCTTGTCCGGATCGGGCAGCTTCTCCTGACGGATCGCGATCACGGCCCGGCGGATTGCTTCCAATGTTACTTCCGGACATTTAGCCAGCTCTTCCTTCAGGTTTCCATAGTTGATGGAAAAGGATGGGCGTTTATCCAACCGTATTATTATATATGTAACAATGTGCGGGTCGTTATGTTCGTTTTTGAAATAACTGCTGCGATAGCCATACTGGCATTCTTCGTTCGTAAATATCCGCTTTTCAAAAGTCAACTGGTTGTATGTTTCCACACTTTCTATCACATCTTTTATCTCCGCCCCGTAGGCTCCGATGTTCTGGATAGCGGCAGCGCCAGCTTCACCCGGGATCAGGGAAAGATTTTCTATTCCTCCCCACCCGTTGGCAACGGCATGAGCAACAACATCGTCCCACCTTTCGGCGGCACCGACACGCAGCCAAATATGTTCGTCGGTTTCCTTCTCCACACGGATACCTTTGATGGCCGAGTGCAGGATGATACCGTTGAAGTCATTTATAAACAGCAGATTGCTTCCGCTGCCGATATGCAGCGACAAACACTCCTGAAAATACTCGTCCCGTAGAACCCGTCCTAATTCTTCTTCATTCGTATATTCCATGAACCACCGCGTCTTAACCGGCAGGTGAAATGTATTATGCTTCTCCAGGGAGTAATTCTCTTCTATCCTCATAATATCTGTTTATTTATTGCGGGACAAAAGTAGTAATAATGTGCTAATATGCCAATGTGCCAACATGCCAATTGAGAAATATCTTTATAATTGGCATATTGATCTATTGGCACATTGGCATATTATTATAAGGTATCTACGATTTCACGCTGTTTCGTGAAAAAGATCATCCGCTGTATCTCTCCGCTCTGCGAGATTAAAGTAGAATAGCGTTTCAACGACTGGATCCATTCTTTCTGGGCACGGCAGATTTCCGGATGTTGCGAATCCATATAGTTGATAGCATAAAGACGGAACATGCACAACTGGAAGCTCCCTTTTTCCAGAAATGTATATGTAGCCTCAAAATTAATATTGGAAAGATACAAATAAACTTTGTTACCGTTCGGATATTCCCCCCGGGCAGCAATCTGTTCCATTTCATCCAATAAACGATTCAATTCCTGTTTCATCACTTCGATATCATCATCGCTCAGCATGTTCAGCCCTGCAAAATACTTGATCTCCCTAACCAACGACTGGAAAATATTATTATCAAGAATCGTATAGGTAGACGGAACCTGGCGGCACTCCTGCATCAGTTTACGCTGGGACTCCAGTATTTTCTCCGTCACAACGATATCCGACATACTTGCAGTGATCTTCATCCCGTTATTCTGATGCATCCACCGGCAAAGACGGAATTTGGTCAGACGCTCATACGGAGAATAAAATGTAAACGGAACGATATTACAAGCGGCACTGAGTACCGATTTGGGATCTTCCTTGGCAAATGTAAATAATTTATGATAACGTTTGAGTATATCATGGTAACTTTCCATCTGACTCATATTATTAGAGACATTCAGATTAAAAACGGCTCCTTCCGCCCGGTTGGTTCCAACGATCTGGTCCAGGGAAATCCCCAGACTCTGAGACAATAATGATACTTCATAAAATGTAAACGGAACCTCCCCACGCAACCGGCGATAAACGGCTTCCTTACCTATAGATATAATATCCATAATATAGTTAGCCAAATTTGTCTCCTCCGGGAGATGTTCCCTCATGGCTTTTATCAGCCCGTTATTCAATGCATCTTTCATAATTATTAGTGTGTTATTTACTATTTCTACTCATATATTCTTCTCACAATACAATAAAAATAAAGTGTGGTCAAATAGCATTAACGCCTTTCTTCGTTTCGATTATCGCAAACCAATGTGAATTAACGTTTTTTGTTTCTAAAATCGTAACAAAAGGCTACAGCTATTGTTTAATAAGAAATGCAAGCAAATTTTGTTGTCTGAAAAAAGACACCATATAAAAAAATCAATGCTTACATTTGCAATGTATATAATCATTAAAAAGAAACACTCATGAACAAAGCAGAACTTATCGAAGCCTTAGCAGATAAGGCAGGGTTACAAAAGCAAAAAGCAAAAAAAGTATTAGATGCTTACATCGAGATTGTAACCGAAAAAATGTCGCAAAAAGAGGAAATTACTCTTATCGGTTTTGGTACTTTAATACCTAGACCGCAAACTAGTCGCCTGGCTCGTAATCCTAAAACGGGTACTCCGGTACAGATTCCAGCTAGAACAACGGTAAAGTTCAAACCCGGTAAATTCTTGCTGGAGGCTATGAACGGCACTGGCGAAAAAAAATAATATGATTTATTTCTTTAACTTCCTTCTTGCTTCGGCAGGAAGGAAGTTTTTTACACCTCCTTTTTCTGTTTACTTTATCATATCTGCAAAAATACATACAGAAATCCACTAAAAAGGGGTGTTTTTAATGAATATCGAAACCGTAAGGTTCTAATTAAACAACCGCAAGCATGTCCCCAATTCAATTATCGCAATTTTAGAATCCGAACAGCACCTCTTGTTTCGGAATGTGAAACTTTTGCCCTATACCTGGAATTTTACAGAGAAACATTTGTATGATGCTCTAATTATATCTAATTTCGACACCGGAAATTTTAGTCTGCATATACAATATAATACACATGAAAATAGTTAATCTCGGAGAGTCAAACTCCATACTGAACAGGTTCGTATCCGAACTTAGAGATGTAAATATCCAGAAGGACAGCCTTCGTTTTCGTAGAAACATTGAACGCATCGGCGAAATCATGGCTTATGAAATCAGCAAAGATTTTGCCTACAGCCAAAAAGATATTCAAACCCCTTTAGGAGTCGCACCGATGAATACACCCGACGACCGGATAGTAATCAGTACGATATTACGTGCAGGACTTCCTTATCACCAGGGATTTTTAAGCTATCTCGATTATGCCGAAAATGCCTTTGTCTCTGCCTATCGCAAATATAAAGACCGTCTGAACTTTGACATTCACATCGAATATATCGCATCCCCGAGACTGACAGAGAAAACATTGATCATCACCGACCCGATGCTAGCCACCGGAAGTTCCATGGAACTGGCCTATGAAGCATTGTTGACCAAAGGACATCCTTCGCATATCCATGTGGCCTCCATCATCGCCAGCAAACAGGCAATAGAATATCTGCAAAGAAAAATGCCGGATGACAAAACAACGATTTGGATCGCCGCACTGGATGACGAACTGGACGATCATTCCTACATCATCCCCGGCCTGGGAGATGCCGGAGATCTTGCTTACGGAGAAAAAGAATAAAAGAATATTTTATCGGGGTAAGGAGAACCAAAAGCAGGAACCTTTTCCGGGCTCAGAACTTACTCCGATTTTTCCTTTCTGCTGTTCGACAATACTTTTGCAGATAGAAAGTCCCAACCCTGTACCTTGCTTAAAGTCATTTCCCTTATAAAAGCGGTCGAAGACATGAGCCTGCACTTCTTCACTCATCCCCTCTCCCGTATCCGTCACCGTAAAGACTACTTCATCAGGTTTAAGTTCGTAACCCAATATGATAGAACCTTTATCCGTGTGCTTGATCGCATTGTTTATGAAGTTAGAAAACAACTGGTTCAGGCGCACAGGATCAAAATCAAAAGTACAAGGCGACAAATCCGGCTGACTGCCAAGCACAACCCCCTCATGAAGTTTGATACTCAGCGACTTCACCAGATCATCCAAAAATTCTTTGAGCTCAATACGACTCGGTTTGAACTCAATTGTATTCGCTTCTATCTTAGCCAGATCCAGCACATCAGAGATCAACTGCAACAAAAGTTCATTATTCTTCTGAATAATCTCTACAAACTGCGACTGTTCCTCTTTATCATCCGTATCGACCAGTAAAGTAGAAAAGCCGACAATCGCATTCAGCGGAGTTCGGATCTCATGGCTCATATTTGCCAGGAAAGCAGACTTCAAGCGATCCAGTTCTTCTGCCTTTTCACGCTGTTGTTCAGTTTCTTTCAATTCCGTGATATCATAATTCACACAGATCATTTCCAGTTTATCCGGATCATTCGACTGAGGGTTACGCATCACATTTACGCGTATCCACTTCCAACCGGAATCCGTCTTGATACGCAATTCCTTGCGGATACTGGTTGCCTCCCCTCTCTTAACCCGGTCAAAGAAGTCCATCATCACTTTACGGTCTTCCGGATGCACGGCGCTATATACACCAATAATCTGCTCCAACGGCGTGCCATCTTGTTCCCCCAGATTTTGATACCACTGGCTGATGGCATATCCTTCGCGTGTCAGCAAATCGAATTTGGCATATCCTACTTTCGCATAATGACTAACCAGGGTGAAGAAATATTCAAACTCCTCAATACGGTTATAAGCGACCATCTTATCCGTATTATCCAGATTAATGAATAGGTAATTGATCAGTTCACCTTTACTGTCATAAAGCATACTAACCTTGGTTATCAAGTCTATAACTCCGTTTTTCTTCGTCGGATAATACCCATTGGATATAATATCGCTAAAAGAATAAGTCAGGCGAAAAGAGACAGGTTTCCTCTTTCTCATCTTTTCCAGCACATCAGGGGGAATCTGAGGATTATCAAAGATGTTAACACCTAGGGCCTCTTTTTTCGAACCGAGTCCAAAAATATCTACATCCTTATTATTCATATCGACAAGATATCCGTCCTTATCATACAACTCTATGCCGACCGGTATATTCGTATAAATATTACGCAACAACTTTCCGCTATGGTCGAGCGCTTCGTTGATTCTCGCCATTTTTGTAATAATACTGATAATATTGGCGATGGACGAAAGCCATTGATAGTCTTCCAGCGTCCATATGCGATATTTATCTACAATATCGATCCCGATATATCCCAAAGCTTTTTTCTTTATGATCAAAGGAATCAGAACAAACGAAAGCACTCCTCTCTTCTGCAAATACATTTTTTCAGATTCCGCATCTTCCGGCAACTCGTTCAGATTGTTTATCATCACCGGATAAAGATTCCGTATTTTCCGTGTCGACCAAACCAGCGTGGAGACCGGTATATTCTGCAATGAGGAACGGACAGCGGCAACACCTTTGCTGCAAACTTCATACGTACAACTAAGCGTCTGCTTGTCATCACTGTATTCCATGATACAGGCACGCCCCTTTGTATCGATCGAAAAGAGAATTTCAGTCAGCACCAACTGGATAGATTCAACCAGATCGTTTGTCTGGATAAAAGAATGTAAGGCACGCGAAATACTCCCCAAATGCCTTAACAAACCATCTACCTGGCTGCCTTCCGTTGCCGGTTTATTCGTTTCTTCCTCGCTATATGGCACCAACTGAAGAATGCCTAACACATAAACACGTCCGGAAGGTTCGATCTCCCGCTTGCAAATTTTAGAACGAACAAACTTAAAGCCATAACAAGTCTTGATCGGAAATATCTGTTCGTAAATACCGACCTCCCTGAAATAAGCAAATTCATTGGCAATCCGGGCTCTATAATCTTCACGTATCAACTGGAGGAAATCTCTGGTCGGAATAATTTTATCTTTCAGTTCCAACAAACTGACCAGATAATCCGAACATATATAGACTCTCTTATCAAAGTCAATTTCCCACCAACCGACTTGCGCCGTGTCCAGCAATAATTTATATTGAGCTGTATCCATTTTTTTAATACTAGTAAGCAACAAAATTCGTTATAATAAATCAGACCAGCAAATTTTATTTCTGTTTATATTCAACGGTTTTCAAAGATTCACACAAAAAAAGCGGAGACCAGTAAAAACCGATCCCCGCTTCCTTTCGGACTATATAGTCTGTTATTTCAATTCTTTTATACGGATATTACGGAATTTCACAGGAGAACCATGTCCCAGGAACCCGATATGTCCTTTCTTATTGAACAAGCCCGGATGTTCCTTACCGTCAGGAGTACCGTTCTTTACAGCGTCGCGAATGTTACCTTCCAATATCACTACACCATTAACTGTTACCTTGATATTATCTCCGTTTGCAACAATCTCTTCCTCATTCCATTCACCGACAGGCTTAAACGCTTTGTGGTGATCGGCATTCGTCGGGATGATGCCATAAACAGAACCATGATGCTGATATTTGGTAATATTTTTATAGATCGGATGTTCACAATCCAGAATCTGGATTTCCATACCTACATAAGCGGCATCACCTTCCATCGGAGTACGGATACCGACTCCGTTATTGGCTCCCGGTGTCAGCTGGAACTCGAAACGATAAATAAAGTTCCCGAATTCGTCCTTTGTATACAGGTTCCCACCATAGCTCTTGCTCGGTATCATGGAAATACAACCGTCTTCCATCGTATAATCTACCGTGTTACCAGTCCACTGATGCATATTTGTTCCGTCAAACAATAGTTTGAAACCTTCTTTCTGTTCTTCGGCAGATAATTTGTAAGGTTCTTTACGTTCCAGTTCCTTTACATATATATTACGGTAGTAAACCTTGCTGCCATGAGCCTGCAATTCGATCTGTTCAACCGGGAAGATCGGCTGCTTGCGATCCCAATAGTTTTCAAGGATCACATCATCCACCACCTTCTCTCCGTTCAGAATAACTGTTACGCGATCACCAACCATCTTGATATAGAAGCTGTTCCATTCGCCCAGCTTGTTATCAGCCACTTTAGACGGCTTGCTTTCATTTACCGAGTTATTATACAGACCACCTGAACCTACCTGGGCACCCACATTCACACGTGAAGTATCCCAGATCTGCACCTGAGGCGTTCCGCGCAAATAGATACCGGCATCAGCTTCAGGACCTGCGGGGTCAAGCATCCAGTCTACGTACATTTCAAAATCACCATATTGTTTATCCGTACACAGGTTATCACCTTTACCGTTGAAGACAAGCATACCATCATTCACACTCCAGCCGCTACGCATAATCTCGTCAGCCTTTTCCTGAGCTTTCTCCAGCTGGGCCGGTTTCATTTTCGCACGGGCAATCGGGTTCTGTACCAATCCTTTCCAGCCCGACAAATCTTTGCCGTTAAAGATAGAAATGAAACCTTCTCCCTGCGGCATTTCAGCCAGATGCTTCTTGATCGCTTCCTTCTGATAACCGGCATCCGGATTGTCGAGTACCTGCATTACCTTGTTCAACAATTCACGTACATTGGCTCCATAATATTCCTTATTACCCAAAGCTATATTCATAACAGCATTGGCGGCAGCCTGCTGAACAGGTTTCTGATTCAGGAATTCGCCGGCATAGAGCATACCCAGGAAGGTGCCTGTCCGTTCAACCTGTTTCAGAATTATATTTTTCTGTTCATCTGTCTTTGCCACTTCCATCGCTTTACGCAAACTCAGCAGACGATTCTCACCTGTAAATGCAGGATTTGAAACCAGCTTAACGTATGCTTTCAATGCACGATCCAAATAAGCAGAAGAAGAAGCATCTTTACAGATAGCATACAATTCGTCGGCAGCCTCAATACCTTTCCAGTTCAACAACGCTTCGAAAGCAGCATCGCGAGCAGCGCCCGATCCCTTATGGAAACCGTCTACGATAGTAGCCAATGCATCTTTCTCACCGGTTGTCGCCAGAACGATATAATACAAATATTTCTTGCTCTCGCCAGCCTGAAGCATACGGCGGGTGATCGTTTCTTTTTGTTTCGCAGGAGACATGGAAGAAATAGCAGAGATAACAGCCTGTTGGATCGGAGCAACGGCCGATGCATCCGCTGTTTCCAGCATACCGCACAAATTAACCAGATCGCCTTCCGACACAACATCTTTCAACGCTGTATAAGCAGCTTTTTTCACTTCCGGTGAACCGGACTTGATCAGTTCGAGCACTGTAGTCAGGTTAGCAGTCGCTTTACGCATCGCCAACAACTCAGCACCGGCAATCTTACCGGCATCCGTAGCAGACGGAATGGCACGGGCAACAGCCTGGTCGATATCACCATTGAATGCAGCCAAGGCATCCTGTCCCAGCAAGATTACATCTTTATTGTCGCTGGTCAGCAGTTCAGCAAGCACAGGTATCACCTGCTTGTCACCGATCTTCACCAATGTCCATACGGTTGCCTGTTTTACGTCGAAGTTGCTGTCTTTCAACTGAGCCAGCAGCACCTGCATGGCAGTCAGGTCAAAACGGAGTTCCAAACTCTTGATCACATCATGTTTTGACGGGCATTTGGCTTCACGGCCGATCCAGTTGATAATATCGACTTTCACTTCCGGTTTTGCCTTCTGCATTGCTTTCATGACTTCGATATAAACTTCCTTATTGGCAAAGTCGGAAGCAAAGTTCAATGCAGCATTCCGATATTCCTTATTGCCATCCTTCAAAGCGGAAAGCAGCAATTTGGTACTGTTTTCTTTCTTCAGTGACAGAAGGATTTGCAAAGCAGCATCACGGGTCTGCGTCTGATTAGCCTTGGTAGCTTTCTTCAGCAGGTCGTTGGCCGCTTTTTCCACTTCTTTCACATCGCCCTGTGCGGCAACACGTTTCAATAAAGCGATATAGGCTTCGTTCGCATTCGTTTTGGTCATTGTGTAACCCGATGCGGCAGCAGCTTCAGCCATATCTTTGATGGAAGCCTTGCTTCCCACACGGCTTAATGAGTGCAGGACAGCCTTTTGCATACTTTCATCGCCCGAACCCAGCAGCGCCTTCAGCAATTCTTCCGAATCAGCCACCTGCGCTTCGCCGATTGCTACGATGATATCTTTTTGTGTCTTCGGAGTACCCATACGGCGCATCAGACCAGCCTTCAACGCTTTGCCGGCATTTTCAGAACCGATAGCAGCCAGTGCACGTGAAGCCGGGCCACTCAGGCTTTCATCACCCAGGTAAGCCGACAACGCATCGATACATTCATCCTGTCCCAATATCTGTAACTGGCGGATGATAAACGCTTTCGTTTCGCGTTCAGTCACCAGGTCAAGCGCTTTCAGATAAGCGTTAGCCGTAGCCAAACGGGCGCTTTCTTCCCCTTTTGCCATCACATAATGGGTCAGGCCGCTCAACGCGTAATCCACTTGTGCATTGCTTCCCTTTCCGGGAGCATTTATCATGTTGACCAACATCAGTACCCCTTCTTCGCCGGAACCTTTCAGGTCATTGATCATTTTATTGTATTCAGCCTGTTTCTCAGCAGGCATCTGTGCCAATACGTCAGCCGCAATTGTTTTAGCTGTACGGTTCGCCGGAGATTGGGCCATCAGTACGCTGCCGAATAATAGCAAGCTGGCAATCGATATATATGCTTTTCTCATTGTCTATAATTTTATAATTCTCCCCTAATTTTCAATTCTCAATTTTCAATTATTAATTATCAAATGTTCCAGGGTGAACGCATCGGCTGATCCAGCAGACGGTTAGCGGCCTCGTCATTGATAAATTCCAGTTTCACAGGATCGAACTCTAATGTACGATTCAGACGAAGTGCCGTAGCACCCATATTCACGATCGTAGCCGAGCGGAAGCCATTCCGTTCATTCAGGGCAAAAGGCTGGCGTGTTTTCACACATTCGATAAAGTCTGTCACCTGAGGTTCAGGTTCCGGATAATCGGCCAGTTTCTTTTCCCAATCAGGGATATCACATACAAAATTCTTATAGACATTACCGTTCGGACCGGAGATATACGGAGTATTAGGATCTCCGAAGTCGCCACCCCAAAGGACGATCTGGCAACCGTCATCATAAGTATAGGTAATAGAGCGCCATGTTCCTACGGCATCCGGATGCTGTTGCGGAGCATCCACTTCCACTTTCACAGGGCTTGTATTGTCTTTTCCGAGGAAATACTGTACCGGGTCGATATAATGCTGTCCCATATCTCCCAATCCGCCGCCGTCATAATCCCAGTATCCGCGGAAAGTACCGTGAACACGGTGTGCATTATAAGGTTTATAAGGAGCCGGGCCTAACCACATGTCATAATCCAGTTCGGAAGGAACTGTTTGCGGTTCAAGATATTCTTTACCTACCCAGTAGAACTTCCAGTCGAAACCGGTATGTTTACTGATCGTCACCTTCAACGGCCAACCGAGCATACCGCTCTGAACCAGTTTTTTCAACGGTTTCACCGGAGTACCCAATCCATAGAACGGATCAGCAAAACGGAACCAGGTATTCAGACGGAACATACGTCCGTTCTGCTTTACAGCTTCCATCACCCGTTTACCTTCACCGATCGTACGTGTCATCGGCTTTTCACACCAGATATCTTTTCCCGCCTTGGCAGCCTCTACCGACATGATTCCATGCCAATGAGGAGGTGTAGCGATGTGTACGATATCTACGTTCGGGTCCAGAATCAAATCGCGAAAGTCATGATAAGCGGCAATTTTTTCCTTTACCAATTGTTTTCCTAATTCAAGATGTTTCTTGTCAACATCACAAACGGCCACCAGGCGTGTTCCGGCATAGTTCACGTGACCGCGTCCCATCCCGCCTGTACCGATAATACCTTTAGTCAACTGATCGCTTGGAGCGATAAAGCCTTTCCCAAGCACGTGGCGCGGCACAATCGTAAAGGCCGCAATTCCTCCAAGGGTTTTAAGGAAGTCCCTTCTGTTTGTTCTCATAGTACAAATTAATATAATATTGATTAGCAATTTTATTGATTTTTTCCGCTTAAAAAAGACGTTAGAAAGATTAATTGCCTCCTAACGTCTCACAAAGATATTATTTATCCCATAATTTTCGCAAATATTTACGAGTTTTTATGACATAATCGTTCAAGACTGTTCATTCCATAGTCGGGTTGAACTTTCCTCCCCAATTGTTATTTTGTTCGAGATTAGGATTTTCCAATATTTTACTTTCCTGGATCGGGAAAAAATAATACGATTCCTGAATCAAAAATTTATTCTCGGCTATGGCACTGATCGGCACCATTCTAAGAATATATTTAAAATTATCGGGAGTCAACGAATATGTCTTGGCTTTCCGGGTAGCTTCGGCAATATCCATTTCTGAACCGTCTTCATTGATAGCAATGGCCTCGACTCCATATTTTTGCAGCCCGTTTAACTGCATCATATTACGGGTTCTACGAAGATCCATAAAACGATGCCCTTCAAAACATAATTCTACATTGCGTTCATCAAGAATAGCCTGCCGGATCTCTTCACGATTAGCAACTTTCAATCCATACAACCCATTTTCGCCGGCTTCGATACCTGCACGTTTACGAATTTGCTTCAGCATATCTACAGCCACATCCTGATGGTCCGTTTCATTGGCCGCCTCCGCATAGATAAACATGACTTCAGCCAATCTCATAAACGGATAATCATGATCATACGTAGATACCAAATCCTGACTCAAAGACAAATCAGATCCTTTACGCACATACATGCCGCTAATAGCATCATTCTGTGTAGCAGTGCTGCCCACATTGGGATTGATTCCATATGAATCTTCTCTGACAGCTATACCGACCGAAGTATATTGGCGATATCCTGAAGCCGTTCCCGACACCGGATATAAATCCGCATTATACAGGATACAATCCTCAAATCGGGGATCCCGATTTTGCCAGAATTTCTGTAAAAAGTCAGATTCAGCACCTGCATAATATTTACCGGCCGGATCATCAAACCGCTTTCCATCCAACATCGGAAACGCTTTTACCATATCCCAGGTCGGAGTATTACCGGCATTACTACGACTCAAAGAAGAGGGACGAATCGTGTTTTCCCAATTGGCCGTTTTATCCGGATTACTATAGATAATAGGAAAAACGACCTCGGAGTTGCCGTCCACCAACCAGTTATCTGCATAATTCGCAGTCAGTTTAATCCCCTGAGCTATACAGAAATCGTATGCCTCCTTCGCCGCCGTATAAGCTTCGTTCCAATATTTATTATCATACATATTACTTGGGTTAAACTGCGGAGAAGCCTTATAGAGCAACATCTTTGCCTTATAAGCCTTAGCAAAACACTGGTCTATACGCCCGTAATCGTTACCGGTTGCTTTGGCCGGAAGCAACGCAATAGCATCATCCAGGTCCTTAATTATTAAATCAAAACACTCTGCCGTGGAAGTACGAGTCACATACAAATCATCTTCATCCTTATCCTGGGCTTTTGTAATATACGGCATACCTCCATGATAAACAACCATTTCACCATACTGATATGCTCTCATAAACAGCATTTGTCCCGTCAGGCTATTCTTAACAGATTCGGTACATCCTCCTTCTGCCAAATACTCAAGTCCTAAATTTATATTACGGATATTGGTATAATTCCATCGCTTATAACCACTGCCCGACGTTGTAATAGTACTCAACATAAAAGGAATACCCGTTTGCTGCTCAGCTGTATTATCCGCACTTGTAGACCAACCGCTAAAGATATCGCCATAGAGATCAGTCACATAAGCAGTTGCTAAGTTGTCATCATTCCAAACCAGGTCTGCATCATAGTTCCACAAGTTCGAGATATCCAAACTATTGCATCCATTGACCAGCAATATAGTTACCAAACCAATCGATAATTGTTTTATTTTATTCAGTTTCATATTTTTTTAATTTTAGAATGAGAAGTTAAGTCCGAATGTAAATGATCTCATCAAAGGGAATGAATCATAGTATTTCTGTTCAGGGTCCATGAACTCATTCATCGCCGAGATAGAAAATAAGTTAGTTGCATTCATAAATACCTGGGCACGAGTCAATCCTAATGGACGAAGAACAGCCATAGGCAAATCATATCCTACATTCAGGTTTTTTAAACGAACATAGGCTCCATTCCGCATCCAGAAATCAGTATTACCATAACCTGATTCATACTGGTTCTTACCGATTACACGGGGATAAATACCATCAGGATTCTCCGGACTCCAGCATTTATCACTTGTCCAGATAGGATAATACGGACGAGTGTTACCACCATACTGCGGTATGCCCTGGGTTGCCTCACATCCTACCAACCGGTCATAGTTGCCAACACCCTGAAAATGCATATCAATAGTAATACCCTTCCAACTGAAGCTACCACCGAAACCATAGTTAATACGGGGAGTCCCGTTTGTGGACAACAAGTTATACGCGTCATTTCCATCAATCTTTCCGTCCGGCCCCGGAGCATAACCATCACCACGGGTATCCTGGAACAAAAGACCGCCAAGATACGGATCGCGTCCATACTGCTTGAATCCTTTGGCAATCAATTCATCTACTTCCGCCTGATCGGTCAACAAATGATCGACTTTCAACCCCGTGATACGCCCGGCCGACATTCCGACCAAAGACAAATCTTTCAGGTTACCAGTCATATAAATCACCGATTCATCCAATACATCCCAACGATCTTTCGAGTAACCGATATTCATATAAAGAGAATAATTTATTCCATGTTTAGCCTTATCTCTCCAACCCAACGTCACTTCACCACCTCTCCATGAACGTTCAGCATAATTTTCAGGCGCCAGCGATGCCCCATAAGTACTTGGCAAAGTAGATGTTCTTGAACCTAAAATATCTGTTTCCTTTCTGTAGAACCCATCAACTGTTCCACTCAATCGATTATTCAAAAAGGTAAAATCCAAACCACCATTGATAGTCGATGAAGTAGCCCAGGTCAAATTATAAGTTGGCATACTGCCTGTCTGTATACCGTTTGCCAATCCGTTTCCAAACATATAACTGCTACCGGAAGTATATCTTTCTATATACTGGAAATATCCAATCGATGCATTCGATGTATTCAAATCGTTACCGGTTGTACCATAAGAAGCACGTATTTTTAAATCGTCAAGCCAATTAGAAGCGCTCTCCATAAAGGCTTCTTTACTGATACGCCATCCAAGTGAGGCCGAGGGGAAAAAGCCCCATCTGCTTTCTTTAGGAAACTTATTATTTCCATCATAACGGAATGAGAACTCTGCTATATACTTGGAATCATAATTATATGTAGCACGTCCGATCCACGACAAATGCGAACCTAAGTTCTCCGATTCATTTACTGAAACCGTCCGTCTTTCCGGATCGGTTGAAAACACGAACCATTGGTCATAAGCCGTCAGCGGATCATTCGCTGTTGCATAGATGGCTTTACCCTGACTTTGAGCCTGCTCAAAAGTGATCATTCCGCCTACTTCATGCTTACCGAACTTATTTTTATAATTCACCGTCCAGTCAAACTGTTCATTCCAGAATTGGCGGGAACCATAAGTCAGATTCTCATAATTGGAACCAAACGTGAAGATATTATATTTATTCAAATCCAGCGGTCCCGGAACAAAACGGTTATTAGGATCAGCCGATTGAAAATTGTAGGCCTTCTGATGAGTAAGATATTTCTTGCGGGCATAGTCATTGATTATGTAATTTCCGGTTACTTTGGTTGATAATCCGGGTAAAAGCTTGCTCAAATCGATGTTTAATGATAAAATACCATTTACATTACGTCTGCGGGTTTTGATATAACGATCACCCAATATCACATCTGCGACATTCCAACCTTTAAAATTACTGACATCCGGATAAACAGGATAATCAGTCTTTTCGTTTGCCGGAGTACCATCCAGATACGCATAAGACGGAACCGTCCTCAAACAATTAAACGTAGTTCTGTAAAAGTCGAATATATCCTCACTGTCATCACCACTACCAGACCAATTAAAGCGTCTGTCATCTTTCTGATAACCGGAAACATTCGCATTCAAGGATATATATTTACTCAGATTCACTGTCAGATTGGATCGAAATGAATATTTATTATTTTCCAGATTCTTATAAGATCCTTCTTCCCTGATAAAACTACCTAAAACATAGTATTTGACTTTTTCCGTACCACCTGTCGCACTAATAGAATGCTTTGTATTCCATGGATTTTGCCAGATCAGATCATTCACATTATAATCATGTGTCTTGGCATACTCCATCTCTTCATCGTTGTTAGGCCGGGCAAGTCCGTTAGCCTCAGCCACTAAATTTTGATACACCAACTCTTTGTAAGCGCTCATATCATCCGTGAACAGCTTGCGGGTAGGTCTGTTGAACGTATATGATCCCTGATATTCAAATTTAGGTTTCCCCATGCTATCCGCGCCCGACTTAGTCGTTACCAGGACAACGCCATTACCGGCTTTAGAACCATAAACAGAAGCTGTCGCAGCGTCCTTCAAGAAGCTCAACTGATCGATTTCGTTCGATTCAAGCGCATCGAATGCCGCCTTGTCCCGAATGATTCCATCGATAACAAATAACGGGTCACCGAATCCGCCACGCATACGGATTTCCGAACTTGCTCCCATGAAACCGGAACTACCGACAATTGTCAATCCCGGTGCACGCCCCGCCAAAGTATTAGATAAGTTGGTAGTCGAAATGCTAGATAACTCCTCTGTTTTTACATTTGTAATAGCACCGGTCATATTTATCTTTTTCTCTACCCCATATCCGATAACGATTACCTCATCCAGTTTTTGGGTATCTTCATGCAATGTAATCTGATAAGAACTCTTACCATCCTCCACCTGTACTTTCCGTTCCAAATAACCGATATAAGAAACAAGCAAAGTCGCCCCGGCCGGAATCTCGCTCAAGATGAATTTACCTTCGGCATCCGTCACCGTTCCGACTCCTTTGTTTCCTTCAAGAGTAATGTTTGCACCGATAACCGGTGTCCCTTCCTCATCGACAATAACTCCTGATATCTTCTTTTTATTCTGCTGAATTTCATTTACGATCAGCTGTTCTACCGTCCGAACATTCTTCTTTACATTATTATCTTTTAAAAACACACGGTTATTTACGATCTTATAAGAAATACCGGTATTCTTAAAAACCTCTTTGAGCACTTTTTCGATGTGTTCATTTTTAAAATTAACAAATACGTTGGAGATTTTCTTATTCAACAAGGCTTCGTCATAAGAAAATTCATATCCGGTTTGTTCACTGATACTCTGTATAACTGCACCGACCGTTGTGCTATTCAACGTCAGTTCCAGATTCACATACAAAGAATGCGCATCGCTTATCGCCATGGCGGGCGATGCAGAAGTCAAAAACATTGCTAATGTAGCAATAGAAACTTTTTTAATCATACATGTGATTTAATAATGTTAGTACTATTTTTTAGTTACATTTCTGTGTGTGTCAGTTTTTTCAATCATTTTCTCATAGGCATTACTTTTTAAATTGTTCGTATATGAAAACTTCGTTTTCTTCTATCTTATAATGTATTGGAGCCAGGTATTTCAATAACTTCAGGATATCGATCAACTCTTCATCATCATTAATCACACACCGGAATTTACGTTGTGTAAGAGCTGAAGACTCGATATTTATGTTTACATTAAATTTTACGGATAGTTTATTGACTATTTCACGCAGGGTCGCGTTTTCAAAGACAAACTGTCTCAGTCGCCAGGCTGTCAGAATATTCACATCGACAGTTTCTGTAGTATATTCATTTTTGTTTTGGTTATAAGTTACTTTTTCTCCGGGGGATACATCCAGCAGTTTATTACGGTTCGCATCCAGCAATTCTATTTCTCCGCTGACTAAAACAGCCTCTACTCTTTTATTTTCTACATCGGTCTTTACATCAAAAGAAGTACCTTTTACCTGGATATTCACATATCCGGTAAAGACATTAAATAGAGAAAATTGTTTCTGCTTTCTTTGAGACTTCAAAGAAAGCTTCTCCTTGCAAGGAGACCTGACGATTCTCGTCAGAGAAAGATTCCGGGTATTTCAATGTCGATCCACCCTTCAACCAAACGGACGTTCCGTCAGCAAGCACGACCTTTTTCACGTCTTGCCCGGGTTTGACCACAATACTTATATATTTTTCAGGCTTTAAATATTCATAGCCCCCATAAAAACAGGAAAACAATATCAAAAAGACGGCAGCATACTGCAACACGTTACGCATTAACTTAAAACGGTTGGAACGATTGATCTTCACATTCAGTTTTTCCAAAGCCTTTTCAATATGGTCCGAACTTTTATAATACATCATATTATAGGAAACACGAAGACGCACCACTTCAGATAATATCTTTTTATTATCCTGTGACAAGTTACTCCACTCCTCCATCTTCTGCATTTCATCGGAAGAGATATTTCCTGCCAGGTATTTTGCCAAAAGTCCGTAATCAAATTCCATTTTTCATCTTTTATACAAGCTAAACGTATGAGAGGTAAAAACTACGGAGCAATCATTCATTTTTTTTAATTTCACTGACGAAAAAAATAAAGAAGAGATAATATGTAGAAATCATTTTTAGATAAATGTGCCCTAAGATACTTAATCGCCAGGTAAATATGACTCTCTACCGTGCGCTGTGGGATTTGGAGACGCTCGGATACTTCCTTTGCCTTTAAGCCTTCAATATAAGTAAGAATAAATACCTCACGCCGCTGGGTTGGCAATTTTTCCAGTAAATTATGTAGTTGCTCGTAAAAATCTTTTGAATAAATTTCTTCCAGGACCGACGCATCTGAACGTAATAAGGCATTATACTCTTCCAGATATGCGCTCTCCATATGAAGATTATACTTGTCGGCTGACTGCGTTTTTCTATAATAATCAATACAGCGGGTATAAGCCGCCTGAAACAGATAAGAATGAAACCCTTCTCCGGCGTATAGCTTTTTTCGATTTTCCCAAACATGCAAGAAAACATCCTGAACGACATCTTCCGCCACTTCCTGTTCCACCATAGCTGCGACATACGCCATAACACGGGGATAGTAATGACGAAACAAGCTGTTGAAAGCCTCACGGTTCCCTTCTCTTAACTGACTTAATAAAGAAACATCAAACATAAATATATTCAATTTATAAAGAAAGCTCTAAGTTTGCAGTAGCGTGAAGCATACTGGATAATATATAACACTTCTACGTTTTTAGTACGCCTGACAAAGGTAATATCAAAATAAATAAAAATAAAGGTTGCATAAAAAATATTCAGAATCTGTTTTGAATTTATTGTCAGATTTCATTGTTGAAAGATTTGGACTATCAAAACGTGTATTTCATGCAACTCTTCTTTAGCTCACATCTCTCCGAAATATCAATTTGATCTATTAAGTCACAATAATCTATCACAAAGTTTATCATATAGCCATTTTAGTATCTGATGTATTAGACAGATTGATTGAATCAGAAAAAGAATAACTACAATATTTAACACATTTACCATTAATATCAATTCCAAGATCTCGTTTTAAATAAATTTGAACTTCGTTTAAAACGAAATTATTTTCCTTTTAAACAAAATAGAGGTTCGTTTAAAAGGAATTTTTTGTTAATTGCAGTTGAATTTAGCCGTTTTTGGATGGTTTTATCACTTGAAATGCATGTTTTTTAGCAGAATTATTTTCTGGAAGAGATAAAAACACACATACAATTCAAACAACATATTTACATGTATACAACTTTATTCACTCACTTTATCTATTTTATATCAACGAAACAAAGCAAAAAGGCACACCAAAATCATAAAAATCAAAATAAAGACACTTTCAATCCTCTTTAGAATCGAATAAAAAACAATACACCCAAGCCCCGACACATACAACCTGCTGACAACAGAGGTAAAATGACATTTTGATAAACAGAGTCAAGGATGACGGTAAAGACAATTGAATCCGGATATAAAAGATATTATACAAAAGATCATTTAACCTATTAAGAAAAGACGTATATTTGTCATAACAAAGAAAGATGATATGGAAAGAATTTCAGTTACTGATTTTGGGCCTATTCAACATGCGGAGATAGAGATAAAACCGTTCTGCATTTTGATTGGGCATACTTCAAGTGGGAAAAGCACGGTGGCGAAGCTGCTGGATTTATTTAATAGTCAGGAATTTTATTTCATTGAGCCGAAAGACAATCTCGTTCCTTTTATTTCTTTGCTGAAAAAATACGATATCGACTTTGATTTTAAAGAGCATACATGTATTGTGTATAAAAATGGTGAATATACATGGACTATATCAAAAAAAGGGATAGAAACGGATTATCCTTTTACAGATATTGCCAATGAATGGTATCATGGGAATGTCCTATTTACAAAAAGCCATAGACCTTTTAGAGCACGAATAATCAAACTGCTGAATCTCTTAAATGAGGATATCCGTTTACCGGAGTTGCAGAATTTTGAACATATCGAACAATTTCCTGATGAAAAAATACGGGATAATCAATACATTCAATTCTATTCCCGATTAATGCATACTTATGTTTATAACGAAATCCCATCTGTTTATATTCCTGCAGAACGAATATTAATGTCAGTTCTTTCCAAAGCAATATTCAGTTTTTATGAAAAGGGAATAAATATCCCGGATTGCTTAAAAATATTTGCAAATAAGTATAGCTTGGCTAAAGACAATCAGGAACAGTACAAAATAAATTTTCTTAATTTGGAAGTGCATTTTGATAGTACTACCAATGATAAAATCAGACTGGAAAATGGAGAAGAGATTGAATTAACCCAGGCATCGAGCGGTTTGCAATCAATTATCCCATTATTGTCTGTTTTTGATCTTGGTTTAGATACAGATACCTGCACTATCATCGAAGAACCCGAACTCAATCTGTACACCCAGGTACAGAAGGACCTGACAGAATATCTTGTCAAACGAACAAAAGAGATGAAGGCGAAGTTATTCATTACCACCCATAGTCCTTATATATTAAGTACTGTCCAAAATCTTTTGCAAGCCGGCAACGTTGCCGCAGAAAGTCCGGAAAAAGCAGAACAGGTTGCTAAACTCGTCAGTCCTGATAAATGGATCGATTACAAGGACCTGACTTGTCAGTTCTTTTCCAGCGACGGTACAAGCCACAATATTCTGGATGATGAATACCACACAATAGGTATTAATCAGATGGATGATGTTTCTGCCGAATTATCCGAAATTTACGATTCGCTTTTAGATATAAAATACAATGAGTAGCTGTAAATGTTTTAACCAAGAAGTAACTGGAAGAAGTTTAATAGAACGCCTCCCGGCAAGTACATGCCAATGCACATCAAAAGCACGTTTGATGGTTGAAGAGAATGGGCGCAAGTTTGTTTTGATTGTTTCAGACTGGAAGAATGTCGAAAAGATTAAAGTCGATGGTGCCCTTATCTGCAATCAGGAAAAAGAGAAATGCGATTATTTTTTCTTTTATTATCCTTCGGGAAAAACGAAAAATGATCGTCATGCTTATTTTGTGGAGCTGAAAGGTAAGAATATCGGTAAGGCGATGAGCCAGATCATTTCAACGATTCAATGCTTTATGCAAGAAGGGTTGCTCAAGAATATTTCTTTGCAAAAGGCGTTTATTGTCAGTTCGCGTTTTCCTCAAAAAGACCGGACAACCGAAAAATTGCAGGAAGATTTAAGAAAGAAATATAAATGTCCGCTTGTCATTAAGAACAATATGATAGAATATCGACCATAACGACCTGTCTATGCATACCTACTTTCTTATCCTGATTATATTTTCTTAAATATATTCGATACCTTTGTCCCCAAACGAATAAAAAAGCAAAGAATATGAATTATTACGAACTGAAATTCACCTATGAATCGCCTATCGAGGCAACAATCATCAGTGATGTACTGGCGTCCGAACTGGGCGAAATCGGTTTCGAGAGTTTTACCGAAGACGAAGACGGCTTGCTGGCCTATGTATCCGACCAATTATATAATGTAAAAGCATTACAGGATAAACTGAATGAATTTCCGCTGGAAAACGTAACCATCCGATACACCGAACAACTGGTGGAAAGCAAGGACTGGAACGAAGAATGGGAAAAAAACTATTTCAAGCCCATCCGTATCGGTAACGACTGCATCATCCGCGCTTCTTTCCACGAACCGGAACCGGGTTATACATATAATATTATAATAGACCCGAAAATGGCTTTCGGTACAGGCAATCACGAAACGACTTACCTGATGATCAGCGAAATGCTGAAACTCGACCTGGAAGGCAAAGACCTGCTGGATATGGGATGCGGAACAGCCGTACTGGCCATCCTGGCAAAAATGAAACACGCCAATAAAGTAGTCGGAATCGACATCGACGAATGGGCTTACAACAACGCGCTGGAAAATACCCGGTTGAACCATACGGAAGATATACAGATTGCCTTGGGCGGTGCCGAACAAATCCCCGCATTCGGCACATTCGATATTGTATTCGCCAATATCAACCGCAACATCCTGCTGAACGATATCAACCAATACGTCGGCTGTATGAAACCGGGAGCCACCCTTTTCATGAGCGGATTCTACACTGAAGACATTCCCGCCATCCAGGCAGAGTGCGAACGCAACGGATTGAAATTCATTTCCCACGCAGAGAAAAACAATTGGGTTGCCGTTAAGACACAGAAGCCATAACTTTATTTAACAGTAAAAGTTAACACAGAAGTAAACTATCATTCGAATAAAAGCGTTATTTTAGTAGACACATTTAAATGTAAGAGTTATGAAAAATGTAGATTCTAAATTATTACTAGGTTTGGTAGTTGGTGCAGCAGTTGGTGCAGCAGTCGGATATCTGGCAGCTACCGATAAGAGAGAACAGTTACTGGAAGAATTGAACGGTGTAGTTGGAAAAGTAAAAGAAGGCTTTAATTCCGCTCTCGCCAAGTACAAAGAAGGTAAAACTGAAGTTGTAAAAGCTACCGAAGAAATCGTAGCTGAATAATTATTTATGGAAAAAGATTCAGGAAAAATCTTTCGTGAGTTGAAAGATGATGTTTCAACTTACGTAGAATTAAAGCTTGAACTTTTAAAGTTAAGCACATACGAAAGAAGCGGCCAACTGATCGCCATTCTTTCGTATGGCTTAATTTTATTGTTTCTGGCTTTCTTTGCCATCCTGTTCATATTCCTGGCATTAGGGTTCTTTATGGGTGATATCTTCGGTTCGATGGGAACCGGCTTTGCTTTCGTGGCAGTGTTATATCTCCTATTGATCGGGCTCATTATAATGAATAAAGGCAGAATCTGCAACACGGTATTGAACGTAGTGATTGCAGCATTAAACGGTAATGACGAAAAAGATGATGCAACAGATACAAAACAAGCCACTGACGCCACTGGAGAAACTGATTTCTGACAAGGAAAGAATCCGGAAGCAATGTGTTATACAGGAACAAAAGCTGAATGACGACTTTTCTTATATCCAGGAAAATGCAGGCAGCCTTTTGATATCCGGTTTCACCACCTTACTATTTCCCAACACTAAATCAAAAAAAACAGAATCTACAGAAACAGCAACAACAGCCAGCCAGCCGGTAACCCCGATCGGTTTCTCGGATTATCTGAGTATCGCACAAGGCCTGCTGCCGGTAGCCTGGGATGTAGTCCGCCCATTCTTGCTGACATGGGGAATCAGAAAGGCTCAAAGCTGGTTTACAAACCTTCTGTTTAAGAAAAAGAAATAACTCCTAACATTTAATTTATGTTAGAGGGCATATTTTTCTCACATTAATAAAGGCAGAATAAAAAAACATGACTAAATTTGCAGTCGTTAAAAACAAGGATAAAATGAAACGTAATTTGATTCTCTTTATGGCATTCACCGCAATGCTGACGATATTGGCTTCATGCGCAACTCCTTGTGGCTGTTAAATGGATTTTATGTAATATTTTTAATAAACCCATAAAAGTTTTATTACAATGATTAAAGTAGGTATTAACGGTTTCGGCCGTATCGGACGTATGGTGTTCCGCGCTGCAGTTAAAAACTTCGGCAATGATATTCAGATTGTAGGTATCAACGACTTGTTGGATGCTGATTACTTGGCATACATGCTGAAATATGACTCAGTACACGGTCGTTTCGATGGTACAGTTGCTGTAGAAGGTAACAACCTGGTTGTAAACGGTAACAAAATCCGTTTGACTGCAGAAATGGATCCTGCTAACCTGAAATGGGACGAAGTTGGTGCTGAAGTTGTAGTTGAATCTACAGGTTTCTTCCTGACAGACGAAACTGCTCGCAAACATATCCAGGCTGGTGCTAAGAAAGTTATCATGTCTGCTCCTTCTAAGGACGCTACTCCTATGTTCGTTTATGGTGTTAACCACACAACTTACGCAGGACAGGACATCATCTCTAACGCTTCTTGTACTACTAACTGCTTGGCTCCTATCGCTAAAGTATTGAACGACAAGTTCGGTATCGTTAAAGGTTTGATGACTACAGTTCACGCTGCTACTGCAACTCAGAAAACAGTAGACGGTCCTTCTAAGAAAGACTGGAGAGGTGGCCGTGGTATCCTTGAAAATATCATCCCTTCTTCTACAGGTGCTGCTAAGGCTGTAGGTAAAGTTCTGCCGGTATTGAACGGTAAACTGACTGGTATGGCTTTCCGCGTTCCGACTTCTGACGTTTCTGTTGTTGACCTGACAGTAGTTCTGGAAAAGGCTGCTACAATGGACGACATCAAAGCTGCTATGAAAGAAGCTTCTGAAGGCGAATTGAAAGGTGTACTGGGTTACACAGAAGATGCAGTTGTTTCAACTGACTTCCGTGGTTGCTCTAACACTTCTATCTTCGACGCTAAAGCTGGCATCTCTTTGGATGACAACTTCGCTAAGATTGTTTCTTGGTATGACAACGAATGGGGTTATTCAAACAAAGTTTGTGAAATGGCTCGCGTTATCGCTGGTAAGTAATCAAATACAAATCAGTATATGGAAGCCGTCCTCCGCAAAGGGGACGGCTTTTTTTTATTATCTTTGCTCCATAATGAAAACATATCAACTTATAACGATACTAGGCCCGACCGCTTCCGGCAAAACGCCTTTTGCCGCAGCATTGGCCGACCGGCTGGATACGGAGATCATCAGTGCCGATTCACGCCAGATTTACCGTGGCATGGATATCGGTACCGGGAAAGACCTCGCCGATTATACAGTGAACGGTAAAGCAATCCCCTATCATCTGATCGATATCTGCGATCCGGGATATAAATATAATGTATTCGAATATCAGCACGACTTCTTCCGTGCTTACCAGGCCGTACAGGAAAAAGGCAAGCTCCCTATCCTTTGCGGTGGAACCGGCATGTATATCGAAGCGGTATTGAAAGGATACAAGCTGCTGGATGTTCCCCAAAATCCGGAGTTAAGGGAATCTTTGCAAGGCAAGTCGCTGGAAGAACTGGAAAAAATACTGGCCGGTTACAAAGTATTGCATAACAAGACAGACGTAGATTCCGCACAAAGGGCAATACGAGCCATCGAGATTGAAGAATATTATAAAACCGAGGCCCCCGATGCAAACGAATATGATCCGATCAACAGCCTGATCATTGGCATAAACATCGATCGGGAACTAAGGCGCGAAAAAATATCCAGACGTCTGCGTGCCCGTCTGGAGGAAGGCATGGTAGACGAGGTAAAAGGCATCATTGCCTCCGGCGTCAAACCGGAAGACCTCATTTATTACGGATTGGAGTATAAATATCTCACACTATACATCATTGGTGAACTTTCTTACGAAGAAATGGTTTCCCAATTAGAGATAGCCATCCACCAGTTTGCCAAACGTCAGATGACCTGGTTCCGCGGAATGGAACGCCGGGGTTGCACGATCCATTGGATAGATGCCACGTTACCGACAGAGGAAAAGATCAGGCAAACATTGGAGTTGTTGGAACAAAACAATATATAACAATTATGATAACAGTTAACGATTTTAAGAATAAAGATAATTTCTTCCTGATGGCGGGTCCTTGTGTGATCGAAGGGGAAGACATGGCGCTACGTATCGCCGAAAAGGTTATCGGCATCACCGAGAAGCTGAATATTCCATATATCTTCAAAGGTTCATACCGCAAGGCAAACCGCTCCCGCCTCGATTCATTTACCGGGATCGGCGATGAGAAAGCCTTAAAGATTTTACGCAAAGTAAGCGAAACATTCAACGTCCCGACCGTTACGGATATACACGAAACCCATGAAGCCGCCATGGCTGCCGAATATGTAGATGTCCTGCAAATCCCGGCTTTCCTTTGCCGTCAAACGGACCTGCTTGTCGCCGCCGCACAAACCGGAAAGATCGTCAACATCAAGAAAGGACAGTTCCTTTCTCCCGGAGCCATGCAATTCGCCGTACAAAAGGTTGCCGATGCTGGAAATGACAACGTCATGATCACCGAGCGGGGAACTACATTCGGTTATACAGACCTGGTTGTCGATTACCGGGGCATCCCGCAAATGCAGGATTTCGGCTATCCGGTCATCATGGATGTAACCCACTCATTACAACAGCCCAACCAGACATCCGGCGTAACAGGCGGTCTGCCGGCATTGATAGAAACAATAGCCAAAGCCGCTATTGCTGTCGGCACCGACGGTCTCTTCATCGAAACCCATCCGGAACCTTCCAAAGCGAAATCCGACGGAGCCAATATGCTACAATTAGATTTGCTCGAAGGCTTATTGACACGTTTAGTCCGCATCCGTGAAGCAATCAAATAAATGTCATGACTTTTGAAAACAAAAGAAGGGACCTTCGCAAATGAAAGTCCCTTCTTTTGTTTTCAAAAGTCATATCTTCGTTATCCCATCTTACTTATCTTTCTCAGCTTATCCTCATCAATCAACTTGATCTTTCTACCGTCGATAGCGATGATACGCTCAGTTACAAATGTCGATAAGGTACGGATAGCATTGGAAGTAGTCATATTCGACAAGTTTGCCAAATCTTCACGAGACAGGTAAATACTCAATGTAGCCCCGTCTTCTTCCAGACCGTAACTATCTTTCAGGAATAATAAAGATTCCGCCAGACGACCCCGGATATGTTTCTGGGTAAGATTAACGGTACGTTCATCCGCCACTCCCAAATCAAACGATAACTGACGAATAAAAAACATTGCCAGATTTGGATTACCCATCAGCAAGTCCGTCACTATTGTCATCGGTATCAGACAAACAACAGATGCTTCAAACGCCGAGGCATTTGTCAGGTAATTTTCCTGAGCGAAATTAGCACGGTAACCAAAATACTGCACGGGTTTGATCATGCGGATGATTTGGCTACGACCGCCGACACCTTCCTTAAAAATCTTTACCTTACCTCTCAGCAAACACATCATGTCCCTTGGTTCGTCGCCCTCGCAATAGATCAACTCGTTACGTTTGAAATGCTGGATCGTCGAATTATTACGGAGAACTTCCCGCTCTTTGTCGGTCAGTACTCTCCATACTTCTGCTAAACTGGCCGATAGATCGACCTCTTCTTTTTGTTGCTTAACCACGACTGTTTTATAACATACTTATGAAGCACAAATGTACAACTTTTCTTTTGAAATAATAAAATGTTTAATACGATAAATTGTATTTATAATTACATTTTACTTTCTTTTACTACTAATTTGAATTTTATTCGTTACGTTTGTAGCAAAAGGGGTGATATTTTGTTGAAAAGGTACGTTTTGATATTTGCTCTGATTTTATTGACTATAAATGCTGCCGCCAAACAGGAAAGCACTTATAGAAGTAAAGTGTTGCCTGATTTAAAAGAAAAAACAGAATCGTCCGTAAAGGCCGATTCCATTATGAAAGAGGTAATTAAAAACGCTGAAAAATACCAGCATGTCCTTTCAAAGTACGAAGCGGAAATATATATAAAAGGGCGTACGGAAATACTGAAACAGAACTTTCTGATACGTTTCGCACATCATCTCTTCCCGGTCGACAGGAAAAACAAGGACATGATCTTCGAAATGGTAAGTGAGTCGAAATTCAATGCTCCCAACAATTTCCTGCACAACTTCCAGGCCGTAAACGGAAATAGTATCCCCAACAACAAGAAACAGCAGGAAGCATTGAGTTTTCTGAACCTCAATGTCTATTCTTCTACCATATATAATGAAGGTATCATCACTCCTATGACCAACCAGGCTTCCAAATTCTATACATTCGACCTGGAAAGTGTCAGTGACACCAGCGGGCTCAGGATCTATAAGATACGGTTCATGCCCAAATTATGGAGCCAGAAGCTAATCTGCGGCGACCTGTATATCCGCGACCAATCCTGGATCATCGACAAGATAGATGTGAACGGACGTTTCGATTTTGCCGAATTCAACCTGATCATGACTTTCGGACGCGATTACCGCCGCTTTATCCTTCCGGATAAAGCCAGCCTGTATCTGCGCTACCATGTCCTGGGAAATGCCATTGCCACCAGCTACCATTCTTCTTTCAAATACAAAGCGGTGGAATGGGTAGAAGAAGATAACGAAACGCAAAGAAAAAGATCACTGGACCTGACCGGATATTATAAATTATCCTCAGATACGGTTCCCATCATTTCAGACACGACATTCTGGAACAAAAAACGCGATATTCCTTTGACAAAAGAAGAAGAGAAGTTATATCATGTCGCCAACAATACGAATGAACAGAAAATAGATTCTGCGAATATCACCAAATACCTGAAACTGACAGAAAAGTTCACGAATACCATCAGCATGGACTATAAAACGACCCGCCTCAAATATTCGGGAATATTCAACCCGTTCCAACTGGGATATTCAGGGCATAACGGAATAACGTACAGGCAACGTCTGCGCATCAGCAAAACTTTCGACAAAGACCGCCAGCTCCGTTTCCGTCCGGACGTCGGTTTTGTATTTAAGCGGAAAGAAATCTTTTTCACCGTGTCCGGAGACTGGGAATATCTGCCGGAGAAAAAAGGCATATTGAGCCTCTCGATCGGTAATGGTAACCAGAGTTATTCTTCAGCCATTATGAAAGAGATAAACGAGCAGTTGAAAGACTCTACATTTAATTTCGATGACCTAAATCTGGAATATTTCAAACACTACTATGCTGAAATACGCAACAACATCGAACTGTTCAACGGATTCCAACTATGGACCGGCGTTTCCTACCACCGCCGGATACCGGTAAAAAAGAAAAGTGATATTTCAAACCCCGGAGAAGGGATAGAAGAAATCATCAATGATAACTATCATGACTTTACTCCCGTCGTCGGCTTTTCCTATACGCCACGCCAGTATTACTGGATGGACGGATATCGCAAAGAATATCTGTATTCCTACTATCCGACCATTTCAGTCGAATTTGCCCGTGCAATCCCCGGAGTAGGTAAAAGTTCCGGTGATTACGGACGGATCGAAGCGGATATTCACCAAAGCATTGCACTCGGTTTGTCCAGAAAACTCAATTATCACATCAGCGGAGGCATTTACCTGAATCCCAAATCTATTTACTTTGCCGATTTCCGTTATTTCTCACGCCGCCAGTTCCCTGAATCGTGGGGAGATGAATTCGGAGGAGTCTTCAACCAACTAAGGAGTTTCTGGTTCAATGCATCCGACAAATATGTGCAAGGACATATTATGTACGAAAGTCCCTTCATCCTGTCACAACTTTTCAAGAAGAAAACATCTAAGTACATTCTGTCTGAACGCTTTTATTTCAGTCAACTGTGGACACCCGTTTTGCCGAGTTACACAGAGGTAGGATATGGTTTCGGTAACCATATTTTCAATGTTGCCGCCTTTGCCGGATTCGATAGATGGAAATACCAGAATATCGGCCTCAAGTTTGCCTTCGAACTATTTTAATAGGACATTTGTGGGCGAACGATCATTATACCGCTGTTACGCTTGATACTTTCCACGTATTCCTGTAAAGGAGCGTCGTTGACTATCACTTTCTTTTGCGTAGTAGAGGCATGGATAAAGGTCAGTTTATCCCCTACCCGGCAAACGACACCGACATGAGATATATCCAGACCTTTGATTGTTGTGACAAAACAAACGATATCTCCGTCTTTTATGCCTGTTGCGTTCCGGTTTATCTCGGTTTCCGGTATATAATAATAAGGACGGGCGTTGATCTCTTTCTCTTTCGCGGCAATCCGGGCTGTCAATTCCGGATTTTCTTTCAATGGCTTATAACTATCGGGATGCGTCGACATAAAAGAGACATTCATCGGCAAGGAGACACCTCCGGCCACTGAAGTAACATCCTCCACTATTCCTTTGCGCTGGTTCTCGAAAATCCAGTCGGTGGTATAATGCAAGCGATCGGTATAGTCATGAATCTCTCCATTCCGGTAACGAAGTGCCTGTAAATTCTTACAAAAGGTTTCAAACGAAGGGTTCTCACTTTGAATTGTCCGTGTCAGGGCAACTACATTCTCCACCAATGTCATGCAATCCATCTCACGCAGGTTGACAACCAACCTTTCCGGCTCCATCTCTAATGTTGCAGCCACATAAGGAGTGCCTAAAAAGAAACGTGCCGTTTTAACCATCAATTCACCGGTGGGCAAAGATTTATTTGCTTTCATCTCTGAAACATACCGGTCAAAGACAACCCGGTCAGCCTCTGTATAAGAAACCTTATCCGCCGCTTGCCCACAGAAACAAATTAAACAGACTAAGAATGTCAAGAAAATCGTTTTCATAAATTCAATATTTATCAGATTTGAATATTACTTTTCTCTTGATAGAAAAGTAACCAAAAGATCAAGGCTGCACTTTCGTTTTCAACAATTCCTCCAACTTAATCAACTCGTCCCTGAACTGAGCGGCCTCAATAAAGTCTAACTTCTTGGCAGCTTCCGTCATTTGCTTTTTGGTACGTTCGATTGCTTTTTCCAGCTGCGGACGAGTCATATACTTAACAACAGGATCGGCAACCAGACTTGGTTCCGGTTCGACATAAGCATACGGTTCGGCTGTAGCCGGCTGTTTCTCACCCAGAAGAGAGACGCTGGTCTTGACAACCTGCCGGGGAGTAATGCCATGCTTTTCGTTATAGGCAAGCTGCTTTTCTCTGCGACGGGTCGTTTCGTCCATTGTCAGTTGCATACTGGCGGTTATCTTATCTGCATAGAAAATAACCTTTCCATTCACATTACGGGCAGCACGTCCGGCAGTCTGCGTCAGGGAACGGTGAGAACGAAGGAACCCTTCTTTGTCTGCATCCAGAATAGCCACCAGAGAGACTTCCGGTAAATCCAGTCCCTCACGAAGCAAGTTTACCCCAATCAGCACATCAAACAAACCTTTCCGCAAATCATCCATAATCTGGATACGTTCCAGAGTATCCACATCACTATGGATATAATTACAACGTATTCCCATCCGGGTCAGATAAGCGGTCAACTCTTCCGCCATACGTTTAGTCAGCGTCGTGACCAGGACACGTTCATCTTTAGCCGAACGCTGCGTTATCTCTTCCATCAGGTCATCGATCTGATTCAATGTCGGACGAACCTCGATAACCGGATCGAGCAATCCGGTCGGACGAATCACCTGGTCGACAACAATCCCCTCACTCTTCTCCAGTTCGTAATCAGCCGGAGTCGCACTGACATAAATAGCCAACGGGGTCATCGATTCAAATTCATCAAACATTAGCGGACGGTTATCCATCGCCGCCGGCAGACGGAAACCATATTCTACCAGGTTCTTTTTACGGGAATAATCTCCCCCGTACATGGCCCGTATCTGTGGGATCGTGACATGGCTTTCATCGACTACCAACATAAAATCTTTCGGGAAATAATCGAGCAGGCAGTAAGGACGTTCACCGGCCATCCGGCCGTCAAAATAACGGGAATAGTTTTCTATACCCGAGCAATGTCCCAACTCGCGAATCATCTCCAGGTCGAAGGTTACACGTTCATACAAACGCTTCGCCTCATAATGCTTGCCAATCTCTTTCAGGAAATTCACCTGCGTACCGAGGTCGACATCGATCTGGCCGATAGCCATATTTATACGTTCCTGGGTGGTGACAAATAAATTGGTCGGATAAATATTCAGTTCATCCTGCTCGTCAATCTCCTGTCCGGTCTTCGGGTCGAAAGAAGACAGACGGTCTATTTCATCGCCCCAGAACTCGATACGGTAAGCCACTCCGTCAAACGATTCGATTGCCGGAAATATATCGACCGTATCTCCGTTTACCCGGAAACATCCACTGTTAAACTCTAACTTATTGTTTACATATAAAGCATCGACAAAACGGCGTAACAACTTGTCGCGGTCAATCTGCATTCCTTTTTCCAGATGGGTCACCTTTTCGGCAAACGCCGTCGGGTCAGCCATACCATACAGGCAGGATACGGAAGAAACAACAATCACATCCCTTCTCCCCGACAACAAAGAAGCTGTCGTACGAAGACGGAGTTTATCTATCTCTTCATTAATCTGCAAATCCTTCTCGATATAGGTATCCGTAGTAGGCAGATAAGCCTCCGGCTGATAATAATCGTAATAGGAAACGAAATATTCTACGGCATTATTCGGAAAAAAGGCTTTGAACTCGCTATACAACTGCGCAGCCAGCGTTTTGTTATGACTTAATATTAAAGTAGGACGTTGTACCTCCTTAATCACATTGGCAATAGTAAACGTCTTTCCCGAACCTGTTACTCCGAGGAGCGTCTGGAAAGGCACACCACTCTGAATGCCCTCCGAAAGAGCCGCTATTGCTTCCGGCTGATCTCCCGTCGGGCTGAATGGTGATGATAACTCAAAATTCATTATTCGTATAGTCCTTTTTTAGGTATAACTATCCAGAGTATCAAATAAGCTATAACCCCGGAAAACACAGTAAATATACTCAACAGTATATAGCCGACACGTACCAGCGTCGGGTCCCAACCAAAGTAATCTGCAATACCGCCGCATACTCCGGCAATCATTCCATTATTCGAACGATAAAGTCTTCTTGGTGCTTCTTCTTCCATGATGTCTTATTTTTTGTTTCGTAAAGATAGTATATATATCTATATGGCAGAAGTAATCCGGTTACAAATTGAACCAGTAATTCATCTTCAGCATAAAAGTATTCGTTGCCGGAAGGCCGAACATACGGTCCAGGTTATTCCCCCAGCCTGTCACCCGGTGGTTGTCCTGGTTGGACATGCGATGCTCCCAGACAAAATAGATCGTGGAACCCGGCAAATATTCCCAACGGGCCACCAGATTGGAACGGAACTCATTAAAACTAAAGTCCGGATTCCTGAAGGATGCTTCCCTTCCCCCACTTTTTATATGATAGCTTCCGTCCGAATAACCGATTTCATCTCCGGAAAAGAGATGGAAACGTTTGTCATACGTACGGGATTCCGTATCCGCTGCCTCTTTAAAATCAGAGAACTTCGCGGTCGAGGTAAACGGGGAACCATAGAACTGTATGGAGATATCCGGAGTGAGATTGACCTGCAAACGCATTGTCAGGCCATACGTTTTCTGGTCCATGTGCCCCATCAGATAGATCAGCGAAGGGTCGGTCTGAGCGGGAGATGCCGATGCCGTTAATGTTCCGACATACTGCATATTGTCCGTATTCCAGGCATAATCCACCTGCCCCGACAAATACACATGATTTCCTAAGCGGAAAGTCAGGCTGGGTGACAACGTATTAAAACGGTTATACCCGTCCAGATTATGATTTCCTTCATATTTCAACATGAACATCATCCGCTTTGCCTTATCCGTATTCACTTTAACCGAAGTCTGGAAATAAGGATTCAACCGCATATCCCAGCCTCCGCGAAGCAAACGGCTATCCAACCGGTTCCAGACGAAAGTTTCCTTCATATCCATTTCATAACGGCTCATTGTCATACTCTGCCAGCGAAGGGCGACATCGTTGCTGAAAGGAGTTCCCCCATAATTCCACTGGTTTTTCTGGGTAAACGTAAAGGCATTATAACGGAATAACTTCCAGATATCCGTTTGGCGGTACACCACTTCCGTTTCATTCGTCCGATTATCCGCTTCTTTCATATACCCCATGTCATTCAGGTCGAAACCGGGAGACGACCAGCTAAAAGTTTCCGAGAAAGCCCACTTGGCATTTCCCTTCCGTCCGACTTTCACATAACCGCCGGTTCCGTTCAGAGAACGGCGGTCAGGGTCCACTCCAAGATAACCGGATGCCGATGCACGCTGATAATAATGAACCGGGCTGGTTTGCCGGACAACTATCGCCTCTTTGCTTCCGTTCAGGGAACTGACCATTCCCTTTACATCTATATAATAAAGACGGTTCTTGAAATACTGGGTAAAATCTATTCCTGCCGTAAAAGCGTTACGAACCATAAAATCTTCCAGATAAGGCTGGTCCAATGCCCGATTGACGGATGTGACCATTCCTCCAAGCAGGCTATTTCCTTTCCAGTTTTTCTGTACGCGGGCTACTGTATAGTTTGTCAGTGGCTCCACTACTTCAACATCTTCAATCCCGTTACGGGTCACGTTGGCGGAAGAACGAGCCGTTACGCTCTGCACCACGCCTACTGTCACTCCGCGTCTGTTCGTCCCGGTCAGCTTCAGGGCACCGATGATAGGAACATTGTCTTTGCTGTCTGCAAAACTGTTGATATTGTCGATTCCCTGTGGAGTATATGAGGGAGCGGCACCGATACGACGGGTATAAAACATCATGTCACTGCCATTGGCAAAATCAAGGATATGTTTTCCCTCCAGGAAGAAAGGACGTTTCTCGTCATAAAATGTTTCGTAAGCCGTCAGGTTCATCACCGAAGGGTCCAGTTCCACTTGGCCGTAGTCCGGATTGACCGTCAGGTCCAGCGTAAAATCCGAAAGGGCGAACTTCGCATCCAGGCCGACATTTCCACCCCAGCTATGTCCTTTCTGATAAGGGCTTCCGGCAACCTTCGGTTCATTCCGGTATTTTCCCATCACATACGGGAGAAATTCGATGCCACGAGGCTTCGGCAAATCGTCCATCCCGTGCATCTCTCCGAAAGAAAAGACATGTCCGTTATTCTTCAGAGGAATCATGCTCCAGTTCTGAACCTCATTATTCTGACGTCTGATACGGCGGACATGAAGTCCCCAGATGCCATCATCGGAATGCTGGTTATATCGTAATTGGCTGAACGGGATACGCAATTCCGCCGTCCAACTGGAATCAGCCATGTCAATATGAGTCTTTCCTTCCCATACGGCATTCCAGCTTAAATTGACATTCAGCTTATCGGTCACGACCAGGTCAGTCTTGTTTCCCCCCAGATTGATATTAAACTCCGGAGCGGCCCGGTAATCATGATACGTATCAAAGGCAACACTGATAAGGTCGCCCATGCTGTTATCATCCCGGTTACCGATAAAGCGGTTCATCTTTTCCGGATGGCTTTCCTTACAATAGACACCGACATAGATATACTTATTGTCATAGAATAGTTTCACACGGGTAGGCGCATCCGGCATTTGCCGTTCATAAGGAATAATCTGAACAAAACGGTCGGACCACTCGCCCTGCTTCGTCCAGAAATCTTCATCCAGGCGCCCATCCATAACCGGCTTCGCCCCTGTCACTTTCGTTATATTATAAACACGTTTGTATGCCGCTTCAAAAGGGACAATAGAATCTTGTTGCGCCTTACCCAGGGCACAAGACAACAACAAGGTAACAAAGGACAATCGGTATTTCATCTCATCAGTTACAAATAAGCAGCCACTTTATTCCGGTCGGTTTCTACCGTTTCAAACTCCGAAGAGACAATACTGCTTCCCATCGGCACATTTTCATTCCGGTACTCCATTTTACTGTAAACGATGCTACGGGCGGAAGTATGAAACTCCTTCGCTCCTGTTTCCGCTTCGAGTTTCGCGATATTGCTTTCACGGACACCGCATCCCGGCATGATAATGATGCGTCCGTCAGCACGCCTCACCAATTCGGCAATCAGAGGAATACCTTTAACGGCATCCGATTGCTGGCCGGAAGTCAGGATACGGTCGCATCCGAGTTCAATCAGTTGTTCCAGTGCCGCAAACGGGTCACGGCAGACATCAAATGCCCGGTGGCAGGTTACCGACAACGGTTTGGCAGCCTCCATCAGTCTGCGCATCAACGGAACATCTATATCTCCCTCTTTAGTGAGGCATCCGAAAACGACGCCGTGTACTTTCAGTTGTTTACATAATTCAATATCCAGCAGCATAGCATCTATCTCCGCCGGAGTATACAGAAAATCGCCGCCACGCGGACGGATAATGACATTTATATCAATGGTAGAAGTCAATGCCTGCGCTGTTTTAATCTCACCATAACTGGGAGTCGTTCCCCCTTCAGGGATACCGGCGCAAAGTTCCACACGCTTAGCTCCTCCGGCTTCGGCCTCTACACAGCTTTGTGCCGAGTTGGCACATATCTCGATTATACGGGTTGGTTTCATATCTATTTCTCTATGTTTGTTATTTTACTAATAATTTACCTTTCTCTGTAAGCCGATATTTCTGTGTCGGGCTATTCGGACTATCCGGTTGTGTCATTTCAATAACGCCTAATTCTAGTGCCTTTCGAATATATTCGGTTTTAAAGTGAGCTTTATTTTTTAAATTAAGAATATTCATCAGTTCCGTTCTAGACATTTCACCTTGAAACACTCCTAACAGTTCTTCCACAGGCATAGTTAGTGGTACGGTTACTGGTACGGTTACTGGTATGGTTACCTGTTCGGTCGTTTCCGAATTTGCAGCCTTACATTCATTAACTACAACTTCAAACACTGTTAATTTATTTACATCAAACTGTGCTTGCGGACTGCCATTATCCAATAACATACGCTGTACACGATCTATTCCACGATTAAACTTATTGACATACCCCATTACTTTCATTGCTTCAGAAATAATCGGATTACGATAGTCATTTACCGTCGGAAAGTTTTCCGGGCGCGCCTTGCCATACAAGCCTCCTGGGTTCATTATTTCAATCCTATCATTATACTGGTATAATCTCACCGGCATATTCGTTTGAAAGTCCCGGTGCATCAGAGCATTCATCATCAATTCACGAATAGCCCAGTAAGGATAGTTCGACACCATTTTCTCCCTAAGTACAGACACCGGAACCGGACGCTTCTTTACTATGGAGTATTCAATAAAAACATCCAACTGCGGCAACAACTCGGCAAAACATTTATTGAAAGCTCGTTCATCCTCTATTTCAGCCGCTTTATCCAGTCCTTTAAACTTGACAAATTGAATATAATCACCCGGCAAAAAACGTTTCGGAGTTTTACCAAACAATACGATAGCCGCATAGGTCGGACAATCATGTTCTATATCATAGAGGCATAAAGAAGCCATCTGCTCTTTAATATCTCTTGTGTCTGAAGCCAGAATTTCTGCATCTATGGCTTTGGGAAGATAGTCTTGCTTTATTTTATCAACAAGAATATCCTCTATGGAAGCCTGAATACAAGGTGTAATATCAAAAGTCGCCATATTGGCTGTACGTCTTTCTGTCAATATACGTTCCTCGGCTTCAGAGGCTATATCTTTCCGGGGGCCGATCCTGATAAATGTCCTGCCACGGTATCTGACAGGCGGAAAAAAAGAAGGCTGCACTTCAGCGACCAACAAGTCGCCTCCGGGAAATTCGAAACGATCTACATTCATCACAGGCAACGGTAATATATTTCCATCAGAACGAATAGCAGCAATCTTCTTTAATAAAGCATCGTCTACTTTGAGCCCTGATAAAGAACCATCATCATTCGCTCCAAGAATGAGATAACCATTTTGCCTGGAATCAGGGATATCATTGGAGAAAGCGCAAATAGCTTCGCAGAATTTATCCATATTGTTTGTTGACACAGTCCGCTCCACACGAAAAGTTTCGGTACTCATCAACAATTGTTGCAATTCTTCTTTAGTAATCATATTCCTCTTTGATTTCAGAATCTTTTTTAAGTCTCACAAAATTATAAAATAATACGGCATCACCAAACCCTACTGTGCGCTTGTTACCTCTTTGGTTTCGCCTGCGGGAGTTGCTTTTTTTCACAAGGTCGTTGTGACGCCTTGCACAACGCCCTTTTGACGCCCTGCACAACGCCCTTGTGACGTACAGCACAAAGGCCTTGTGACGGGCGCCACAAAGCCTTTGTGCAAATTTTCTCATAAAGAGAGGACGCTATTCTATTTCGGGCCTGTCGCCGCCTCCCCCGTCGCCGGAAGTAGTAAGCGGGCGTTCGAATTCGATGGTACGGGGTTCTTTCAGCAGGCCGGTACCCGTAGTGTACTGTGTCACAATGCGCAACGTATATTGCGTGCCTTTCGACAGGGTGGCGGGAACCTGTATCTGTACGAATTTCGGATCGTTGCGGCGCAGGCGTCCGGTGGCCTGTGTAACGGCGCCGGAAGCGTCGATAAAGAAAACGCCTACTCCTTCCGCATCACCGGCTATGCGAACTTTATCTCCTTCGATATCGATCGTGTCGCCGATAGTGATCGTGCTGTCTACTGCGCCTGTCGCACCGTCGGTAACGCGGTTGATACCGGCTCCGCTGTCTTTTACGCCCAGCACTTCGACGCCGACTTTTGTCAACGCTTCGCGCATCTGGCTGGAAAGCGTTATGTCGAGCGTTATTTTATGGCGGGCCGGGTCGAACTGGTCTTTTGCCGTGATCCAGCTGCCACTAACGCGGGGAGTGAACTGGCAGGTTTCGGTCAGTACGCTGTAGCCTTGCTGTACCTTTTCGCGGATAATACGGTCGTGTTGATTGATGATCGACAACATGGTGTCGAATTTGATTTCACTGCCTTCCACAACGATGGCACGGGCGATGTCTTCGTTGCGAAAGGTGTTTTTCATGGTGGAAACTTCGGCTGTATAGTCGTTATCCACATCTTTGGTAAGAAGATTGAGCCGTAGCCAGATCTTCCAGAAAAATTCGTAAACTGCCATTCTGATTTAAGTTTAAATATTAATAATAGTATGCTACTGCTAAAAAACAGTCAGCAGAAACAAAGATATTCAAATCTTCGGTTCCGCTGCTATGTATTGCCGTTTATTTTACTTGGCAGGGAGGTCTTTGATGCAACGGGCACCATATTTGGATTGCGGGCAACCTGTTTCCATGGCCGGCTGCGGTGTACTGTAACTTGTGGTATTTGCATTATCCGGCCAACCCTATTGTTTTACTTATGTATTCCCGGTTTTATCAATTTCCTTGATAAGATAAAAAAACATATAGCCACATAATTTAAAAACTGGCTTGTTTTACATATGTATGTCCAATAATAATGGCTGTGTAAGTATTATGATTACATTTGCGTTCAGTAAAGCAGCAAGACGATGAACTCAGAAAAACTAAAGGGCCATATACTGATTTTGATAACAAATATATTGTTTGCTATCAATATGCCCATATCCAAATATCTGTTACCTTCCCATGTGCAACCCGAGGCGCTTACCATCATGCGGATGGGGTCTGCCTGCCTGTTGTTTTGGTTAACTTCGTTATTTATCAAACGGGAAAAGGTAACGATAAAAGACCTGGGACTGCTTTTTATCTGCGCCATGTGCGGGGTAGGCATCAATCAGGGACTGTTTATTGTAGGGCTGAACCGAACCTCGCCGGTGGATGCTTCCATCATCGCAACAGGCGTCCCTATCTTCGTCATGCTACTGGCAGCCGTTATCCTGAAAGAGCCGATCACCAAGATGAAAGCCTTGGGCGTATTGATGGGATGCATCGGGGGGATATCTTTGATCCTGGCATCCACACATGCTACGGGGCAAGCCAGCAGTCTGGAAGGTAATCTGATGATCATCGTCAGTGCTTTCGTATATTCCATCTACCTCGTTTTATCCAAACCGTTGAGTTTACGTTATTCAGCGGTAACGATGATGAAATGGATGTTTCTTTTTTCCACGTTGGTATTATTGCCTTTTACTTATCGACATGTTCTCGATACCCCTGCTTTCCAGCGGGAAACACTCAATATGCAAGAGCTTGGAGCCATCAGTTTCGTACTGATCGGTGCGACATTCATTCCTTATTTATTAATACCTATGTCGCTGAAACGCATCCGTCCGACAACAGTGAGCATGTATAATTATATACAACCGATTATCGCTTCACTGATTGCGGTCATGATAGGGCAAGACACATTCTCTTTACAAAAAGTATTATCGGCAGTCCTTGTTTTTACCGGAGTTTATCTGGTTACACAAAGTAAGAGCCGGGCAGATTTGGAAAAGGAAAGCCGTTGAAAAAGCTTTTGTACAAACTAGTTAATCACCATTATAGCCAGAACCTTTATATATTTTATTTGTTTTAAGCAGAAAAATATACGTCACAACTATGGATAGTGTAAGTACTTCTAACAAAACACCCAACAAAAGTATGATATGGCTTATTGCCATATTGGTTATCGCCGTCATTATTGCCTTTCTATGGTGGTGGAACTATCGCAAATATATTTCGACTGATGACGCCAACCTTGACAGTTACCGGGTAAGCGTCGCATCACAGGTCATGGGACCGATGGTCAGGCAATATGCCTGGGAAGGCGATACGGTCAAAGCCGGCATGCTCCTTGCCGAACTTGACAGCAGCGGTATCGTTGCAGAGTTACAGGAAACCATTGCCCGCCGTGAACAGACGATAGCCAACCTGAAACTGGAAAAAGAGAATCTCAACACTGCCATCAAGAACCTCCAACTGGCAGAAATCGCTTACCATCAGGCAGAAGTGAACTATCTACGTGACCAAAAACTATACAGCACCAATGCCGTTTCGCAGGAAACATTCCAGGATGCGGAAGACTCCTGGAAAAGTACAGGCATAAAAGTAGAAGTAGCCAAAGATCAGATCAAGGTCTCACGGGCACAGATCACATCCGGTGAAGCGGCAATCGCCTCAGCTGATGCAGCGATAGAATCCACCCGTGTTTCATTGGGATATTATCGCATCACAGCTCCGGTCGACGGCGTGATTGCCAAACGGTGGTCGCTTCCGGGTGACATGGTTCAACCCGGACAGACACTCTTTACAATCAATGAAGGGAAAGACCTTTGGGTAGCCGTTTATCTGGAGGAGACCAAGTTCCGGACGCTCCGCCTCGGACAGAAAGCCGATTTCACGCTGGACGCCTACCCCGGACTCACCTTTTCCGGAAAGATATTCTATATAGGTACAAACACAGCTTCGGAGTTTTCATTGATCCCTCCTAATAATGCTTCCGGCAATTATACCAAAGTTGCCCAGCGCATCCCGATAAAAGTCTCCGTCGACCAGGTAAAAAAAGGAAAAGAAAATACCCGGATGCCGAAACTGGTATCAGGCATGTCTGCAACCGTTAAGATTATCAAGAAGCAATAATGGGTAAGAACGGAAATACAAATGATAATGCCTACAAATGGCTGGTGTTGGGCAACATCATGATCGGGACATTTATGGCCGTGCTCGACTCCACCGTCGTGAACACCGGACTTCCGGCCATCATGGGGACGCTCGGTGCCAGTATCAACACTGCCGAATGGGTTCTGACAGGATATATGCTGGCTATTGCGAGCATCCTTCCCGCAGCCGCCTGGCTGTCCGACCGGTTCGGATACAAACGGATTTATTTCCTTTCTTTATTGGTATTTACTTTCGGTTCGTTCATGTGCGGAAACTCCACCTCGATCGAAGAACTTATTTTCTGGCGTGTAATCGAAGGCCTTGGATGCGGAGCAATCATGCCTGTCGGAATGGCGATTGTCAGCAATGTTTTTCCTCCGGAGCAGCGGGGAACGGCACTCGGTTTCTGGGCCATCGCTTCGGCAGCATCCGTCTCGTTCGGTCCTTCCATCGGCGGTTATCTGGTCGACAATCTGAACTGGAACTATATATTTTATGTAAATGTACCGGTCGGGGCTCTCGCTCTCTTTGTAACAGCCATCCTGCAAAAAGAATATAAGGCGGAGACAGTACAGCCTTTCGATATTCCGGGATTCATCACTTCCGGCATCTTCCTGCCTCTGTTCATGTACGGGTTATCGGAAGTCAATTCGTCTACCAACACACAAGGCTGGAACAGTCCTGTCGTATTAGGCTCGATGTGGATTTCCGCACTTATGTTCATACTCTTTATTTATATCGAACTGACGGTGAAGCATCCGTTAATCAACCTGCGTATATTCAAAGACCGCAATTTCACCCTGGCAAACGTGATGATGTTCATCTTCGGGGTCGGCATGTTCGGAAGCACTTTCCTGATTCCCCTTTATTTGCAGAACAATCTGGGATATTCAGCCCTCCAGGCCGGCATGTTCTTTATTCCCGTAGGAATCATCCAGGGATTTTGTTCTCCCAGTGCCGGAGCACTGGGGCAGAAGATAAACCCTAAAATACTGATTGCAGGCGGACTGATCCTGATGGCACTCAGTTTCTATCTCAACATCTTCCTCTCCTTCCTGACCGAAAAATGGTATATCATGATGAGCCTCTATCTTCGCGGCATCGGCATGGGAATACTTTTCACGCCATTATTAACTTTATCATTAGCCCGTATCAGTGTCGTACAAATGGCACAAGCATCGAGTATCACCAATATCGTCCGCCAAATGGGCGGCAGTTTCGGTGTCGCCATCTTCAGCCATATGCTTACCCAACGCACCAGTTACCATACCCAACGCTACAGCGAAGCATTAAATTATACTGGTGAGATATATCACCAGACAATAGATAAACTGAGTTTCTTCGCCTTACAGACAACCGGCACCACCGAAGAGACAGCCAAATCACTCGCCGAACAGCTAATAATCAAACGTCTCGAACTAGAAGCATACATAGGCGGCATCAACGATGATTTCTATATCGCATTCATCGTCACCTTGCTTTGTCTGCTCCCGGTGTTCTGGTTACGGCAGGTGAAAAAGGGCAAAATAAATAAACAATAGTAATCATCATACCCTCTTTTCCTATCAACTTTCCACTATTTTATCACTTTCTACTGAAAAAATGCTTGCATTTGAAAAATAATGTGTAATATTGCCCCTGCAATAAGATATGAAAACTAGAAAAGTAAAAGAATGATTGCAGGTATAGCATATTATACATGGGCATTGATGACCCCTTGGGGGGTTAGAATTTACAAATAAACAAGAGCAGCGGCCACGTCCTGCATTGTTGCAATCATTTGTATTGCATCCTTTATGCCGGTTCTTTCCGGTTCTTTTTATCAATTAATTTAGTTACAAATATATTGTCAGTTGTCAACCGTCAGCTGTCAATTAAAATAATACATACCGATGAAAGTATTGAAATTCGGCGGAACATCCGTAGGTTCCGTGAATAGTATTTTGAGTGTTAAGAAGATAGTAGAGGCTATTGAAGAGCCTGTAATCGTTGTCGTATCTGCATTGGGCGGCATCACGGATAAGTTGCTGGCAACCTCATCCATGGCTGCCAAAGGGGATGTCGGATACGAAAGGGAGTTCTCCGAAATCATAACACGTCACCTGGATGTGATTCAGGGTGTTATCCCCGATAAGATGCAGCGCATCGAAGTGCAGAAAAAGGTCATGAGCCTGCTGGACGAACTGGGTAATATCTTCAAAGGTGTGTACCTTATCAACGACCTGTCTGCCAAGACTTCCGACACAATCGTCAGTTACGGCGAACGCATTTCTTCACTCATCGTGTCGAATGTCATTGAAGATGCCAAGCTGTTCGATTCCCGTAAGTTTATCAAAACGCTCAAGCAGTTCAACAAACATATCGTTGATTTCGAACAGACAAACCAGCTCATTAAAGAGACTTTCAACCCGCTACCTAAAGTATCGCTGGTTCCCGGCTTTATTTCTTCCAGTACGGAAAACGGAGAAGTAACGAACCTGGGACGTGGCGGTTCCGACTATACTGCCTCTATCCTGGCTACTGCGCTCGATGCCAACGTTTTGGAAATATGGACGGACGTAGACGGTTTCATGACTGCCGACCCGCGCGTCATCAGTTCAGCCTATGTAATCGACCGGCTGACGTTTACCGAAGCGATGGAGTTGTGTAACTTCGGAGCCAAGGTCATCTATCCGCCGACGATTTATCCGGTATATCATAAGAATATTCCGATCCGTATCCTGAACACATTCAATCCGGAAGCGCCGGGTACTTATATTTCCAAGGAAAAGGTAAAAGAAGAAGGGAAAGCCATCATCAAAGGTATTTCCTCTATCAACGACACCTGCCTGATTACCGTTCAGGGACTGGGCATGGTTGGTGTGATCGGTGTAAACTACCGTATCTTTAAGACATTGGCAAAAAGCGGTATCAGCGTATTTATGGTATCACAGGCCAGTTCCGAAAACAATACGACTTTCGCTGTCCGCAATGCCGATGCCGACCTGGCCGTGCAGGTGCTGGATGAAGAGTTCGCATTGGAACGCGCCCAGGGTGATATGAACGATACGGTGGCCGAAAAAGACCTGGCAACAGTCGCCATCGTCGGTGAAAATATGAAACGTACGCCAGGTATTGCCGGTAAGCTGTTCGGTACGCTGGGCAGTGCCGGTATCAGCGTGATTGCCTGTGCACAAGGTGCTTCCGAAACAAACATATCATTTGTTATCAAGCACAAATATCTGCGCAAGGCCCTGAACTCTATCCATGATTCATTTTTTCTGTCACAATATAAGGTGTTGAACCTGTTCATTGCAGGTGTCGGAACGGTAGGCGGTAACTTACTGGAACAAATCCGTATCCAGCAACCTAAACTGATGGAACAAAACGGCCTGAAACTAAATGTTGTCGGTATCGCCAACAGTAAACGTGCCCTTTTCCTTCGTGAAGGACTGAACCTGGAAAACTGTATCGACGAACTGAAAAAGAACGGCGAAGAGAGTTCTCCCGAACATCTGAAAGAAGAGATTCTGAAAATGAATATCTTCAACTCCGTATTTGTGGATTGTACGGCAACCCCGGCTGTCTCCGACCTGTATGAAACGCTGCTCAACAACAACGTTTCAGTGGTAGCTGCCAATAAAGTAGCCGCCTCGTCCTCTTACAGCAATTATATCAAACTGAAAGAAACGGCCCGCCACCGTGGCGTCAAGTTCCTGTTCGAAACGAACGTCGGAGCCGGACTGCCTATCATCAATACGATGAACGACCTGAGAAACAGTGGCGACCATATCCTGAAACTGGAAGCTGTTCTTTCCGGTACATTAAATTATATATTCAATACGCTGAGTGCCGATATACCTTTCAGCAAGGCAATCCTGATGGCAAAAGAGGAAGGTTACTCGGAACCCGACCCCCGCATCGACCTGAGTGGAAAAGACGTATTGCGTAAACTCGTCATCCTGGCGCGTGAAGCCGGTTACAAAGTGGAGCAGGAAGATGTAAAACGCAACTTGTTCGTGCCGGATAAATATTTCGAAGGTTCGCTCGACGATTTCTGGTGCAAAGTGAAAGAACTGGATGCCGAATTCGAAAACAAACGCCAGCAACTGGAAGCCGAAGGCAAACGTTTCCGCTTCGTTGCCAAAATGGATAAAGGTGTTTGCGAAATCGGCCTGCAAACAGTCGACAGCCACCACCCATTCTACGAACTGGAAGGCAGCAACAACATCATCATGATTTCCACCGAAAGATACCACGAGTATCCCATGATAATAAAAGGCTACGGAGCCGGAGCCGATGTAACGGCTGCTGGTGTATTCGCCGATATAATCTCTATAGCCAATATTCGGTAAGAAAAGGAATGAATTAAGTTAATACGAAATGAAAAGTATAATAATCCTGGGCGACGGCATGGCCGATGAACCCATTGAGGCACTTGGAGGTAAGACTCCCATGCAATATGCAGATACCCCTTATATGGATAAGCTGGCTGCATTGGGTGTTACCGGACAAATGAAAACGGTTGCCGACGGGTTCCATCCGGGCAGCGAAGTTGCCAACATGGCCGTATTAGGATACGACCTGCCGAAAGTATACGAAGGACGTGGCGTACTGGAAGCTGCAAGCATCGGTGTCACCCTTCAACCGGGTGAAATGGCGATGCGCTGCAACCTTATTTGTGTTGAAGGAGATATCCTGAAAAACCATTCGGCCGGCCATATATCCACCGAAGAAGCCGACGAGTTAATACAATTCCTCAACGAGAAATTAGGCTCCGACAAAGTAAAATTCTACACTGGTGTCTCCTACCGTCACCTTTTGGTTATCAAAGGAGGCGACAAACGGCTGGATTGCACGCCGCCCCACGATGTTCCCCTCCACCTCTTCCGCCCGTTGATGGTCAAACCGGAAGTGCCGGAAGCACAAGAGACTGCCGACCAGTTGAATGACTTGATTCTGAAATCCCAGGAAATATTGAAAGACCATCCCGTCAACCGGAAACGTATGGCAGCCGGAAAAGACCCGGCAAACAGTATCTGGCCCTGGTCGCCCGGTTATCGTCCTGCCATGCAGACCATGCAGGAGATGTACGGTTTCAATAAAGGGGCCGTTATTTCAGCCGTCGACCTGATTCGCGGCATCGGCGTTTATGCCGGTCTTGAAGTTATCAGCGTGGAAGGCGCCACCGGATTATATGATACCAACTACGAAGGTAAAGCGCATGCCGCCCTCGAAGCACTGAAAACAAATGATTTCGTCTACCTCCACGTCGAAGCCAGCGATGAAGCCGGACACGAAGGAGACGTAGACCTCAAAATAAAAACAATCGAATATCTGGATAAACGGGCCATCCGCATTATCTATGAAGAGTTGCAGACATGGGACGAACCGGTTGCCATTGCCGTACTTCCCGACCATCCGACTCCCTGTTCGATCCGTACACACACCAATACCCCCGTCCCCTTCCTGATCTACAAACCCGGACAAGAGCCTGATGCAGTGACCTGCTTCGACGAGTTCAGTGTCCTGAACGGTAAATATGGAGTTTTGGAAAAAGATGAATTTATAAAAGAATTATTATGAAATATTACAGCACAAACAAACAAGCTCCCCTCGCCACCCTGGAAGAAGCCGTAGTAAAAGGCCTTGCCGGTGACAAGGGATTGTATATGCCCGAACGTATCGTCCGTTTGGATGAGGGCACAATCAACAATATGAAAAATCAGTCTTTCCACGAAATAGCTTGTACGGTTGCACAGGCTTTTTTCGGTGAAGACATCGAAACGGAAACGTTGAATGAAATCGTAAAAGATACTTTATCGTTCGATACCCCTGTGGTAAACGTCTCTGAAAATATTTACAGCCTTGAACTTTTCCACGGTCCGACACTGGCCTTTAAGGATGTCGGCGGACGCTTCATGGCCCGCCTGCTGGGATATTTCATCCAAAAAGAAGGACTGAAACAGGTTAACGTACTGGTTGCCACTTCGGGAGATACGGGAAGTGCCGTTGCCAACGGTTTTCTGGGTGTACCGGGTATCCACGTGTATGTTCTTTATCCCAAAGGAAAAGTCAGTCCTATCCAGGAATGCCAGTTCACAACACTGGGGCAGAATATCACCGCCCTTGAGATAGACGGGACTTTCGACGATTGCCAGGCGTTGGTAAAATCGGCTTTCATGGATGACGAACTGAACCGCCACATGAAACTGACATCAGCCAATTCCATCAACGTGGCCCGCTTCCTCCCGCAATCATTCTATTATTTCAATGCCTACGCACAACTGGATAAGCTCGGCAAAGCCGATAACCTGGTCATCTCCGTTCCCAGCGGGAACTTCGGAAATATCACCGCCGGTCTTTTTGCCAACTGGATGGGACTGCCCGTTAAACGCTTCATCGCTGCCAACAACCGCAACGACGTATTCCTTGAATATCTGAGAACAGGCGTTTACACCCCGCGTCCTTCCGTAGCCACGATAGCTAACGCGATGGATGTCGGCGACCCGAGCAACTTTGCCCGCATCATGGATTTATTCGATATCTACGGCGACAAACATCATGAAATATGCCAGCACATCACCGGCTACCGTTTCACCGACGAAGAAATCGAATACACCATCAGATATGTATATGAAAACGATGGCTATCTACTTGACCCGCATGGTGCCTGCGGCTATCAGGCTTTGATACAATATGCACTCGAATCTGACGAAACCGGCCTCTTCCTTGAAACTGCCCATCCGGCGAAGTTCAAAGGAACCGTCGACCGTATCCTCGATGCAGACATTGAAATTCCGGCCAAGTTACAATCCTTTATGAAAGGGACGAAACAAAGTGTCGAACTCAGCAAAGACTTCAAAGCGTTCAAGGCTTACCTGATCACGCAGTAGTCATAGCCTGTACCGCCCGATATAGAGATTGTCCCTAGCGGTAGGTACGTTGTATCCCTATCCCTAGGGACAACCTGTACTTACCGGTAGGTACAGAGTGTACCTACCAGTAGGGAGCATCCCGATGTAGCACGCAACTTACCCTCCGTACAGTACAGATGACACATTACCTATCGCCAACCATCAGCTCCTCCAGGTACTTTTTCAAAATAAGCGCATGATTATGGTCCGGACTTTTAGAAGCATATAGCAACGTGACGATCGGATATTGCCTGATCTTCTCCACAAATGCCTTTGCTGCCTCCGAACCGTTCAGCTCTTTGCTATACAATGCGGCAAACTCATTCCACCTTTCATCGGGTGCCTGATGAAACCACTTTCGAAGTTCTGGAGAGGGAGTTACATCTTTTTCCCACAAAGCGAAATGTGCCGCTTCCTTTTTCATACCTCTGGGCCATAGCCGATCCACAAAGACCCTGTAACCATCCGTTGGCTCCGGATCTTCATATATCCGTTTCAATTTTATCTGTGTCATAATTATTTATCCATATTCCATTTATAAACAGCTTTTACAACCTTATTGTTACCATAAATCATCTTCAAATATTTTCTAATATTCCCGTAAACTTTCCTGTTGCCTATGATGTTTATTAAGTACAAAACATAAATAAACAAAATTATGAGTACAACAGTAAAATCAGAACAAAAAGAAAAAGCGACCCGCACTTCCAATAAAGAGATCGCAACATTTATCGGAGAACTTTTCTCATTCAACAGTAGTCTCAAACTTTTTCACTGGAGCGTAACCGGAACCGGCAGTTATGCTAAACATATGGCACTTGATGAAGCCATCGCCTCCTTGCTGGACGTGATCGACAGAATCACCGAAACAACATTCGCCTTGGTAGGCGACCTCCAGATTGCCATCCCGGAAACCAAAACTCCGAAAGACATCGTAAAACATGCATCAGATTTCTACAACTACGTAGAAAAACACAGAGATTTGTTCCCTGAAGCATTCTCACAATCCATTATCGACGACTATCAGGAAGCAATCCAGCAATTACTTTACAGATTAGTCAGATTGCAATAGCATTACCTGGTGATCTGCCAGTTATTTTTTAGAGTTTATATATTTACACGGAGGAGTTGTTTTCAAAGACAACTCCTTTTATATTTTTTTACCCCGGAGTATCTTTAGTTTCATAAACAAAACTATCTTTGTCCAATGGGACAGACAGGAACAAAGAAACTCGAAACAGATATACAGACCCGTAATGACTTATGCGTTACGCAAAATCCCTACGGAGAATTTGATCTGACCGGTATTTATACCGAGACTCAGTCTAAAGGCGGCCGTAACGTACTCCAAAACTGGGTTACCCATCCTGTTAACAATATCCAAACACTCCACTACCGCATCGAATCCATTCGCGCCGGTGGAATACCCAGCTTCGAAATAGACGGGAACACCCTGGACTTCATCGAATATTACCTGAATTATAATGAGCCGTCCCCCACAACCGTATTAGGCGTCCTCTCCTACTACCAATGGTTAAAAAACAAATTGCAGAAAAATCCGTGGAACTATATTAAAAGCCGTGGATGCTTATATTTATGTGAATTGATCCGGGAATTACGCCAGATCTCATCTCCCATAGAAGAGTCCGCACAACCGGACATTATCAAACAAACGCTCCGGATGATACGTTCCTATGTGGACAGCAATGTTTTCGCTTCAATCCCGAACAGGGAAACCAGATTAACTTGTTACGAAATAGACCAGTTCGACTACATTTTCCGCAATAGGGGAAAAATCGCTGTACAGGGGATACTTGATATTGTATACGAATTGGACGCCTTTCGTTCCGCACATCAAATAGCTAAAGAGAAAGGATTTTGTTACCCGGAATTACACTCCGGCGACACAGAGTTGGTCATACACAACTTTTTCCATCCGGCTTTGCCGCAAGCCGTACGTAATGACTGGCATTTGGAGGAAAAACATATCAATATTTTCACAGGTTCCAATATGGCTGGCAAATCGACGACTCTGAAAGCGTTATCGTCGGTTATTTGGTTGGCTCACGCCGGATTACCGGTACCGGCAACTTATATGCGTTGCCCGGTATACAAGGGTATTTTTACTTCCATCAATTTACCGGATTCTTTAAAAAGAGGAGAAAGCCATTTCTATGCGGAAGTATTACGTATCAAAAGCATACTGGAAAAAGTCAAGGAAGAAGATGCTTATTTCATCGTGTTCGACGAACTCTTCCGGGGAACAAATGCCCGCGATGCTTATGAGGCTTCGGTCATCGTTCTCAATCTGCTGAAAAAATATCCGCAAAGCAAATTCCTTCTCTCCACCCATATCATAGAACTTGCGGAAGCCTTTTATACAGAAAAAACATGCCAGTTCAACTACATGGAATCTGAAATAAAAGACGACCGTTTCATTTGTAGCTATCGGTTGAAAGAAGGAATTTCCGAATCGCGCATCGGCAGCTGGTTAGTCAGAAAAGAGCTAAACACGCCTTAATCGAGTGCCCACTGCTTCATCTCATACATATCCAGATACTCTTCCCATTCGGGATCGACTTCCGTATAAATAGAAATAGGTAACAGATCGAACGGAGCGAGTGCCTCATTCAGACGTTCGCCGAAAACGCGGACTGTACGGGTGTAGAAAACCCATATCTTCTCTCCTGCCCCGGTATAAACAGCGGTAAGGATGGAGAGTTTATCTTTTTCCATGGCTTTCCGCAATGTTTCCTGTACGTTCTCCATCTGTTCGGCAAGTGCATCCATAGGCATTCCTTTCTCATCCCCTTCATATTTCCAGGTTATTTCAACACGTTCCTTGAATTTACCGGACTGGATAAATTCCGTCAGTTCATCGCGTCCGCTTACTGTTACCAAATGCCCGTCTTCGTCTTCCGACAAGGCTGTGAACCATTCATTACTTAATCTCATATATTTTATTCTTTGTTATTTACATTTTAGAATCATTTTTCCGTTTCTTCCACAGCTGCCAGCTATTAAATATATTCTGCCACAACACATAAGAACCCGGACCGACCGAAGAAACCGGGTCGAGATAAGTATAAGACATCCAGATGGCGAGCACCGTGTTCTTTTGTCCCAGGGCCTGACCGGCACTGATGCGGTCTTTATAAATAGTTCCGATCCGTTTTCCGAGAAAGAATTGAAGGGCGCAAGTGACAAAACCGGCCAATGCGATCAATATCTCGACCTCTACCGGAATCGTACTGTGGGCAAGCGATTTCACGGTCTGAGCCGTTACGATGGCCAGCGCCATCCCCCACATATAAAAAGCCAGGTCATGGAAACCTAACAAAAAATGATGTATCTTCGGAAGACAATACCGGAAGAACAATGCCAGAAAAAACGGGAAAAGCAACAACGGAAATACTTTACTCAAAATCTTCAGAAAAGCGGTGAAGAAAGTAACGTCCGTATGAGGCTCGACCAAAGGAAAGATCAATGGCACAGCTACCGCCGCCAGAATATTCGATAACAGGGTATAAGTAGTCAGACTGGAAGCACTCCCACCCAACTTACCCGTAATAACAGCCGCCGCTGTCGCCGTCGGACAGATCAGGCAAACCATCGCTGCTTCAAAAACCTCCCGGTAGGAACCTCCCATAGGAACAAAAATCAACAGGGCAGCCAGGGCACATGAAGAAACAATCTGAAACAGCAACAACCATCCGTGCCACGGAGACGGCATCAACTCCCGCCAATCCACTTTACAAAAAGTAAGTAATAACTGACCAAAGATCAATAAAGGAGTAAGATACGCAATAAGCGTGTTCATAAACGGTTTTGTCGGCTCCAGAAAGGTGAAGTTGGCAAACATCAAATAACCCAATACACCGGTCAGCATTGCAACAGGCAATGTCCAGTTCTTCAGAAAGTTCAACATGAGACCTATCTTTATATTTTCGGCGCAAAGATATATAAAAAAGCCCCATCCGGTAACGAATGAGGCTTCTTATTTACATATGCCTGTTTTTCATTATTTTCTGAACGGCGCTTTGACCACCTGTGCTTTCAGATTACGGTTACGTACTTTCACAAAGAATTCTGAACCGGCTTTTGCATATTCAGGCTTCACATATCCCATACCGATACCTTTCTTCAACACCGGCGACATCGTTCCAGATGTTACAACACCGATAACCTGATCCTCTGCATCCACAATTTCATAACCATGACGGGGAATACCCTTGTCTACCAATTCAAACGCACACAACTTACGGGTAACGCCTTCTTTCTTCTGGTGTTCCAGTTCTGCACGGTTGGTAAATTCTTTTCCGTCCGCAAACTTAGTGATCCAACCCAATCCGGCTTCGATCGGAGAAGTCGTATCATCCAGATCATTGCCATACAGGCAGAATCCCATTTCCAGACGAAGTGTGTCGCGGGCACCTAAACCAATCGGCTTGATACCTTCCGGCTTGCCGGCTTCAAAGATTGCATTCCAGATAGTCATTGCATCATCCGGATAGAAATACAATTCAAAACCACCCGCACCGGTATAACCCGTATTGGAAATGATTACATTCTTACAACCGGCAAACTCTCCGGTCACAAAAGAATAATAAGGGATAGACGAAAGATCGACCGGAGTCAGGCGTTGCAACACTTCAGTTGCTTTCGGTCCCTGGATAGCCAGCTGGGCAGTACGATCGGAAGAGTTTTCGAGCTCTGCTCCCACTGTGTTGTGACTGACACACCAATCCCAGTCTTTTGCAATATTTCCTGCATTTACGACCAACAGATATTTTTCCGGTTCATAGTGATAAACCAGCAGGTCATCCACAATACCACCTTTATCATTCGGGAAGCAAGTATATTGCGCCTTACCCAATGGCAAAACAGATGCATCATTGGAAGTGATACTCTGGATAAAAGCCAGCGCATTCGGGCCTTTTACCCAAAACTCTCCCATATGAGATACATCGAATACACCTACACCATTCACAACGGTCATGTGTTCATCGATTATGCCGGTATATTCGATCGGCATATTATAACCTGCAAATTCATGCATTTTTGCTCCCAATGCGATATGTACATCGGTAAACGGAGTCGTTTTCATGTTATTATTACGTTTAAGATTTTTGAGCCAGAAGCTCGGTTATTTTTATAATTGTTTGCATACTCTTTTCCAATGAGTTGACCGGAAGGAACTCATAACGTCCATGGAAATTCAACCCGCCGGCAAATATATTCGGACAGGGCAATCCCATAAATGACAAACGGGCACCGTCCGTTCCGCCGCGAATCGGTTTAACCAACGGTTTAACACCGACAGACTCCATGGCTTCAAAGGCCAGGTCTACGATATATTTCTTCGGTTCAACCACTTCACGCATATTATAATATTGGTCGCGAAGTTCCAGCGTTGTACTGCCTGGATGGATTTCGTTCATACGTTTTACCCACATCTTCAACTGTGCTTTCTTTTCTTCAAACAAAGTACGCACATGGTCGCGGATGATATAGGACAAGGAGGCTTCCTCTACCGTACCCGACATATTGGTCAGATGATAGAAACCTTCGTACCCCTGCGTATGTTCCGGACGTTGTGAAGCCGGCAGCCACGAAGCGAACTCGATAGCCAGCAACGAAGCATTCAGCATCTTGTTCTTCGCATAACCCGGATGAACGTTCAGGCCTTTAAAAGTTATTTTGGCAGCTGCCGCATTGAAGTTTTCATATTCCAGTTCGCCAATCTGCCCGCCGTCGATCGTATAAGCCCATTCACAACCGAATTTCTCCACGTCAAAATGGTTGGCCCCTTCCCCGATCTCCTCGTCCGGAGTAAAACCGATACGTATCTTGCCATGTTCGATTTCCGGGTGATCCTTCAGATATTTCATAGCAGCGATGATGGCTGCCACACCGCCTTTATCGTCGGCTCCCAGCAAGGTCTTACCGTTGGTTACAATAATATCCTGGTCTTTATAATCATTCAGTTCAGGAAACATCTGGGGAGAAAGAACTACATTCTCTTCGGCGCACAGGACGATATCTCCTCCTTTATAATTTACAATCCGTGGAGTCACATCTTTTCCCGACATATCCGGACTGGTATCCAGATGGGCGATAAAGCCGATAGCCGGAATCTTCTTATCGGTATTTGCCGGAAGTGTTGCCATCAGATAGCTGTTTTCATCCAGCGTGATGTCTTCCAGACCTATTTCTTCCAGTTCCTTTACCAATTCTTCTGCAAACACCCGCTGTCCCGGAGTACTTGGTGTTGTCCCGGTCTCTTCACTCGATTGTGTTTCAAACGTTACATACTTTAAAAATCTATCTAATACTGTCATAAGGTATACTTTTATATTTAAAGCATAAAAGTAGGTAAAGAGCGACGAATAACAAAATAATAAAGAGAAATAATTACCCAACGATTGTTTTGTAATTATTTCTCTTTTTATCTGGTTTGAACTATCTTGTCCCCGTGCTTGACACGGGGTCGCAAAAGAACCGGCAGTATCAAAATATACATATAGGATATGGTCTGTGCCGTTGCGATCCCGTGTCAAGCACGGGAACGGGATAGTTCAATTCTTTCTATAATTAACCCCTCTTAAAAACAGCCATTGCCATTATAACAATGTGTACAAACACATTCCTTCGGCAGGCCGATCGAAGCGATCAGGTCTTCTACTGTATTGAATTTAAGTGTAGTGATATTCAGCTGCTCACGGATACGTTCCACCAACATATTATATTGCTCGGTACCTGTTGTAGCATATTTATCCAGATCTTTTGCATCATCCCCTTCCAGTTCCTTGACAATCCGGCGGGCAATCAGTTCCAGGTGGGACTTGGAAGCAGAAAAACCGACAAACGGACAAGCATGCAGGATCGGAGGACATCCGATTCTCATATGCACCTCTTTCGCTCCATATCCATATAATATATTTACATTATCGCGAAGCTGTGTTCCGCGAACAATCGAGTCGTCACAGAAAATCACCCGTTTCCCTTTCAGAAGGGCACGGTTCGGGATCAGTTTCATTTTAGCAACCAGGTCACGTACGGACTGGTTGGCCGGGGTAAAGCTACGGGGCCATGTCGGTGTATATTTAACGATAGCACGACGGTAAGGAATCCCTTTACCTTCAGCATATCCCAGCGCCATACCAATACCGGAGTCAGGGATACCCGATACAAAATCAGCATCCACCTCATCCTTCTTCGCCATAGCCAGACCGCTGGCATAACGGGAAGCATCTACGTTCACCCCTTCATATTCAGAGACCGGATAACCATAGTACACCCATAAGAAAGAGCAAACCTGCATTTTCTTATTCGGCTTACGCAACTGCGTCATCTTGTCTGCCGTAAGCATAACCACTTCGCCTGGTCCTACATTATAATCTATTTCATATCCCAGATTCGGGAAGCTGCAAGGTTCGCTTGATGCCGCATAGGCACCTTCTTTCTTACCGATCAGGATCGGAGTACGCCCCCATTTGTCGCGTGCGGCAATAATGCCTTCCTCTGTCAGAATAAGCATCGAGCAGGAACCTTTAATCTTTTCGAAAACAATTTCCACACCTTCAACAAACGTCTTACCCTGAGAGATCAGTAATGAAATCAATTCAGTCTGATTGATCTGGCCGGAACTCATTTCTGAAAAGTGACATCCCTTATCCAGCAATTCATTCTGTAGTTCCTCCAGATTGTTCACCTTGGCTACGGTCACAACGGCATATTTACCTAAGTGAGAATTAATGAAGATTGGTTGAGGATCTGTATCGCTGATGATACCTATACCTGAATTTCCCTGGAATTTCTCCAGTTCACTTTCAAAACGAGTACGGAAATAAGAATTTTCCAGATTATGGATAGAGCGTTTGAAGACGCCTTCGTGTAGGGTTGCCATACCGCCTCTGCGGGTTCCCAGGTGAGAATTGTAGTCTGTGCCGTAAAATAAGTCAGTTGCACAAGACGAATTAGAAATAGTTCCGAAAAAACCACCCATTGTTCTTAGTGTTTTTGATTTTTGAATTAGGGTACAAATGTACAAGAATATTTATACATATACCAAATGTAAAGTTGAATCTATAGAAAAAAAGATAACCGCCGAAACAATTGATAAAATACCTCCTTCCGAAAATCTGTTTCATCCTATTGAAACATTTGTTTCATTAGGTAGAAACACTTGTTTCATTACAATGAAACACTATCTATACTGTGTTAATGTTTTTAGTTGATTACTTTCAGCCTCATCTATAATAGAGGTTGACTCGATATAGAGTTTACCGGTAAGATAAATCAAGCCGGCAATAAATAATAAACACTTTTTAACCACATCCAAAATAAAAGGTTTACAGCCACTTAGAAACAAATATCACCTGTAATGCATAAAAACGCTTGCATTGTAAAAAATAATATCTACTTTTGCACCCGGGTAAGTCCTACACGGCATGCTCCCTCGGAATCCCCCAGGGCTTGACCGCAGCAAGGGTACTTGGTTGTAGCGGCGCGATGTAGTAAGCTTACCCACCTGCCTCTTTAGCTCAGTTGGCCAGAGCACGTGATTTGTAATCTCGGGGTCGTTGGTTCGAATCCGACAAGAGGCTCAGAAGAATTGAAAATTGATAATTAACAATTGAAAATTCAAAAATTTGGAAGAGGAGGTTTATAACAATAAACTTCCTCTTTTTTTATTGTTATACATTGCATATTATAACAAAAGGATTAATTTTGCTGATAGAAACTTTAAAACAGCAGCACAAATGGAAGAAAATAAAGGTCTACTATTAAAAAGCGCGATGACTTATGGTTTAGCCATGGGAATTTTCTGGGTGATCAAGTACCTGTTCTTTATTTTCAGCAATACGGTTCCTGCCCTAAACATTATATATATAGTGCTTACACTGACAGTACCGTTCATCGCCTATTATCTGACAAAACGATACAAACAGGACATCGGCGGAAAGATCAGTTTCTTTCATGCCTGGCGCTTCGGCACAATGCTTTACTTTTTTGCCGCATTGATCGTCGCCCTCGAACATTTCGTGTTCTTCCAGTTTATCGCTCCGGCCGATTTTCTGGCAAACTCCGTAAACCAGATGATCGAAGTACTGAAAGATTCACAGGTAAGCACCGAAGTCATGGAAGCAATCGGAAAAACCAATTTCACTCCTATCCATATGGCTATTCAGGGTGTTTTCAATAATATATTTTATGGTATTATACTTTCGATACCGGTAGCAGCCATTCTGTGCAGGAACAATGAAACCGGTACGATCAGACAAGAACAATAAGGAGAAACAATACAAATAATGGATATATCAGTAGTTATTCCGTTGTACAACGAAGCCGAGTCTCTACCGGAACTGGAAGCATGGATAGAGCGGGTGATGAAAGAACATAACTTTACTTACGAAATTATATTTGTAAACGACGGCAGTACGGACAATTCATGGGAAGTGATCGAGGGTTTACAGCAAAAGAATCCTTGTATCAGAGCCATCAAGTTCCGTCGCAATTACGGCAAATCACCCGGACTGCATTGCGGTTTCGAGCGTGCCCAGGGAGATGTCGTCATCACCATGGATGCCGACCTCCAGGACAGTCCAGACGAAATCCCGGAACTCTACCGTATGATCACGGAAGACGGATACGACCTCGTTTCAGGATGGAAAAAGAAACGGTACGACCCGTTATCCAAAACGATCCCGACAAAGCTATTCAATGCCACGGCCCGCAAATTCTCTGGCATAAACAACCTGCACGATTTCAATTGCGGCCTGAAGGCTTACAAAAATGTCGTTATCAAAAATATCGAAGTGTACAACGATATGCACCGGTATATTCCATACCTGGCAAAGATTGCCGGTTTCCATAAGATCGGTGAAAAAGTCGTACAGCATCAGGCACGCAAATACGGAACAACCAAATTCGGACTGAACCGTTTTGTCAACGGCTATCTGGATTTGATCACGTTATGGTTTACTTCCAAATTCGGAAAAAAGCCGATGCATTTCTTCGGTCTGTGGGGAAGCGTGATGTTCTTTATCGGTTTTATCGCATTGGTATTCGTATTAAGCATGAAACTGATCTCCATGTTCTCCGGCGATTTACGTCCGTTGGTAACAAACTCTCCATATTTCTATATATCGCTTACTGCGATGATCCTCGGAACGCAAATGTTCTTAGCCGGATTCATCGGCGAGTTGATTTCCAGGAATTCATCCAATAGAAACAACTATAAGATAGAATCAGAAATATGAGTACACCCGGGGTGGAAACTTTTTAATTTATGTCAATTATAGAAATAGTGTTACTAGCCATCGGATTATCGATGGATAGTTTGGCCGTGTCCGTAACCGGCGGAGCAGTAATCCGGAACTGCACCGTGTGCAATATGGTTAAGATCGGCTCTTTTATGGGTATCACACAGGCCACAATGACAGTTCTGGGCTATCTGGCCGGTGTCGGATTCCAGAAATACATTACAGCCTTCGACCACTGGATCGCTTTCATCCTGTTGCTTTACCTGGGAGGTAAAATGATATACGACAGTACGCAGGAAGAAGATGAAGACTGCAAAACAAATCCGCTCTGCAACAAAACATTGTTCGGACTGTCCATCGCAACAAGCATCGACGCACTGGCTATCGGTATCTCGCTGGCTATCCTGAAATCGGATATCATCATCCAGGCTTCCCTGATCGGAATCATCACATTCCTTATGTCTGTTTCAGGCGTTTATTTCGGAAGTCGTTTCGGACGTAAGGTGGATTTGAAACTCGACCTGATCGGCGGACTGATACTAATCGGTATCGGAGCAAAAATATTGATAGAACACCTGTTCTTCTGCTAATAAAATAAATGTATATGAAAAGTCAGGAATTACGTAAATTGGCACCGGAACTCGATTCACTCCGCCTCGGTAGTGGTTGGAGCATTGAAGATCTCAGCAAACCGCAAATCATCGTTGAGAGCAGTTACGGACACAGCCACCCCGGAAGTGCCCATCTGAACAAGCTGGTGGAAGAAGCCGGCAAAGGTATCAGCGATGCCGGAGGACGGGCTGCCAATTACTACGTCACTGACATTTGCGACGGCGAAGCACAGGGCCACGACGGAATGAACTATTCGCTCGTATCCCGCGATATCATGGCAGCCATGATGGAGATACACGTAAAAGCAACGCCTTTCGATGCGGGAATATTCATTACCAGTTGCGACAAATCGGTGCCCGCCCACCTGATGGCGATCGCCCGGCTGAATATGCCGGCCCTGCTCCTGCCGGGAGGTATTATGAAAGCCGGCCCCAACCTGCTGACTTTAGAACAAATCGGAACATACAATGCACAATACGAACGGAAAGAAATAAGCGAAGAGCAATTCCTCGCTTATAAAAAAGATGCCTGCCCGACTTGCGGAGCCTGTTCATTTATGGGAACAGCCTCCACAATGCAGGTAATGGCCGAAGCGCTGGGTATCGCACTGCCGGGTTCGGCCTTAATCCCTACGCACGTACATTATATAAAAGAGATATCCCGGTACGCCGGACAGCGTTCCGTCGAATTAGGAAAAGAAGAGTTACTGCCTTCCGATATCCTGACAATCGACGCTTTCAGAAATGCTATCATAGTGCACGCCGCGATAGCCGGTTCCAGCAACAGCCTGCTACATCTGCCGGCCATTGCGCATGAACTAGGCATCGACCTGCCGCCTGAATTATTTGATGAAATCCATCGCCAAATTCCTTTTTTACTGAATATCCGTCCAAGCGGATTCTGGCCGGGCGAATATTTCTGGTATGCCGGCGGCGTTCCCGCCATTCTGGAAGAACTGAAAGACGTACTTAACCTGGACGTCCGGACAGTAACAGGCAAAAGCCTGGGAGAAAATCTTGAAACACTCCGCACAAACGGATTTTATGAAGGATGCCGCAAATACTTGTCCCCGCTTGGAGTAAAAGTCAGCGACATTATCAAACCGTTTAAAAGTCCGATCCGGAAACAAGGAGCGATTGCCATATTAAAAGGGAATCTCGCCCCGGAAGGAGCCGTTGTCAAACATGCCGCCATCTCCCCCAACCTGATGCAGGCAACATTAACGGCCCGTGTATTCGATAGCGAAGAAGAAGCATTGCAAGCTGTATTGCAGAAAAATATCCATCCGGGAGAAGCCGTCTTTATCCGTTACGAAGGCCCGAAAGGCAGCGGAATGCCGGAAATGTTTTACACGACCGAAGCCATCGCCTCCGACCCGGAACTGGCAGAAAGCATTGCCCTCATTACCGACGGACGTTTTTCCGGAGCCACCCGCGGCCGGGCCGTCGGACACGTCTCGCCGGAAGCATACGACGGCGGTCCTATCGCCCTGGTTGAAGACAATGACCTGATCCGTATCGACATTCCTGCCCGTAAGCTCGAGATCATCGGAACCAACGGCTTCCAACAATCACCGGAGGAAATAGACCGGATTCTGTCGGAGCGTCGTAAACAATGGACACAGCCTGTATCCCGCCATAGCCGCGGTATCCTGGATATTTTTACACGCAACTGCGCATCTCCCATGAAAGGGGCTTATATGGAAAACAAAAAGGCTTGACAACTGACATTGATTGAATTACAATAAATTTTAGTATCTTTGCTGCGCTAAAATTTAAAGAGATGTACAAGAAGATCATTCTGGCGGCCGGTTTATGGATACTTATGTTCACTGCCTGTACAAAACAGAAACAATATTTCGAAGAAAGCGGTTCCGTTTTTCATACTATCTATCATATTAAATATGAAGGTTCTGAAATACTGACAGAAAAGATTGATGCCGAATTTCAAAAGTTCAATCTTTCGTTAAATCCGTTCAATCCGAACTCTATCATATCAAAAGTGAACCGGAATGAGGCGGTCGAAGCAGATGACTGGTTTATCGAGGTGTTCAACAAAGCAAAAGAGGTATCCGACCATTCGGAAGGCATTTTCGATATCACCTGTGCTCCTCTGGTCAATCTCTGGGGATTCGGTTTCAGCAAAATGGACAGTGTGACCCCTCAAATGATCGACAGTATCAAACAATTCGTCGGTTATCAGAAAGTCAGACTGGACGGACGGAAAGTAGTAAAAGATGATTCCCGTATCCTGTTGAATTGCTCCGCGATTGCCAAAGGATATGCAAGCGATGTCATAGCACGTCTGCTCGAACGTGAAGGCATTGAAAATTATATGGTCGAAATTGGTGGCGAAGTAACGATGAAAGGCGTCAACCAGAACGGAAAATGCTGGCGTATAGGAATCAATAAACCGGAAGACGATTCAACCGGAGTAAAAAACGATATAGAAGAAGTAGTCCAGTTATGCAAAAAAGGAGGCGTTGCCACATCCGGCAACTACCGTAACTACTACATCAAAGATGGAAAAAAGTACGCCCATACGATTGACCCGCGTACCGGATACCCATCCGAACAAAGCATATTAAGCGCAACAATTGTAGCTGAAGATTGTATCACCGCCGATGCTTATGCGACAGCCTTCATGGCAATGGGGCTGGAAAAAGCACGTGAAGCGGCAAAAAATATTCCCGGTATTGAATATTATGTAATCTACTCCGATGAAAACGGTAAACATCAGATAGAATACTCTACCGGTATGCTTCAATATCTGCCAAACAGGCCGATTGAAGCAATGCTGAACGAGTAGCAATTTTTTATGAAGAATTTTATTAATCAATTTGAATGCAAAGAAGTAAAAGCCGGTGAAGTAGTATATGACACAGAACAAATGGGAAACATATTACTTTTTGTCACTACAGGCAAACTTCTCATCTGTTCGAAAACGGCAACCCCGGTAGTAGAAGTCGATGAAGGGTATTTCGTTTTATTGCCTACGGAAAAACGTCATATCATAACGGCTATCACAGATGCACAGACAGTACTCATGCATGCGGGAACTTTATCCACAATGATCACGGAAGATCCGGAGTGGAATCCGGAACGTCCGGTCGTTCTACCGACTTTCCCGTCATTAGCAAAAACACTATTTTTGCTTGAATCCTATCAGAAAGAAAAAAGGTCTAATATAAATTAGACCTTTATTTACTTTCATTATTTTCTCCTTTTAAAACTGCTTGATCAGGAACGATGGATTGATCCGGAAATAAATCCCTGCCGAAAAACTGGTAGCGCTGCCGGATTTACCGACTTCACCAGCCCCCGGTCCAAACTTATCGACAGACAGATGCTGATATACATCCACATCTACCCCCAGGGAAAAACCTTTCCCAAAACTCTTTGAGTATTCCAACCCCAGATAAACCATATTTTGCCCGCCAAAAGAAACATTTTCATCCGATGTCGATACCGCCCCATAAAACGGACTGCCGAACATGGAGATGAATTTATTACTGTTCCAATAAGATGTTTTCACCCGAAAATCGTAAATATCCGCAGATGCCCGGACATAAAAACCGGAGCCGCTGCGATATGGCCATAAATTACCGGCCTGCTGATAATAACCAGCGACATCAAATTCAAGATTTACATTCCGGAATATCGGATTGCCGGTGTTCCAAACCGTACCGACTCCCACAGCGCCATTCATCAATGTCTGTACAGAGTTAGTAAATATCGTATCGATCTCCCCTCCCCGATGTTGGGCCAATCCCTGCACCGGTGCATAAAAATGAAAACGCGCATCCGGATCATTCAGTTTATAACGCCCCGACAACCCGACAGTAAAAGCCTCCTGATGCGTATCTTCCCGGAAAATAAAACTTTCCCAGTTCACCCAAACATCCAGATCAAACCTGCGGGAGTCATACAACAACTGAAGTCCGGCTTCAGGATCAGCCGTCAGGTTCAACTCCGGATTATATAAAGGTTCGATCAGGTTATGATTAGCACCGCCATAAATATCGCCAAGAACAATATTCACATGATCGGACAAAGCCATCTGCGCCCGAAAAAAAGGAAGGACATGGAAGCCATGCTGGTACTGGTCGCCTTTCCATTCGGCAATATCCTGATAAGCCAGGCTCGGATATTTCTTTGCACCCCAATAACGGAGCATATGCACCCCCAACTCAAGTTTTATATTACCCAGCGGATAAAAAACAGCCTTCGGTTGTATCCAGAATCCCGGCAAAGAATATCCTTTCATAATCGAACCGGTATATTCATTATCTTTAAAGAAACTTATATTATCCAGTTCGACAGATAATTGCCCTTTCTTTTCCGGATCGATCCGGTGGTCCGACTTAAACACCCGGTCGGAAATTTGTGCCTGGGCCGGACATACAACAAATAGATTTGCAATCAGAAAGCAGATACCCGTCAGAAGCAGACGGGCAGATTTCAAGGGAAGAGTTTTCATTTATTTCAAAATTTGCAGCAAACGTAAGAAATTATCAGCAATAAAAAAAGGGATACGGATGTTTAGCTTCCGTACCCCTTCTCTTATACTATTTGTTAAAACTAACTCAACGTCTTGGAGTAGCTTCTTTAACAACCATCTGACGGCCTTCGTATTCAGCACCGTTCAATTCATTGATTGCATTTCTTGCTTCGCTTTCATTTGTAAATTCTGCGAATGCAAAACCTTTTGATCTGTTAGTGTCGCGATCAATGATTAACTTTACTGATTCTACAACTCCATACTCTTCTAAAACCTGCTGTAAGTCAGATTCTCTAACCCGATAGTTCAGGTTACCAATGTAAATATTCATACAAAAATGATATAAAATAATTAATAAAAAAACTGTAACAAATAATCTTGGAAAGGTCCATTACTACAAAATAAATTCACTTGTTGAATATTACATCGGAGATAAAAGAGCAATTTCTGAAAACTATGTTGTTCACATGCCACAAAGGAAAGTATTTTTATTCGATAAACAACTATATTCGTCAAAATTATTTGTGAAACCAATCTATTTTTATAGTTTTGTAACAAAATAGTTCAAGAGATAGATATTTTTTATCTTACGTACAACTCAAAAAACAAGCCTTTAGTACGAAGAGAATAGTACTTTTGTACAGAAAGACTGGCAAGTTATTGGAAATTATAGTATTTTTGACCAATTATATCGCATATTTATCCTTTTTAATTCAATTAAGAAGGCCTAAATTTGCACAATTATTTTTGAACTTAAATTGACATGGAAAAAATCGAAGTAAAAGAAGCTAAAGGGAAACTTGGCATTCTCGTTGTGGGTGTAGGTGGAGCAGTATCAACCACCATGATTACAGGTACTCTGGCTGCTCGTAAAGGAGTAGCGAAACCAATCGGCTCAATCGCCCAGATGGCGACTATGCGATTGGAAAGCGGAGAAGAGAAAGCAATCAAAGACATTGTGCCTTTGGCTGATCTGAACGATATTGTATTCGGCGGTTGGGATATATTCCCCGATAATGCATACGAAGCTGCCATGTATGCTGAAGTATTAAAGGAAAAAGACCTGAACAATGTGAAAGAAGAATTGCAGGCCATCAAACCGATGCCGGCTGCATTCGATCACAACTGGGCTAAACGCTTAAACGGAACGCACATCAAACAGGCTGCCACCCGTTGGGAAATGGTAGAACAACTGCGCCAGGACATCCGTGATTTCAAGGCTGCCAACAACTGCGAACGTATCGCCGTTTTATGGGCTGCAAGTACTGAAATCTACATTCCTCTGTCAGATGAACACATGTCGCTTGCCGCATTGGAAAAAGCGATGAAGGAAAACAATACGGAAGCTGTTTCCCCGAGTATGTGTTATGCTTACGCTGCTATCGCAGAAGGTGCTCCGTTCATTATGGGTGCTCCTAACCTGTGTGTAGACACGCCGGCTATGTGGGAATTCTCCAAACAGATGAATGTTCCTATCTCCGGAAAGGACTTCAAGAGCGGACAGACATTGATGAAGACTGTATTGGCTCCGATGTTCAAAACACGTATGCTGGGTGTAAGCGGCTGGTTCTCCACCAACATCTTAGGAAACCGCGACGGCGAAGTATTGGATGATCCTGCAAACTTCAAGACAAAAGAAGTTAGTAAACTGTCTGTGATCGACAATATCTTTGAACCTGAAAAATATCCGGACCTTTATGGTGACGTATATCATAAGGTACGTATCAACTATTATCCTCCCCGCAAGGATAACAAGGAAGCATGGGACAACATCGACATCTTCGGATGGATGGGCTATCCGATGGAAATCAAGGTAAACTTCCTTTGCCGTGACTCTATCCTCGCCGCTCCTATCGCTCTCGACCTGGTATTGTTCAGCGACTTGGCTATGCGTGCCGGTATGTCCGGCATCCAGACTTGGTTGTCATTCTTCTGCAAGAGCCCGATGCACGATTTCGAACACCAGCCTGTTCACGACCTGTTCCAGCAGTGGAGAATGGTTAAACAGACTTTGCGTGATATGATCGGAGAAAAAGCACCTAGCTATCTGGATTAATACACACATATAAAAAGACTTCTTCTATCCGTCCAAAAACGATTTTTTCCTCGGATAGAAGAATTTCTTTTTCATATATCAATCATCTTAATTCAATTAGTTTCTGACAAATATGGATTATGCAATCATTGCAGCTGGCGAGGGTTCCCGCTTGGTGCAAGAAGGAGTAAAATGGCCCAAACCACTGGTACAACTAAACGGTACGGCGTTAATTGATCGTTTGATCAATGTTTTTCTGAAAAACGATGCGTCATCTATCAGTATTATTGTAAATGAAGAAATGACGGAAGTGCAGGAGCACTTGCGAAAACTGGAACTGCCTGTTCCTTTTTATCTGCTGGTTAAATCCACGCCCAGTTCCATGCATAGCTTTTATGAGCTTAGCCACCATCTGGACAGCGATCATATCTGCCTGACAACCGTCGACACGATTTTCAAAGAAGAAGAGTTCGGCGGATACATCCAGGCGTTCCTGAAAGAAAGTCAATTGGACGGGTTAATGGCAGTAACCGATTTTATAGATGACGAAAAACCTTTATACGTAGATACAGACAACGATTTAGTAATCCGGGGCTTTCTGGATAAACAAGGAGAACCGCCATGTTCTTATATATCCGGCGGTATTTACTGCCTGCGACGTTCCGGACTGAAAGTTCTGAATAATGCAATCGGACAAGGCATGTCACGTATGCGCAACTACCAACGTCAGCTTATTGCTGAAGGATTAAAGCTGAAAGCTTATCCATTCAGCAAAATCGTAGACGTCGATCATGCCGAAGATATCAAAAAGGCCGAAGATTTTTTAAACAGTTGATAGTTGACAAGTGACAACTAAATAAAAAAGTAATGAGTAAACTAACAATAGCAGGCATCCGCCGGGAAAATCAATTTTCCCCCAACCATATCGGTAACGATGCCGCCATCTTCTCTCTGACCGTCCAACATCTGCGCGATCTGGGATGTGAAGTAAACGAATACATAGAATCAGATCTGATAATCCATCAATTTGAAGAGACAGCCATCTTCAATATGGTCAGAAACTGGACTTCTATCCATAAACTACAGCAGATGGAAGATCAGGGTTATACCGTTATCAACTCCGGCTATGGAATAGAAAACTGTACACGCGAGAAAATGACCCGCCTGTTAATGTCGAACAACATCTCACATCCGGCCAGCTTGATCCTTCCCACCGATGAAGACCCGACAGCCGCACTGGAAAAAGCCGGATTTTATAACTGCTGGATCAAACGAGGCGACTTTCACGCCATCCACCGGGAAGATGTCACCTACGTCAGGAATCCGGAAGAAGCCAAAACAATCCTGAAAGAATACGCCATCCGCGGAATCAAGACTGCCGTAGTCAACGAACATCTGGTTGGCGACCTGGTTAAGTTCTATGGCGTGACCGGAACTGATTTCTTTTATTGGTTCTACCCCTCCAACCAACATCATAGTAAATTCGGGCTGGAACAGATAAACGGAACGGCCAAAGGCATTCCGTTTGACGATTCAAAGTTGCAGCAACTTTGCAGCCAGGCGGCAGAAGTACTGAACATTCATATTTACGGTGGTGACTGTATTATTTCAGATGACGGATCGATCCGGCTGATCGACTTCAATGACTGGCCCAGTTTTGCTCCCTGCCGGGACGAAGCTGCCCCCCAGATTGCCCGCCGCATCTATAATTTAATCAGCAAGTAATGGAAGAAACAAAAAAGAAACCCGATATAGAGTCTACACTCAAATCTCTGGATACCGAAGAGTTCATCGATATCCACTTCTATCGCCCGATCGGTTATCGTTGGGCTTTATTCTTCAATAAGCTGGGAGTATCCCCCAATACAATTACCGTAGCCAGTATATTTATAGGTATTGCAGCCGGTATTTGTTTCTATTACCAGAGCCTGACAATAAATATCATCGGTATGTTATTGCTTATCTGGGCAAACTCATACGACAGCGCCGACGGACAGCTGGCCCGCATGACCGGTAAGAAAACGCCATTGGGCCGTATTCTGGACGGAACAGCCGGCGACTGCTGGTTTATTGCTATCTATGCCGCCATCTGCCTTCGGTTGACACCGGAATGGGGTATCTGGATCTGGATATTTGCCGCTATCACCGGATTTTTCCATAGCAAACAAGCCGCCATGGCTGATTATTACCGGAATATCCATCTGTTATTCCTGAAAGGAAAAGCCGGAAGCGAACTCTCCCACTCTCCCGCCCTGAAAGAGAAATATAAGACGATGAGTTGGAAAAAAGATTTTATCTACAAACTTTTTGAAACATTTTATATCAACTATACCGTCGGGCAGGAAGCATTGTCACCGAAGTTTCAGAAAATGATGAACATCATCCGGACCAAGTATCACGATGAAGCTCCGGAATGGTTCCGGAAAGCCTTCCGTGAAAAGAGCCTTCCGATGATGAAATACACGAATATGCTGTCATTCAACACACGTGTCATTGCTTTATTCGTCAGTCTTTTCATCGATATGCCCTGGCTGTATTTCGTATTTGAAATGACAGTATTGAATATCATGCTGGCATATATGATCGTAACACACGAACGTTTCTGTGCTCAATTCACTAAAGAACTCGAATCAAAATCATAAATATATGTTCGAATCAGACAAGATAAAAGGAATCATATTCGATTATGGCGGTACCATCGACAGCAATGGCATGCACTGGGCCGAAGTGATCTGGATGGCTTATCAGGCCGAAGAAGTACCGGTGAGCAAAGAGATCTTCCGGAATGCCTATGTGCACGGCGAACGGACGTTAGGTAAAAATCCGATCGTAAAGCCCCATCACACTTTCCTCGACATGCTGCGCCTGAAGACAGACATACAGATCGAATGGCTCAAAGCCGGCGATTTTATCCCCGAAGCGTATGCCACTCCCGGATTAAAACAGCGGCTGGCCGACTGGTGCTATGCTTATGCACGGAAGTCGATCGACACAGCTCGTCCCATACTGGAGGCATTGTCTCAAAAATACCCGCTGGTACTGGTCTCCAATTTCTATGGGAACATCGAATCCGTACTAAAAGATTTTCATCTGGATACTTATTTTAAATCGATTGTCGAATCAGCAGTTGTCGGTATCCGCAAACCCGATCCGGCTATATTCGGGTTAGGTGTAAAAGAATTATCATTACCGGCAGAAACGATCGTCGTAATCGGAGATTCTCACGATAAAGACATTATCCCCGCTACGTCTATCGGCTGCAAAACAATCTGGCTGAAAAGTATCGGCTGGAGCGATTACCGGGGAGATGAATCGGCCGACCTGGTTATTACTGATTTCACAGAACTGGAACAGGCATTCAGCCTATAGACTTTCTGACCATCAATAATTCAATAGAAACCTTTCCAATCTCAAAAGTAGTCCTATCTTTGTTACCAAAAAGACAGGACTACTTTTATGATAAAAAAATATGCACTAGTACTATTCGTACTACTTACATCATGTGACCTGATAGACTACCATCCATACGACGGCAGAATCACGTACAAGGAAGACAAAAATATCAATGAAATGAATATTTTTAAAATCCGGAACGCCTGCCAGGATAAAGACACCATCCGTTTTATCTTTACAGGCGATACCCAGCGCTGGCTGGATGAAACGAATGACTTCGTGAAGCATGTCAACCAACGGGACTCTGTCGATTTTGTCATTCACGGAGGTGACCTGACCGATTTTGGTATCAAAAAAGAATATATCTGGCAACATTCAATTTTATCCAAGCTAAAAATACCTTATGTTGCCCTGATCGGCAACCATGATATTATCGGCAACGGGGAATTGGTATACGAGGATATGTACGGTCCTAAAAACTTCTCGTTCAGCGTCGGCCCCTCACAGTATTATGGCGGAGGTGGTGCAATCCGTTTCATCTGCCTGAATACAAATGCGCTTGAATACGATTACTCTATTCCTGTACCCGATTTCTCCTTTATAAAGGGTATACTAAACAGTACAACAGAAGATGATAAATGCACGATCTTTGTTATGCATGTGCCGCCCGGAAGCGAGCAATTCAATAACAATGTGGCAGATATCTTCCAAGAAAAGATACGGGAATTTCCCAATCCTCTTTTCTGCCTGCATGCCCACGACCATAACATTGCCGCCCGCGACCTGTTCGATGACGGGATCATTTATTATTGCTGCGACAATATCGGCAAACGTACTTATTTACTCTTTACCGTAACACCTGATGACTACTCATATGAAATCGTTAAATTTTAAATTACTACTGCTCTTAACCTTGCTTTTTCCGTTTTATACAAATGCTCAGGACAGTATCCCTGCCCCAACTTTGTATGACAGACATATAGAAAGATACACTTCACTATGGGAAAATCTTATCCCCCGGTACAGTAAAATACAATTTGCCGGTTCCATGGGCATGTTCTCTTTCGGGATCGGATGGGACTACTACCGCCATCACTGGGAAACAGACCTTCTCTTCGGATTTGTTCCCAAAACCACCCGTAACCTGAAAGCTGAAAGTTCAAAAAAACGTCACACCATGGCAACATTCACGGTAAAGCAAAATTATATCCCCTGGAGAGTTCCTTTGCATAAAAACATTGATTTCGAACCGTTAACAACAGGGTTATACATTAACACCCTGCTTGACAGAGATTTTTGGGTACAAAGCCCTGACAAATACCCTAAAGGCTATTACTTCTTTTCAACAAGAATACGGACCCATATTTTTCTCGGCGAACGTGTCACCTTTAAATTCAATAATCCGGGAAGATGGCATAAATCAGTCACGCTGTTTTACGAACTCAGCTCATGCGATCTGTATATCCTTAACAAATTTGGAAACAAATATCTGAAGCCGAAAGACTATCTCAGCCTGTCATTTGGCCTGAAGTTTCAGATATTGTGATAAGAAATATTATACTTCCATAAGAGATTACTCATCACTACATTATAATAAATACAAATATTTGTATATACCATAGACTATATTTGTTATTTTTAACCAGCAACCACACACTGCTTATTGTACAGTTTAACACATAAAAACAATCTTCGAAAAAACTGCAAGACAAGAGGCTGAACCACCTTTCACAACACATAATAACAAGCTATAACCCACAGACATACCATAAAAAGTAATGACTAAAAAAAACGATCGTTTTTTTTAGTCACCGCAAAGGTATGCATTTTATTCATATCTACAACAAAGAAAAAATATTTAGATTTTAATTTTCAAAACTTATATAGAAATTGCTTCAATTGTTAAAATAGACAAAATAATGACTACTTAAAACGATCGTTTTAGCTAGTCATTGTTTTTCGTGAGCTCACTTCTGTGACTGACGAACTTTGTTGTGTCAATACCTTATAGTTTGTTATGATTTATATATTCATTGCTATTTCTCTATTTATATCAATAGTTCTATCAGCGCTTATTATTCCAAGGATTCTCGTCGTAGCTTTCCGAAAAAAGTTATTCGACATCCCCGACGAACGAAAAGTCCATAGCGGAATAATTCCCCGTCTGGGCGGCATATCATTTGTCCCCACCATCCTATTTTCATTGGCTTTCACCACCGGATTAAGGTATCTTATCGGTTATGAAATCGCCATTGACAGCCTTCATTTCATAGTTCCTGAATTTTATTTCTTAGTCTGTGGCTTAACGTTATTGTATTTATCAGGCATAAAAGATGACTTGGTCGGACTGCGTTACCGAAGCAAATTCGTTATACAGATCATAGCAGCCTCCCTTATCCCCCTGTCCGGCCTATGGATCAACAATTTATATGGTCTTTTCGGTATTGAAGAACTGACTCCCTGGCTAGGAATTCCTTTTACAATCCTATTAACAGTATTCATTGTCAATGCGATCAATCTGATAGATGGCATTGACGGATTAGCATCCGGGTTAAGTAGTATATCACTGTTAACTCTCGGCAGCTTATATATCTATTATGGCCAGTGGATTTATGCCATGCTCGCTTTTTCTACACTGGGAGTACTACTTCCCTTCTTCTATTATAATGTTTTTGGTAATGTAGATCGCTGTAAAAAGATATTTATGGGGGATACTGGGAGTTTGACACTGGGATATATATTAGCCTTTCTTGCCATCTCCTATGCTAATTATAATCCGGAAAGGGCACCATACTCTGAAGGGGCGATAGTTGTTGCTTTCTCTACATTGATCATACCGATGTTTGATGTGGTTCGGGTTATTCTGGTACGGGCCCGAAACCATAAAGGACTATTTGAAGCTGATAGAAATCATATACATCATAAGTTTTTGGATATGGGCTTTAGCCCTCACAAAGCAATGATATCTATTTTGTCAATGGCCTTAATATTTAGCAGTCTGAATATTATGTTGGTATCCATTATAAACAATAATTATTTATTTATAACAGACATAATTATTTGGACAGGATTGAATATATGGTTTGACAAAATACGGGATACAAAGTCTGAATCAGTATAAGCTATTAATTCTTTATCTAAAGTTCTCTAACAAAATTAAGATAGTTATAAAGTTACTATTCTGGTTTATTCACTCCCAAATATAGAGCGATATACAAATTGTAACTACGTTTTCTTTTTTATAGATAAGTATTTTTATACTTTAATGATTGATTTATGATTAATATAACAAATAAACAAGATTGTTGTGGCTGTAATGCATGTGGAGATATATGTCCTCGTGAAGCTATTTCATTCAAGGTAGATAAAGAAGGGTTTTGGTACCCAAAAGTAAATCTTGAAAAGTGTATTAATTGCAATTTATGTGATAAATCTTGCCCAATTATTCAAGTTGAAAAATTAAAAAACAAGAACTTTGATAAACCATTATGCTATGCAGCAATTCATAAAAATTTAGAAATCAGATTTGACAGTACGTCTGGTGGATTATTTTCTATATTAGCAGACAAAATGTATAGTGATAATGGATACGTTGGAGGTGCTATTTATAATAATAATTTTTCAGTTAGTCATTTCATATCTAATGAAAAAAAAGATTTAATAGCCCTGCGTAGTTCCAAATATTTGCAAAGTGATGCCTCAGGCTTTTATACGAATGTTCTTGAATTATTAAAAAAAGGTGAAAAAGTATTGGCATGCGGCTTACCTTGTCAAATTGTAGGATTACAAACTTTTTTGGGAAAAGAATACGATAATTTAATTACGATCGATCTAATTTGCCGATATATTAATTCCCCATTGGCTTATCGAAAATATCTTGATTCTTTAGAACGACAATTCGATTCTAAAGTGACATATATCAAAGCTAAAAATAAAGAATTAGGCTGGCGCCAGTTGACTCATAAAGTCGTTTTTTCTAATGATCAAACTTATTATGGAACGATTCGGACTGATAAATTCATGAAAGCATCGATGATGTTAAATTGTATTTCACGCCCTGCATGTTATGCATGTAAGTTCAAAGGCTTTCCACGTTACGCAGATATTAGTCTAGGTGATTATTGGATTGATCAATCAAAAAGTAGCTTAGACGATGATACTGGCACTTCTGTTGTTTTAATAAATTCCACAAAAGGAAATGAATATTTTCAGACAATAATAAAGAAAATTAAATTTGAACCAGTTTCTTTTGAATCTGTTTTGGCTGGAAATCCAGCTCTGACACACCCACTTCCATTATCTAGTGTAAATCGTGATCTCTTTTTTGAACGCATACAACAAGAGGATTTTGGCGTAGTAGTTGATTCAATGTCAGAAAAAAAAACTCATACATTCAGGACTATTATTCGGAATGTATTAAAAGCAGGATGGTTGATGCTAAAAATGACTCGTCTAAGACCAAGACCACTTTGGCAGTTCATTTATTTAAATTTTATTCATACAGGAATCCACAGTAATTTGAAAAAAGGATATTTAATTTATCCGACACCTTACTGCTTGTTCGAAATTGACAAAAGGGCTAGCATTGAACTGAAAGGTTTACTAACATTTGGAGAATCTGTTTTCAATCATTCACGACTTGAAACTCGAATCAGTATGAAGCAGGGGGCCAAATTAATTATTGAAGGTTCGTATGGGTTTGGTTATGGAAGTGATATCGAAATATTTGAAAATGCTACACTAATTTCAAAAGGTGGTCCACGCACAAATATGGGAACCACTATTATCTGTCAAAGTAAAATTATAATCGGACATGAAGTGGCAATTGGGCGTGATGTAACAATTCGTGACAATAATGGCGGACATTTAATTTCAATTAATGGTTACCGAGATTCGTTACCCATTATAATAGGAGAACATGTTTGGCTTTGCTCTGGTGTTACGATAATGTCAGGAGTAAAGATTGGGGATGGTACCATCATCAGTGCCAATACTTTAATTAATAGTTCCTGGCCAGCTCGAGTAGTTGTCGCAGGAAGTCCTGCTCGTATTACTCAAAGAAACGTATATTGGAAAATGTAAAATATGAAGAATTTATTGGGAAAAACTGCCGTTATTACAGGTTGTAATAAAGGTATTGGTTTAGCTATTTTAAAACGCTTTGCTCAAGAAGGAGCAGCTATTATAGCTTGTTGTCGAACTCAAACAGAGATATTTGAAACTCTAATAGGTGAAATTGCAGACAAAAATGCAATCAATATTTATCCTATATATTTTGACTTAGCAGATGAAGCAGCAGTAAAAGCCGGAATAAAAGAAATTAAGACTCTAAAAATTCCGATTGACATTTTAGTTAATAATGCAGGTATGCCTCATCTGGCCTTGTTACCTTTTACTAAAATTCAAGATGTACATAATATTTTTCAGGTCAATTATTTTTCTCAACTTTTGATTATTCAAGGTTTACAATCATTGTTATCTAAATCTGAAACTGGAACTATTATAAATATAGCATCAGTAGCAGGCATAGATGGAGAAGTTGGAAACGCTGTATACGGTGCATCAAAAGCATCTATGATTCTCCTGACGAAAGTTCTTTCAAAAGAATTTGCTCCCAAAATTCGCGTAAATGCACTAGCTCCCGGATTGACACAAACTGATTTTGCAGATCGAATGGGTGAAAAAGCTAAAGTATCAATGATTGAAACTGCATCATTACATCGTTTGGGAAATGTAGAAGAAATTGCAAATGTCGCTCTTTTTCTAGCATCGGATGAAGCATCTTTTGTTACAGGGCAAGTTATTCGTGTAGATGGAGGAATGAATTAATTATTTAATAAATAAATATATAATGGAAACAAAAGAAAAAATAGTATCGATTATTGCAGCAACATTAGAGGTTGAACCATCTCAGATTACTCTTGATATGAGTGTAGGAGATTTACCAAAATGGGATTCATTGGGACATTTAGCCATCATTCAAAATATTCAGGATGAATTTGACATCGAATTGGAAGCCGAGGAGATAATTGAGTTGGAAGATGTCAACGATATCATTAAAATCGTAGATGAAAAATTAAGATAATGGTAATTTTAGAAACGATCTATCTGCATAGCATTCATATTCCGGATAAAATTGCAATATTTGAAGGTGAACATGAAATAACTTATGCTGAACTTTGGCAACAGATTTTACGATCTGCGTCTTATTTTTCTTCAGTAGGCAACAAAGGTGATCGGATTTTGTTGGCAGGAACTAAAAATTTAGAATTTGTATACAATTATTTTGGTGCTCATTTAGCTGGTTTGATTGTAGTTACATTGGATCCAGAAATAAATGAAATACGTTTAAAACGGATTCTATCCTCCGTAAATCCTATCGGTATTTACGGAGGAATTTCTGCAAAAGGATTTGATATTACACCTTTTCCTATTTTAAAAGAATGGGAACCTTTGGAACAACCATTATTTCCCTCAGATGAAGAGCCTGCAGATATTTTGTTTACAACTGGTACAACTGGATTACCTAAAGGAGTGGTTTTAACTCATTCCAACGAATGGGCAGCAGCAACTAATATCAACGAATTTATTGGCAATTCAAAAGAATCTGTAGAATTATTGGCCCTACCTATTAGTCATTCATTTGGATTAGGTCGTTTACGTTGTATTCTACAAATAGGTGCTACAATTGATTTATTAGGTAGTTTCGTTAGCATGAAAAAATTTTATCGAGAAATCGAGTTCAGACATATTACTGGTTTTGGATTGGTTCCTGCTAGTTGGAATTATATCCATAAAATGAGTGGTGATAAAATCGGGAATTATGCTTCGCAAATCCATTACATAGAAATAGGTAGTGCGTTTATGCCAATGACTGACAAAATAAAACTACTTGAACTCTTACCGCAAACACGGATTTGTATGCACTACGGATTAACAGAAGCCTCAAGGAGTGCTTTTATTTGTTTCAATGAAGAACGTGAACATCTTAGTTCAATAGGTCGCCCTTCTCCACACGTTGATATGCGAATATTTGATGAAATAGGAAAAGAATGTATTTCCGGAACAGAAGGTGAAGTATGCGTTAAGGGGAATCATGTTTGTTCGGACTATTGGGGAGATTCACATGATGAATATTTACTTTCTTTTTATGGAGATTATTTTCGAACAGGAGACTGGGGATATCAAGATGCCAATAATTATCTTTATCTGAAAAGTCGAAAAAAAGAGATTATTAATGTTGGAGGAAAAAAAGTTAGTCCAATAGAGGTTGAAGAAGTGATTAATGAGATCGAAAGCGTATATGAATCAGCTTGCATTGGAGTTCCTGATCCAGTTTTAGGTGAGGTAGTCAAGGCTTTTATTGTTTCTAAAAAAGATAGTAAACTTACAGCTGAAACTATAGTCAACTATACTCTCGGAAAATTGGAAAAATACAAAGTCCCAATGTCTATTGAATTTATAACTAGTATTCCAAAAACCTCCTCAGGAAAAATACAACGCCTATTATTAAAAAAAGACAAATGAATACAGAAACTCATATAGAACAATTGTTTAATCTAGGGGCATACCCAGAAAATTCACAAACAGACTCCCTATTTTTAGCAGCAGTACAGGATGAATTGATTTTCCATTACGAACATAATTTGATGTTCAAACATTTCTGTGAACGGAAATGCTTTAATCCTTACGAGCCTTTTAAAATAGATGAAATTCCCGCTGTTGCAGTCAGTGTATTTAAAGAATTAGGAGCTTCTCTGAATTCTGTACCACAATCAGATATTAAATTTTCACTGCAATCATCTGCGACCTCAGGTATACCAAGTACAATAGTTGTAGACAAAGTCACTTCTAAACGGCAATCAAAAGCCATGATAAAAGTGATTCAAGAGTACATTGGCTCTGAACGAAAACCATTTTTAGTTATGGATATTGATCCACGTTCAGAACATCGCCAATTACTTGGTGCCCGCTTTGCTGCGGTTAGTGGCTATTTGACATTTGCGAGTAAGGTTGGCTATTTTTTGAAAGCAGATAAATATAACGTTTCGTATTTTGATGTATATGCTATGCAAAAATTCCTTTTGGGTTTACCTACGGATAAGCCTGTTATTGTATTCGGTTTTACTTACATTTTGTATGCTAATGTATTGAAAAACATTCGAGGAGCAAAAATAGAAATACGCCTTCCAAAAGGATCTAAAATTATTCATATTGGAGGATGGAAAAAACTAGAATCAGAGAAAATCAGCAAAGAACTTTTTAATACGGAACTGGCTTCATGTTTTGGGGTTGATCCTTCTGATATTATTGATATATATGGATTTACAGAACAAATGGGATTAAACTACCCAGATTGTCCTTGTGGTTGCAAACATACTTCTGCTTTCTCACGAGTTATTATTCGTGATTTAATTACTCGTGAAGTACTACCTGCCGGAAAGGAAGGTATGTTGGAATTTATTTCTCCAATCCCTCATTCCTATCCTGGTAATGTAGTACTAACCGATGACTTAGGTATAGTAGAAAAAGAACCTTGTCCTTATGGGCGTAGTGGTACACGATTCCGCATTCTCGGAAGAGTTAAAAAAGCTGAAATTCGAGGATGTGGTGATATTCTTTCTTCAAAACTGACATTTCAGAATAAAAAAAGTTCACCAGTTGCTATCGAGGAAAGATTAGAAGTTCTTTTGCATAACGGTAACATTCAGGATACCTTACCTACAGAAAAATTAAAACAACTCATTAAACAACTCCGTGAACAATCAGAATGGCTATATCAACAACCGATAGAAGCTCTAATTGGTTTAATTGCTGAAATTGCTAAAAAATGGGGAGAAAATTCATCTTTATTTCACCTGAAAGATAAAGGTTTAATCTTTCTATCTTCTTGGTGTGATTATAAACATTTAACCTCGATGCTGAATACAGGATTGAAAGGCAATCTAAATTATCTAGATTGCTTCTTACCTTTTCCAGATTCAGATCGTCACTACTTGAAAGCTAACCCTAGAGGCTTAGCGTGTCACTGGTTAGCAGGTAATGTACAAATACTTGGCTTATTTGCATTGATTCAATCAATATTAGCAAAAAATGTCAATTTACTAAAAGTATCAGCTCGAGACAATGGAGTATTTACAGAACTGTTGGATACTTTTCGAGGTGTAAATTACACGACCTCCACAGGTTATTCTATTAGTGGCGATGATCTATTGAAAACTATCAGTGTAGTTTATTTTCCAAGAGAAGCTCACAATATTGGAGAAACAATGTCAAAAGAAGCTGACATACGAATTGCTTGGGGAGGAAAAGAAGCTGTGGAAACAGTTGCTAACTATCCTACAAAATTTGATACCGAAAGTATTATATTTGGACCTAAACTCTCTTTTTCGGTGATTGCAAAAGAATCTTTAGTATCAGAAACAGATGCAAAGAAACTTGCTCGCCGGATAGCTGTAGATGTTTCAGTATTCGACCAGTCAGGATGTGCATCACCTCACAATCTCTATATAGAAACGGGGGGAGTAATATCTCCTGAACAGTTTATCGAAATTTTAGCAAAAGCATTTGATCGTACTGAAATACAAATTCCGAAAACAGAAGTTTCCGTGGAACAGGTTTCACAAATTCATTCTATACGAGGTGTCTATGATTTTAAAGGTACAGTAAAAGGTAGTCCTACTATGTCATGGACCTTATTAATAAATCCTGATAATGAATTAAATAAACCTATTTATTCACGAGTGTTATTCGTACACATCGTATCATCTATTTTCGACACTTTGAAACATATTACTGAAAACATACAATCAATAGGTATAGAGGCCCCAAAAGAAAAAGCTCTTAATTATGCAACGCAAGCAACTCACTTAGGTGTTTCACGTTGTCCAACTATTGGGCGAATGCTGAATTTTGAAATGCCTTGGGATGGCATTTTTCTACTTGACCGATTGGTGAAATGGAATACTTATGGTGGTCCATTGAGATAATAAAAAACATTTAAGGATTTAATTTTGGAATCTTATTCAAATAGGCGTATTGCAAAAAATACACTATTCCTTTATGTCAGGATGTTTCTAATCTTGGCAGTAAATCTTTATACTTCACGTCTTGTTTTAGAGGCATTAGGAGTAGATGACTTCGGAACATATAATGTTATTGGAGGTATTGTAGCCTTATTCAGTACCATAAATGGAGCTTTAGCTTCAGGTTCATCTCGCTTTCTGACTTTTGAATTAGGTAAAAATAATCTTGAACGTCTTAAAAAAACTTTCAGTGCATCTTTTACTATTCATTTTTTGATTGCAATTGTTGTGCTTATTCTTGCAGAAACTGTGGGATTATGGTTTCTTAATAGAGAACTGAGAATTCCTACAGACAGAATGACTGCCGCAAATTGGGTTTATCAGTTTTCAATATTCAGCTGTTTGATTGGTTTAACTCAGGTTCCATACAACGCTATCATTATTGCACATGAACGAATGGCTATTTTTGCTTATATTGGTTTTTATGAAGCATTGATAAAATTGTTAATGGTATTTTTACTATTTCATTTTACATCATCGGATTTACTAATTTTATATAGTGGAAGTATCTGTTTTTGCAGTGTTTCAGTAATGACATTTTACCGTTGGTATTGCATACGTAACTTTAAAGAGAGCCACATAGAAATTGTACGAGAGAAAAGTTATTACAAATCAATGCTCTCATTTTCTGTATGGGATATTATTGGATATACTTGTGTAGCAGGAAATAGCCAGGGAATTAATATCCTTATGAATCTTTTTTTTGGTGTAACTGTTAATGCTGCAAGGGGAATAACTTCACAGGTTGAAAATGCAATACTTCAATTTTCTCGTAACTTTATGCAAGCAGTACATCCTCAGATTATAAAGTTATTCGCTCAGGAAAACAAGAGTCAAATGATGAATCTAGTTTTTGAATCGTCGAAATTTTCTTGTTTCTTATTATGCTTAGTATCCTTTCCGGTAATTCTAGAAGCCGATTTAATATTAAACCTTTGGCTAAAACAAGTACCCGAATATGCGCCTTTATTTTTAAGATGCACACTGATAGCCTCACTTATTCGGGCATTTGCAACACCTGTAGTACAGGCCGTTCACGCTTGTGGCAATATAAAATGGCTAAATCTTTACTCTGGAGGGATAAGTTTGTTGTTAACAGTACCATTAGTATATACATTTTATAAAGCAGGATATCCTCCCGTTTCTGCTTATTACATCACTATAGTATTGAATATCATATGGAATTATTTAGAATTATTTATTCTTAAGCATGAAATTCAGTTTAGTATTGCTAAATACTCAATACATGTCTATCTTCAATCGCTAGTTATAGTTATTTTGACTTTGCTACCGGTTCTGTTTATTTATTACAAAATGTCTCCAGGATTTGCCCGCCTAGCTATAACATGCTGTTCCACGGGTGTATTTCTTGTTTTATTCATATTTTTGATTGGTATCAATCGCATAATGCAGAAAAAATTAATTACAACAATAATTGAATACATAAAAAAATGAAAACTTACAAATCCGTTGTTCTTCGTAATGGAGTGGAAATGCCATTATTGATACAGGGAACTCCTCTACTATTAGGATTTAAAGATATCAAAAAAAAAGATTTCAAAGATTTACTTCATCATTCTATGTCGTTAGGTATACGAGCCTTTGATACTTCACATGATTATGGAGAGAGCGAAAGTTTTATCGGTTATACTCTTCGGGAAGCTTTTCGAAAAGGCATAATCCAAAGAGAAGATATTTTCATCACTTCCAAGATAGGAAATGGACAACAATACGAAGGAAATATCGAAACCTATGTTGATAATGCATTAAAAACAATGAGATTGGATTATCTTGACCTTATGCTTCTCCACTGGCCTACTCCAGGCTATTATCTTGATAATTGGGTAAAATTAGAAAAAGTATACAAAAGCGGTAAAGTACGGGCTATTGGAATAGCAAACTGCTTGGAAAGACATTTGACTGAAATGGAAAAAACAGGTTTTGAAATTCAACCTCATGTAGTACAATTTGAATACCATCCATTTCGCACGGTCCCTTCATTAGTAACTTATTGCCGGGAAAGAGATATACAAATTCAAGCTTATACGTCTTTATGTCAAATGATTCCATTAGTAACAGAAAATAGTTTGCTTAATGAACTTTCTACCAAATATCACTGTTCCCTTCCACTAATTCTGTTACGTTGGGTAATTCAACAAAAAATAGCGCCAATCTTCCGTTCTTATAAGAAATCAAATATTGAAGCTAATGCAGGAGTTTATCATTTAGAGTTAGAATCTAAAGATATGGAACGTATTTCAGCTTTAAATATCAATTATAAATATCATCCAGAATCATTGAATTGTCCTGGATTTTAATATAATATCGAATGAAACGAAAATTAAAAATTGGATTGCTTGTATGTATAGTTATATGGCTTGCTTCCTTATGGGTATCTCCCCTATTATTTTTTCTTTTGGCGGGTTTAGGTTCTTTAGTTGTTTTTGGTATTGCTTTCTTATTGATAGCAAATCAATTTTTAAAAAAAACAAATTGGTATAAAAATCATTTTGTTTTTACAACTCAGTTTGTCTCTAATGCAGGTTATCGTGATAATCTTATACGCAATTATGATCTTGTAAACTTAGGAAGTAATCCTGCTCGTTTTTCCTTTTTTTATGAATCCATTAATGCTCAGAATTGGTCAACAGGTACGCAAGGATTTGATATGGATTTAGAGATATTAAAATTCTTCCATAGCTATATTAAAGAGGGAGGTTTTGTCTTGATTCCTATCGTACCATTTAGTTCTATTTCTTCATACTTAAAATTAGAGCATATGCCACTTGATTATATAGTAAAATTTGCAGCAATTCTAGATAGTTATCAAACTAAAAATTTACCCAATGGTCAAAAAGCTATAAGATGGATAAAATATCCACTATTACTAGAACCCAAATCGATCATCTATTTGTTTCACGATATAGAAAAAGACAGAAGAAAAGAGTTATCGGAACAAATAATGGAAAGCATTGATTTGGAAATGGATGCAGAGTCATGGATGAAATGTTGGAAAGAGGAATTTCATATTCAAAATTTAGAGTTACCATTGAATGCTGAAATGTTACAATATCGACAAAAATCCGTTCAAGATCTACAAGCAATTATTAACTTTTGTCTCGAAAGGAGTTTGAAACCAGTTATTGTCATTCCACCTATGTCACCGATCCTATCATCCAAATTCACATCAAATATGCGCGAAATTTTCATTTACTCTTTTATCAAACAAGCAAATACACAACAAATTCCTTTTCTAGATTATTTGGATGATAAACAGTTTGCTGACACAAACCTCTATTTCAATTCGTTTTTTTTAAATTTAAATGGACGTAAACGTTTTACCCAACAGGTACTAAAAGATCTAAATCTAACAAATATAAGCGAATAGTAAAAAGAGAGAATAAAAGTATAGACAGTAATGAAAATCGGAATATTGACTTTACCTCTTAATATTAATTATGGAGGTATTCTACAAGCCTATGCACTTCAAACTGTTCTTAGAAGAATGGGACATGAAACAACTTTGATTGATCAGAGTGTGTTTAAACATCTTCCCATTTGGAGAGCACCTATGCATTATAGCAAACGTTTTTTTTCTAAATATATTTTAAACCGCAAACATATTTTTATTTTCGATGAACATCGGCATAATAAAATATACCCAATTATAAGCAGGGAAATACAATCGTTTATTGATTGCAATATTGACAGGATTGTAGTTTCTGATTTCAAAAAACAGCTAACAGGACAATTTGATGCTTTAATTGTAGGAAGTGATCAGATATGGCGTCCAATATATTATCCCAAAATCCGGAATGCCTATCTAGATTTTGCAAAAAATTGGTCTATAAAAAGGATAAGTTATGCAGCGTCATTTGGAGCTGATATTTGGGAATATACCGAAAAGGATACACAACAATGTAAACAACTCCTACAAAAATTTGATGCTGTTTCAGTACGCGAAGATATCGGAGTATCTTTCTGTCGAAAATATTTAAACCGAGAGGCTGAGCATCTACTTGACCCCACTATGTTACTTGACAAAAACGATTACACTCGTCTATTTGAATCAAAAAAGACTCCTCCAAGTATAGGAAATCTATTAGTTTATATATTAGATATGACTCATGAAAAAGAAGCTATAATTACAATCCTCGTAAGAAAATATAAATATCAACCATTTTTAATAAACAATCCTAACACTGAAAATTCATATATTGACACAGAAAAACGAATTGCTCCAAGTATAGAAAAATGGCTACGAGGTTTTCATGATGCTGAATTTGTGATAACTGATTCATTCCATGCTTGTGTATTTGCTATTCTATTCAATAAACCATTTTTAGTCTATGGAAACAAAAGTAGAGGAATGGCCCGTTTCAATTCATTACTAAAATTATTTGGTTTAGAAAATCGGCTTATCCATAGTCCAATTGAATTAAACTTAGAAAAAATGCATGAACTAATAGATTGGTCATTAGTTAATCAAATTTTGAATCAGCAAAGAAAAAATGCGTTTAATTTTCTAAAAAAAAATATTGGATCTCATGATTCCCAAAATTAGTGTAATAGTACCCGTTTATAACGTTGTGGATTTTCTTCCTAAATGTATTAATAGTATTTTGAATCAAAAATTTATGGAATTCGAACTACTATTAGTTGACGATGGTAGCCATGACGGTTCTGAAATTTTATGTGATGATTATGCTGATAAAGATCCCCGAATCCGAGTGATGCATAAAATTAATGGAGGAGTTAGCTCTGCTAGGAATATTGGAATAGAAAATGCTTTGGGGGAATATATACAATTTATTGATAGTGATGATTATTTGGAGGGAAACATGTTTGAACAACTCTATATAGAAGCAACACAAACTGGAGCTGATATTATTGTAGTTGATTTTTTCCGAGACAATGACTATATAATTCAATCTCTATCTAATATGTCAGGACTATCTTTGCTTAAGGATATGTTTCAAGGAAAAGTTATAGGTGCATTATGGAATAAATTTATCAAGCGCGATTTGCTTAATTTCCGATGTAATGAAAGATTATCCTATTGTGAAGATTTTCATCTATTAACCAGAATTATTACGAGTCGTGAATTGAAAGTATACCATTATAATCAAGCATTCTATCATTACGTAACACGTAATAATTCACTCACCAATAATATAAGTGACATCAGTATTAGACATATAGAAGATTATATCAAAAGTATGAAACCTTTACTTCAAAGATTTCCTGAATTTTTACCTTTCTTGGATAATAATCAAACTTATATGCGAATCATTGCCTTAAAAGGGAATTTATACTCTTGGAACGAATATCAACGACGATTTCCAAAAATGCAAACTTTTGCATTAATTCAAAATCGCCACATATCTTTATCATATAAACTGAAGATTGTTTTGTTCTGTTCATGTTTTTACTTTGGTTGGCGCTTCGTTTCAATGTTACTAGTCAAAAAATAAAAACTAAATGAGACCTGCGATTTCCATTATTGTACCAGTGTATCGTTCGGAGAATTATCTATCTCGGTGCATTGACAGTCTATTAGCACAAACATTTACAAATTTTGAAATAATATTAATCGATGACGGAAGCCCAGACAACTCAGGAGCTATCTGCCACAAATATGCATTGAATGAGAAACGTATTCGCTTATATCAAAAAAAAAATGAAGGCATAAGTGCAACACGTCAATTTGGTATTGAACATGCTTTAGGTGAATACATCCAGTTTGTAGACAGCGATGACTGGATTGAATCAGATATGCTGACAATCATGTATGAAATTGCTCGGCAAACGGGAAGTGAAATTGTAGGTTGTAACTTTGTTGAAGAACATTTAAACGAATCTGTCTATTGGAATACTTGTTATACAACAAAAGAAGATTTTATACGTGCAGTAATTCGAAGTGACTGGGGAGTAGTCTGGAAAATACTGATAAAACGAGAGCTATTCGAACAAAACAATATTCATTTCCCTAAAAATATAAATGGAGGAGAAGATTATTTTGTATGCACTAAATTACTGTATTATGCCCAAAAAGTTATCTGTACAAACCATTATCTATATCACTATATACGATACAATCCAAATTCTATTATGAGTTCTGCTTCATTAATAAAAATACAGGATCAAATTAATGCAACAAAAAATGTTGAATTATTTCTCCAAGAAAAAAATATAGAATCACAATACAAGCAGGAACTTACTCAGAGAAAACTTATTAGCAAATACGATCTACTTCAGATCAATGGTTTATTATGGTTACAAACTTTTCCTGAGACTCACAAAGTATGGCAAGAAATTCCAATGAGCAAAAGTCGAAAATTAATTCATTACTTAGCTGAAAAAAAAATGTTTAGTTTGATCCGTCTTCTCTTTTATGTAAAAAATAAAATATTCTATTGCCGATGATTCCAAAAATTATTCACTACTGTTGGTTAAGTAATGACCCAATTCCCGATGTACTCCTAAAATATATGAATAGTTGGAAAGAACATCTTCCTGATTATGATTTTATGCTTTGGAACTTTGATCGATTTGACATTAATTCAAGTATTTGGGTCAAAGAAGCTTTTGAAAACCGAAAATACGCATTTGCTGCTGATTATATCCGATTGTATGCAGTGTACCATTACGGAGGAATCTATCTAGACATGGATGTTGAAGTTATAAAATCTTTCGATTCCTTACTAAATAACAAATCAATTCTTGGATGGGAAACTCAGAAAGGGATTGAAGGAGGAATCTTTGGAGCTGAAAAAGAGGCAGTATGGTTGAGAGATTGCCTATATTATTATAATAGAAGAAGCTTCATCCTTCCTAATGGAGATATGGATATGCGACCGCTTCCTCAGATTATGTTTGATATTCTTTATGAAAAATATATATCGACCGGAATATTAACATTACTATCTCCTGATTTTCTAACTAGTAAATCTTATGAAACAGGGGAAATAATACGCACAAAAAACACCTATACGATTCATCATTTTGCTGCTTCATGGCATGGCAGAAAGCATAAGATATATAAAGTATTCAAAAATATTTTTGGAGTTCGAACGGCTTGCATATTATCAACTTTTTACAAAAAACTCAGATTTTATTCAAAAAAATAATTTTCTAAAAAATCTTACCATTATAAAAATGTACTGGAGTCGGAATACTACTATCTTAACAGCCTTTGTAATATTAAACATCAGAGGCTTAATAGGTTCTCTTGGATGTGATACATTATGGTTGACTATTTTAATGAATTTATTGCTATTAGCTTCAGTTGATTATAGAAAAGTAAAGTCAGCTTTTTTTTTCCTACCTTTATTTTCCTTACTATTAGTGTATAACAAAGAAATATTAGGACCTATTAATATTTTAGCATTTGTCTATTTATTAAAAAACACCTCTTTAAAGTCATTGGCATTTATCAACATAAATTTACTTTTAATATTTTCCGTTTTGATGATTTTTATGCATGCTTTTGGTATCATTCATTCAAAGGAATGGATAATGCCCAAAGGAGTTGCTCTTGATTTTGGTTTTGCAAATCCAAATGCATTAGGAAGTTTTGTTTATATCCTAATGCTCAATTTGTATATTTTATTTCACAATAAAAGTAAACTAATTTTGCCTAGTTTGATACTTATTATTACCCAAATAATTTATCAGTACTCGTTATCTAGAACAGCTTATATCGGAGGTATTATTTTAATTATTATCCACTTTTTATCACTATTTCATTTAATCAGACCTTCTATGCGTTATTTAATTGCAATTTTGCCATTTTTATTCATGGGAATTATTTTCTATTTTACACTTCAACTTTCCATATATCCAATAATCAATCAATTATTTTCTGGACGTCTAACTATATACGCTACAATGCTGGAAAATATGTCTGCCATTAATTGGCTAATTGGGTTACAACTTCCCATAGGAGAGCCTATGGATAGTTCATTTCTAATGTTACTCTTTAGCGGAGGATTAACATTGTTTTTGTTATTTTCAATTATATTTTTCCAGAACACAATTAAATTTTTCAACAATATAAAATCTTATTTACCAATTATTTTATCCATTTTAACCTGTGGTATTGTAGAAAATATTTTTTCATCTGCTTCAGGTATTTCATTGATTTTTTGGTTACTTATCTTTTATCCTCCAAATATACACAAGTCTAATAAGTTAGCTTAGCCCAATATTTATAAAAATGGAATTAGAAGTTTTACTTTCTTGCATGCATCAGAGTGACATGAGTATTGCAGAACACAGTCAGATTCAGTCAGATTTACTGATTATTAATCAATGTAATAAAAATAATTATGAAGAAAAAAACAATGGAATATATTGTAGTCGTATGATTTCAACAACAGAGCGAGGACTATCCCGAAGTCGTAATATGGCATTAAAAAATGCAGTTGGAGATATTTGTTTAATCTGTGATGACGATGAATTACTGGACAAAGAATATCGGGAGAAGATTTTAAAAGCTTTTGAAGAACATCCACAGGCAGATATATTGGCCTTTATTGTGTCGGTTTCTAATACGGACTATGACACTAAAAAATATAAAGATCATGTTATTAAACTTAACTATTTTTCATCTCTAAAAATATCAAGTTGTCAGATTGCTTTCAGGCGGAAATCAGTTATAAATAAATCAATTTTATTTGACGAATCTGTAGGTTCCGGAGTATCAAAAGCAGGAGGAGAAGAAAATATTTTTCTTCATGATTGTTTAAAAAATGGACTTCAAGCTTTGTATGTTCCTGTACATATAGGTTACGTATCTCAGGAAGTTTCACAATGGTCACACAATCTTTTTACACAAGCATTTTTTGAAGACAGAGGACGTTTTACCAAAAAATTATGGGGTCGGCATATATTTGCTACTGCTTATGCTTTCTTCTATACTATTAAAAAGTATCCTAAATATAAACATAAAACGACTTTTACGGTAGCTTTATTTTCAACCTTAAAAGGTATATTTATAGAACAGTAATCATACTAAAACATTATATTCAATACACACATATTGAGTATTTACTACCATTGCAATAGTTTATTAAGTCTTAAACATAAAAACAAGGTTAGTCCTATTAATTCATTAAACTAAAGGCTACAATATCTTTAATCGACATAAACGACAGCACTTAATCAATATCTTGAGATTATCAAAAACACTCTGATAAAATCAATAAAAAATTGCTGCTTTCTATAATAAGGTACAAAAGAATTATTATTTACAAACAAACTGCATTTTTCATAGGTTTAAGTCAGTTCACACAATCCATTTCACTTAAAATATTCATAAAGCATTGTCCTTTTAAGTAATTAATCAGATTCCTATGATACCTATTGTTTCTATTATAACCCCATGCTATAATGCTGAATCTTTTATTTCCTCTACGATAGAATCTGTACTGGCCCAGTCTTTTAGAAACTGGGAAATAATTATCGTAGACGATTGTTCCCTAGATAATTCTTCTGCTATTATAAAAAAATACCAAAATGAAGATAGTCGCATCAGATATTTACGAACAAACAAACCGTCAGGCTCTCCTACTATTCCCCGTAATATTGGAATAAAGGAAGCTAAAGGACGGTATATAGCCTTTTTAGATAGTGATGATATATGGTTACCTGATAAACTGGAAAAACAATTAAAGGTTTTTACTGAATCAGAGGTGGCTATAGTATATTCTAACTACGAGAAAATGGAACAAAACGGCAAATGTTGTGGACGTGAGATTATAGCACCTTCTACTGTAGATTATTCTTTACTTTTAAAAGGAAACTGTATAGGTTGCTTAACTGCCATGTATGATACGGAAAAAGTAGGTAAGGTATTTTTTAAAAAAATAGGACATGAGGATTATCTACTATGGCTCTCGATTTTAAAAAAAGGAAACAAGGCGAAGAATACGAATACAGTGACAGCTCTTTATCGAATAGGTGGTCACTCCGTCTCTTCAAATAAATTAAAAACAATACTTTGGCAATGGCATATATTAAATAATGAAGAGTGTTTGCCTATTCATCAAGCAATTTATTACTTCATCCATTATGCAATCAGGGCCTTTTGGAAAGCTCTGAAATAAAGATCAAATATGAAGACAAAATAATAATTGATGCCATCAACAATAAAATTTGTGTTTTAAATAAAAAATAGTCGTATAGTCGACTTTCACTTTTGATATATGAAAATTACATTAATTGGAGGTTCCGGGTTCGTCGGTACACGTTTTATTGATCTTGCCCAAAAAGATCATTGTGAATTATTAAATATTGACAAACAACAAAATCCTTTTTTCCCAAATATAACAATAATTGGAGATGTCAGGAACAAAATGAACTTAACTCAACTGTTGGATGGTTCGGAAATAGTTGTCTTACTTGCTGCCGAACATCGTGACGATGTTTCTCCGACTTCGCTTTATTATGATGTCAATGTTGGAGGTATGCGGAATACACTAGAAGCGATGGAGACTAATGGCATCAAACGTATTATCTTTACTAGTTCCGTTGCTGTTTATGGTTTGAATAAAGAGAATCCGAATGAAGATCATCCGGCTGATCCCTTCAACCATTACGGTAAAAGTAAATGGCAGGCAGAACAGGTTTTACAGGAATGGCACAAGACACATCCGGACTGGAATATAAATATCCTGCGCCCTACGGTTATATTCGGAGAACGTAACAGAGGGAACGTCTATAATCTGCTACGGCAAATCTCCGGAGGTAAGTTTCTGATGGTCGGAAAAGGGAATAATAAAAAGTCAATGGCCTATGTGGGAAACATTGTCGCTTTTATCAAGTTCCTGATTGAGAATAAAACGGAAGGTTACAATGTATATAATTACATCGATAAGCCTGATTTCACGATGAATGAACTGGTTGATCATGTAAGTAAGGTTTTAAAGAAACATATTCCTGCCACTCATTTTCCGCTTTGGTTGGGAATGATGGGAGGATATTGCTTTGATGTCCTGGCTTTCCTAATCCAGAAAAAATTGACTGTAAGCTCTGTTCGCGTAAAAAAATTTTGTGCCACAACACAGTTTGATGCAACCAAAGTACAAGAGTCCGGATTCAAAGCACCTTATACTTTGGGAGAAGGATTGGCCCGGACATTAGAGTTTGAATTTGTATATGATGCATCTGAAGGGATTACCTTTAAAAGTGAATAGTATTTTTTACTCAAAGTAAAATTAGTTTATTTATTTCTTACGTGATATAAAAGTATATGTCTGACGTTGCGGATCACCATTAATCGAAGACGATACGAGTCTTGTTGAAAAGGTAGACATTGAAGTCCTTCCCGTTTTCAGTACCCTTGCTGTCGACAACCATACGGAAGTTTCTTCAATAAACAGACTTATGCATAAAAGAATTTGGAACCAGCGGTAGCGTCTTTGCACATGTCGGGACGTTTTACTTAGTGGATATTAAAACCATAACCTTGAGAATTGAAAATTTGAAAGTCCCTTATTTCGGAGATAAAAGATATATGTTTTGAAGATAAAATAAGGGACTTTTGAATGCAAAAGATATATGTTTTTTTAGAGGAAAAGGAGATTCTTACTGTTGACAGGAAACATCTGTTGTACAGCATCAACTTAAAAGTTATGCTGACAGAAGAATTAAAACGCTATAAAAAAAAATTGGTGGAATTGTAGGAAAAAATTTGGCTTTGGATAAATTGGAAGCCTATATTGGAGAGTGCCCGGACCGACGGACCGAAATAATGAAACTGGCCTGGCTGTTGGGGAGTGATGAGTGTCACCAAAAAAAGGGTTGGACTGATTTGGCAAATAAGTTTTTTGACAAATTCCGACCGGAAATATTGACTTGGTGTGGTTTTGACCTGGTAGACCCGTGGAAGGAGAGAGTACCGGTGAACGACCGGAAATTTTTGAGTGACCTGCTGGGGCAAATGAAGGTATATTATTTCAATGATGTGTCTTTCGACTTCCTGGCTGAGCGCTTTTATCTCTGTTTTCGTCTGGAGGGAACGGTCGGTTCTTTTTGTACCGAAATGAAAGTACATGACTCCGATTATTCGGATTGTATCAAACATTTTTTGAATGAAATAAATAGGATTAATAACAAAAATAAGAAATAATAATTGATTAATACGCTGTATAACAGGTCTTTCTGTGCTTGTTTTTGCTGCGATTTTAGTAATTGCCGTCTGGTGCATACCCTCTACCTTTGCAGGGTGAAAGTGAATGATACCGGATGTTGTTAATCTTTGAAATCTGAAAAAAATGGCCGTAGGCCCTTATTTAGTTATAAATATTTATATTCTATATTAAAAGAGGAATTTCAGGACATTCCCGGGCGACTTGAAAAGTCTCTTATTAATAGGCTCAATATCAGAGAGGTATAGACACGAAGCAAATTCATTTTCATCTTGATATTAATTTCAAACTTAATTTGTATAGGGTATGAAAGATTATTGTGTTGAAAATGAGAAGAATACATCCAATATTTTTGAAAATGCATTCCTGAATGTTCTTAGGATCATCCTGAACCAATTACAGGCAAATCTCATCACTATCATTGACTCAAATTTTTCAGAAATGAAACTTATATCTAAATTAATCATTTGGGGAAGTATTTTACTGCTCCCCTTGAACTCTTACGCTCAAATCACGAAAGGACTGAGTTATCAGGCAGAGACTGGAATCAGTTTTAGCGGAGGGGAACATACTCCTTTCTGGCTGACAGCAAATAAACAAGGACTTTCGTCCATTGAGAAGAATAACGGATATCTGCGTGCCGGAATCTTCCGGGAGTTGGAAAACGATAAACGTTTCTCATATGCTTTCGGGGCGGATCTGGCTGTGGCCTATAATTTTACATCGACTTTTGTGGTGCAACAATTGTATGCGGATCTGAAATATCGTTGCCTGGGAGTTAGTGTAGGTAGTAAAGAAAGACACAGTGAATTCAATAATCCGCTTTTAAGTAGTGGTAGCTTGACATTTTCAGGTAATGCTCGTCCGGTTCCGCAAGTTCGTGTCGGTATTCCGGAATATACCGTTGTACCGGGAACAAAAGGATGGATGGCTTTCAAAGGACATATCGCTTATGGCATGTTTACAGACGATAGCTGGCAGAAAGATTTCGTGGTTCCGGGGAATAAATATACGGAACATGTACTCTATCATTCCAAAGATTTGTATGTGAAAATCGGTAATCGAGAGAAATTTCCACTGATTTTGGAAGGAGGTTTGGAAATGGCAGCCCAATTCGGAGGAAATGCATTTATTGGAGACCAAAAGATTGATATGCCGAATGGAATAAAGGATTTCTTTAAAGTGTTTATTCCGAGCGGAGGTGGCAGTGAAACTCCAACAGGGGAACAAACAAATGTTTACGGAAACCATTTAGGTAGCTGGAATTTTTCGTTAACTTGGTATGCTCCACAAAATTGGACAATTCGCCCTTATTACGAACATTATTTTGAAGATCATTCACAGATGTTCGGGGAATATGGATGGAAAGATTGCCTGGCGGGAATAGAAATAACATTTCCCAAAAATCCTGTCGTTAGCAGTTTCGTTTACGAATATATTTCAACAAAAGATCAGACTAGTCCCGTTTATTGGGATCATACACCGGAAATACCGGAACAGATAAGCGGAGCAGATAATTATTATAACCACTATATCTATAGCGGATGGCAACATTGGGGAATGGGAATCGGAAACCCTCTTGTAATGTCTCCCATCTATAATAACGACGGAGATATTGTTTTTAAAAGCAATCGGATGCAGGGACATCATTTTGGAATAATGGGTAACCCTTGTGCCGATCTGCAATACCGTATCCTTTTATCTGTTACCCGCAATTGGGGGACCTATGCGCTACCTTTTTATGAAATCAAAAAAAATGGCAATGCTCTAGTAGAGTTAAAATATACTCCCCATCAATTGAAAGGTTGGGATTTTACTGCTTCACTAGGGATAGACAGGGGAGCTATGTTGGGTAAAAGTGCCGGTGGTATGTTAACAATCAGAAAAACAGGATGGATACGATGAAAAGATATATAATAGCTACGCTGCTGGTACTGATAGTTAGTGCTTGTGGAAAAACACCTATCAACGGAGACCTGGATGGGCGTTGGCAAATAATGAAAATAGAATATACTTCCGGAGAAGAAGAAACACCGGAGCGAGCTTACTACAGTGTGGCTTTGCATACAATCAACCTGATGCAAGTCGGAGGAACCAGTCAAACTGGAAATATGGAATATACCGGAGATTCACTATTTGTAGTCATGCCGATCAGTACAGTTGAAAACTTATTACCATTTGGCATGAACGGGACGGAACAACGTTTCGGTGTCAAAGAATTAACATCGAAACATCTGGTTTTACAATCAGATTATGCGCGGTTGGAATTCAGAAAGTTTTGATACTACTCTCTCCTAAATCGAAATAATAAAAACAAATAACAATATGAATATCATAATCAGAAATGTATTATTGGGGGGATTGCTATGGCTGGCAGTACCATTGGCGGCACAGGTTCCCCAGGATTTGATTGATAAGGCAAAAGCTGCGGGAATGACAGATGATCAGATACAGCAGGAAATTGCTAAGAAAATGGGACAATCAGGCGCAAGCCAAACAACTTCCAGGGCCTCCGATGCAGTAATTTCTGACCGGGTTATTGCTACTACTCCGGGCGAGGATAGTATCTCTCCGGAAGAACAACGCAAAAGGAATCTACCGGAAAACGATTTGAAAGAAACTGTTTTCGGACGAGAGATATTTTCTAATAAGAATCTGTCTTTTGAACCGGATCTGAATATTCCGACTCCTAAAAACTATATCCTGTCAGCCGGAGATGAATTGCTGATCAATGTCTGGGGAGATTCGGAATTGAATCTGAAACTGAAAGTTTCTCCCGAAGGAACAATTCTTATCCCTAATCTAGGCCCGGTATCTGTCAGCGGACTGACTATCGAAACTGCCGAAAACCGTATCCGACAGGAATTGGGACGGATCATGTCTACCCTATCGGGAAATACCGATGGAGCCAATACATTTGTATCTGTCAGTCTAAGTCAGATACGCAGCATCAAAGTCAATATTGTAGGTGAAGTCGTTGCTCCGGGAACCTATACCCTACCCTCTTTTGCCACTCTGTTTAATGCTTTGTATGCGGCAGGTGGAGTGAATAAGATCGGTTCGCTTCGCGGAATCAAAGTATACCGCAACAGTAAGGAAGTTGCAAAATTAGATGTATATGATTATCTCCTGAATGGCAAATACAATACGAATATCCGTTTGGAAGAAAATGATATGGTGATCGTTTCGCCTTACGACCAGCTGGCTGTGGTTCGTGGAAAAGTAAAACGTAACCGCATTTTCGAAATGAAAAAAGGGGAAACTTTACAACAACTGTTGAACATGGCCGGAGGTTTTACCGGAGATGCTTATAAGAAAGATGTCCGTATCAAACGAAAAGCCGATAGCCGTTATCAAATAGCGACTGTTACGGAAGATAAATATCCGACCTTTGCAATGATGGATGGCGATTCTTTGTTGGTAGACTCTGTAATTCCTTTTTATGAAAACCGTCTGATAGTGACGGGTGCAGTCTGGCGTCCGGGAGAATATGAGTTGAATGGAACTGTACATACCGTAAAAGGATTGATCAACCAGGCAGCCGGCCTGAAAGGTGATGAGTTTACCGGCCGTGCCCAGATTACCCGTTTGAATCCGGATTTCACAACAACAGTGATAGCCGTAGATATCCGTGGAATTCTGAATGGTACATCTCCGGATATAGAACTCAAACCGGAAGACATATTAAACATTCCATCCCTGTTTGATCTTCGCGAGCCTTATACGATCAAAGTAAGCGGAGCAGTGAATTATGTAGATACAGTCCTGCCCTACCGAAACAATCTGACGGTTGAAGATGCCATTATGATGGCCGGAGGTTTGAAGGAATCGGCAGCAACGGTCAATGTGGAAGTAGCCAGAAGAATTAAGGATACAAAAACTTACGAAAACAGTAATCGTACAGCCGAAGTGTTCAACTTTGAGTTGAATGACAATTTAGGACTGATATCCGTTGATGGAAAAAATAGTAATTCAGTCTTTACCCTTGAACCTTTCGATGAAGTGTATGTGCGTTTCTCACCAGGATATCAGGAACAGCAAGTGGTAAAGGTTGATGGTGAAATTACTTTCTCCGGTGATTACGTATTGGCAGAAAAGAATTCCCGTTTGAGTAATATCATAGCCAAAGCCGGAGGGATAACCCCTGATGCCTATGTAAAAGGAGCAAGCCTGAAACGCCAGTTGACAGAAGATGAGATGCGCCGCCTGGAAACTCTGCTGCAACTGAGTTCCAATAAACAGAGCCGTGACTCGGTGGCTTTGTCACTGGAAAATATCAAAAATTATTCAGTCGGCATCGATTTGGAAAAAGCACTGGCTAATCCGGGAAGTGCCCACGATGTGGTATTGCGTGATGGGGATGAGCTTTATATTCCACAATTACAAAGTACAGTTAAGATAAATGGAGCCGTAACCTATCCGAACAGTGTGACCTATACTGAAGGAATGTCTGTTGGAAATTGTCTTTCACAAGCCGGTGGATACAATGATATTGCCCGTAAATATCCGATCGTAATCTATATGAACGGCAAGGTTGCTACAACGAAAAAATGCTTTATCTTCTTCAAACGATATCCGAAGGTAGAACCGGGATGCGAAATCGTCGTTCCGACTAAGACGCAGCGCGATCGTAAAACCAGCTTGGCGGAAGTTCTGAGCATAGCCAGTTCAACCACTTCGATGGCAGCTATGGTCACCTCTATCATTAATACAATGAAATAATTTTCAATTTTCAATCTTTAATTTTCAATTAACAAGGTGGATATGATTCAAATGAACACTCCTGACACAGATAATGCACAGGAGATCGATTTAATAGAATTGGCTAAGCGGTTGTGGGGGGAACGCAAATTTATTTTTAAATGTTGCGGAATTGCAGTTGTTGTCGGTCTTGTCGTAGCTTTCAGCATACCGAAAGAATATAGTACAACCGTAAAACTGGCACCCGAAACTTCCGACCCATCCAAAAAGATGGGAAATCTGGGAGGATTGGCTGCTATGGCAGGGATTAACTTGAACAGTACTTCGGGAGCGGATGCCATCTCCCCTGACCTGTATCCGGATGTAGTCAGCAGTATTCCTTTTTTACTGGAGTTATTCCCCGTACAGGTGACAAATGAGAAAGGTGATTATTCTGCATCCTTATATGATTATATGAATGAGGATCAGAAAAGGGCGTGGTGGAGTTATGTGGTACAGGCTCCCTTTAAGCTGTTGGGTGTTGTGAAAGATTTGTTCTCAAAAGAAGAACCGGTAAGTAGTGGAGAATTGACTTCTTTCAGGTTAACAAAGGAACAGGCAGATGTCATAAATGCGTTACAGGAACGCATCTCCGCTTCTGTGGATAAAAAGACATCAGTAATCACTGTCTCCGTTCAGATGCAGGACCCGTTGATCTCTGCGAATATCACTCAAATTGTTTTGGAAAAACTTCAGGGATACATCACAAATTACCGTACCCAGAAGGTAAAACAGGACCTGGAATTCACAGAGAAAGTATTTAGTGAAGCCAGGGAATCCTATTATAAGGCACAACGTGCCTATGCGGCTTTTGAGGATGCCAACAAGAATATTATCTCTGCCAGCTACCGCACGGAACAGGAACGTTTAAAGAATGAAATGACATTAACCTTCAATGTTTACAATACGCTGGCCCAGAAGCTGGAACAGGATAAACTCCGGGTACAGGAACAGACACCGGTGTATACAATAATACAACCTGCCACAGTTCCTTTAAAAGCTGCCTCTCCCAAGAAGCCGTTGATCCTGATTGGGTTTGTATTCCTTGCCATATTCGGCGGAGTCGGTTATCTGTTTATCAAAGACCTTTTCAAACCCAAAGAGGAAACTGAGGTTTTAGATATTGAATAATTAGTTGGGGTATTTGTATAGAGTTCAGTTTTTATCAGATATGAACTATCTTGTCCCCGTGCTTGACACGGGGCCGCAAGAGAACTGGCGGTATCAAAAGATATTATAGGATACAGTCTGTGCCTTTGCGATCCCGTGTCAAGCACGGGAACGGGATAGCTCAATTATTCCTAGTATTGACATATTTTCTGAATGTCACTCTGCGATCTTTATCATTCTTATCATTATTTTGTCACTGAAGAATCCGGCTGTCTGCTGGTAGGATTCAGGGAGGACTCCGTTACTTTCATTGTGAAAGAGGTATGGAATAAGGAACCTGTCGGCTTGCCGGAAGTGGACAGATTATATACTGAAATGCAGCGAATCGGAGAAATGTGCGGCTGCAACCAGTTCCGTATTCTGGCTCATGGCGGTTATCTGCCGGAGGCACTTTCCTTTGAACTGCATGGACTGACTGTTTCGGATGATAGCTATCTGAAAAGCTTGGAAACGGGAAAGCATATTGAACTGTTTTCACATAATGAAGCGGCTTACCGGGCCATCGAGGAAGGATTCAAAACAAACAGGATCGGAGCGGTTGTACAGGCGACCGGAACAGGAAAGTCCTACCTGATTGCCCGCTATATTGTCAATCATTCGGAAGATGATATAGTAGTTATTGCTCCTAACGTTACGATTATCGCCGAGATCAAAAAAGCAATTGGCAGGACAATGCCGCATGTTGCCTACCGGACTTTTCAGGCATTAGTCCTGAATCGCGATACAGTCGGTGAACTCAAAGCGGATCATATTATTATTGATGAGTTCCATCATTTCGGAGCGGAGGTATGGGGAAAAGCCGTGCAGGAAGTAATTGATAACAATCCGGAGGCCCGTGTACTGGGAATGTCGGCAACCCCGATACGTCCCGAAGAGATGCTCGATACGGTAGAGGTCTATTTCAAGGGAAACCTGTTCCATGAACTGTCTTTGTCTATGGCCTGGTATTATAAGATACTGCCTGTCCCTGTCCTGGTGCAGAGCGTATTCGATCTGAATAACCAACTGGATAAGGTACAGCGTATGTTGAACAGGAGCGACTGTACATCTGAAAGGCGCAAGCGTATTCAGGACAAGATAGACTTTGCCCGTCTCGACTTTCGCGGTTCGTTGAGTGCATCGGAACTGATCCGGCGTTATCTGCCGAAAGAGGTAAAGAAAATGCTTGTCTTCTGTAAAGACAAGGAAGATCTTCAGCATATGATTCCCGAAGTATCGAACTGGCTCGGGCAGGCTGGCTTTGAAACGGAAACATTCGAGATTCATAACGGGCTGAGTAACCGGGAGAATGAAAAGACATTGCGTCGTTTCCGTAGGGAAACGGGAAAACTGCATGTTCTTTTCTCTATAAATATGCTGATCGAAGGATTGCATGTGGAAGGAGTAGATGCAGCCATGTTCCTGCGACGTACAGAATCGTATGTGGTTGCCTTGCAACAGTTGGGCCGTTGCCTGAAAGCCGGTTCGGACCGTCATCCGGTGGTACTAGACTTCGTCAATAACCTTTCGGGGCGTTCTGTTTATGAAGCTATGTCAAGGGAGTTGGCTTATCATCCGGCGATCCGTGCCCCGAAGAGCTTTAAAGGCTTTATGGAGTTTGAGGTAACAGGATTCCTGTCTGATATCCGTGCCCGTGTGGATGATATGCTGGCGGAACTGGATGCATGGCCGGTCATGTATGAGCGTCTGATCGAATATAAGGAGCGTGAAGGACGTTGGCCGCAGGCAGCCGAAGGGAAGCTGGGAAACTGGTGCAATACCCAACGGATTGCCCGGAAGAAAGGGACGTTGTCGGAAGATTATATCTCACAGCTGGACCGGATTGGTTTCGAATGGGAAGTACAGGACAGCCGCTGGATGAACTGCTTTGAAGAACTGAAAGCATTTATGGCTGTAGAACACCGTTGTCCCAAACGCGGCGAAAACAAACTGAATACCTGGTGCAACACCCAACGGCAGGCACGAAAGAAAGGTCTCCTTTCCAATGAAAGAATCCGGTTGCTCGATTCGATCGGCTTCTGGTGGGAGCAGGATCTGGATTCGCTTTGGACGGAGAACTGGCAGCAGGTACTTGCCTACTACAAAAAACACAAACGTTGGCCCAAAAGCAATGAAGGTAAAGCCGGCAGCTGGTGTAACACCCAGCGCAAAAACCGGAAACAAGGTTTACTTTCAGCTGAACGCATCGCCCGGATGAATGCCGAAGGTTTTATCTGGACTATCGATGATGTCTGGATGGAAAACTATGAAAAACTACAGCAATTCTTCTCTGAAAACAACCGCTGGCCAACCGCCCGTGAGAACAAACTCGGCAGTTGGTGTTTCGTACAGCGCAGAGCCTTGAAAAAAGGCGAACTCCCTCCTACCCGTAAAAATCTTCTGGATAAGATCGCATTCCCCTGGAATTTAAAATAAAAAACGGGATACCGCCGCTGCAGCCTCCCGCTTTCTAATAAACTACATAAAACACTTAAAAGAACAAACTTCTATTTTAGAACGCAACACCGAAGCGTACTCCCCAGTTGTTTATTCCGTCCATGGAATAAGTCAGGACTTTACTTTTGTTTGTTGCATAATTATAGTAAGCAGCTACGTGCAAACCGAATTTCTTTTCAGGAGTAAAGAAAATATTCATACCAACTTCAGGAGCTACATAGAATCCCCATTGACGGTCGTACACTTTCATTACATTCATATAAGTCGACATTTCACTGTATTCTGCACCTAATTTAGCTGAAACATAAGGTTCAAACTGTCCTTCGCGGGTAAAGCTATAACGGAATGCAGCACCAAAAGGCAACTGGAATAAAGAATGTTGCTGATCAGAAGTGATAGCAGATGTTTCGCTTACGTTGAGTGTCTGACGATCAATATATTTATTGTTCGTGTGATAAGAAATAAATGCACCTACTGCAAAATTAGGAACCACATAATAACCGGCTTCACCATGAGCACCCCAACCGCTTGTCTTGTCGGCAAAGTCATTACCGAACGGAGAGTTGATATCCCAGTCGATATTGAAATACATATTGTTTACAACCTGGGCGCCAGCCAGTGAAGGAATCGCTAAACAGGCGATAAGTAAAGCGACTAATTTTATTGATTTATTTATCTTTTTCATAAGACTCAAATTTTACTGATTCGCGTTTAATTATTTCCTGATATATGGTGATTGAACAAATGCCTGATCAATTGCACGGATGGATAGCTGAGTATCGATCTTATTTGAACCGGACAATAAACCTGCCATATATGAAGTCCAGATAACCGGTAACTTTGCATCAGCAGTCTTTGGTGTCGGAGATTTCAGGTCGACCATTTCAGCAAGCAGTGAACCTACGCTGTAGCTGTAAACAACAGGGTACGGATAATACCAGTCGTGCCAGTCATAACCCCATGTCGGTCCCCATCCCGGTCTCCAGTAATTAGGTGCCCAATAACCTGGGTAACCCCACCACCAATAATTGTTGTCATACCAGTTTGTAAAATAATTTACATTTTCAACAAAAGAAACCTGCAAACCCAGATCTGCTGTTTCTTTGTCCATTGTGCGAGTGTAACCACGGCTTTCCATGTTACTGATAATTGTGGAAGTGATATCGTCTGCTTCAGTTGCTGTCCAGTACTGAGGCTTCTCGCTGTTGCCAATTACCAGTACACTATCAGGAATGTAGAATGTGGTGAAAGACTTGAAATCGGTCTTACTATCATGATTTGTGTACACCACGAAATCATTATCCAGCTTTGACATATCCGGATCTTTCTGACAAGATGCCAGTAAAAGGATCAACAAGAAAAAAGGAATAATCTTTTTCATCTCATTTTAACGTTTAAAACAGTTTATACTATTATTTGTGCTTATATATAAGTTACTCATGAAACAACAAGAAATTAAAAAAGGTTCTCTTCGATGTTATTTTGACTGTGTTAATTAACTTGTTGTAAGACTTCAAAACGCTCGTAAACGATAGTTAACTACGAATGAAAATATTGAAGAATAAAGGATAGGAAACATTAATGAGCTAAAATAAGAATTCCCGGAGATAAAAGATAGTACAAAAAAAGACAGTGCCCTAAGACACTATCTTTTGAAAAATATTCTAGTCGTAAACCTTAACTTTTTGTTCTATTAACCGTACAGGACCGACCAGGCCGGCGGGTTGAAGAGGCGAATTTTTCCGGTGGTAATACCAGATATAAAAAGCTTTCCGGTCTTTGGAAGGACGAGGTTGCTTTTTGATAAACCAGTTCGGGAATGCTTTCATTGCCCTTCCCCTTTCAATTCCACGGTCTTGTCCCCATTCAAAATCAGCCGGATACTGTTCATCTCCAATCAGGCGGTTTGCCCAGTTATTAGTAACAGCTATTTCCAGTATATTATTTCCAGGTTTCAACCACGAAGTTATATCCGTTTTATAGGGAGGATACCATAAAACATCGGCATCAACTCCGTTGATCTTCACTTCCGCAATATCATTCAATTCTCCCAAATCAAGTATGACCCGCCTGTTCTCTCCTATCGATGAATCGCCAATTTCTATTTCCTTTTTATAGGTTGCCGTACCGGAAAAATATTTGATTGAGGGTTCTGTGTGTTGGCTGAAATCTGATAAAGAGGTAAATTCCTGTTCAAAAGCCGCATCCAGTTTAGGCTCAAACCTGATTTTCCAGGCTCCTTTGACTATCTTACCGGACTCCTGAATAATATCGACAGCCGGTAAAATTAAGTTCTGAGACTTATTATTCCTGTTTTTCGGAAAAATCACAAAAACAGATTCATCGGGAAGAAGCGTCAGGTTTACATAAGTAGAATCCCCCTGTTCCTCCCAATGATGTGTCCGCCGGATAACACCTTTGTCTGCATACCATAATTCCGGTGAGCGTCCCTTCACATCAAAAGCAAAACGATCATTCAATGCTGTCTGCGTCGGGTTTATCACAAAATAGATTTCAGCATCCGTCATACTTCTGTGCAAGATATTTGCCTTTGTAGAAATAAAAGAACCTTGCTGCAATAACATCTGGCAACGTGTCAGATAGGTAAAATAAGCTTTTCCCGGTTTAATCCAGGTTTGGTTTCTTCCAAAATGAGTTCCCCACCAGCCCATTCCCATTCCCGGCTGGTATTTATCGTCGAACGGCTGATGTACCCAATGATGCAAGAACAACAGATTGACACCGGAAAGAAAACTTCCGTCGGTCGAATGTTTCAGAAAAGCCGGATCTTCCGTATACTGGCTGATTTCAGGACGCCCTGTAAATGCTTCGGCGCCGACCAGTCTTTTCCCAAAGGCTTTTGCTGCATTCGTTATTTCTGAAGAAATAGCACCATCCCCTCCGGTCCAGAATTCTCCCATCGGCAAATCCGGAATCGATACACATTCGGTCGTATTAAACGGACCATAATAAGGTTCCCAATAGAATTGTAATCCTGCTTTATTGATCATTTCCTTGGCTACTTTCCATCCGTTATCAATATATAAACGATTAATAACGTCCTTAAAGTCACTATCAAATTTCTCAATCCCGTCAGTTTTTTCATTCGACTGCCGCAGAGCGATCCTGGGAAGCGGGTCATATCCTTTTTGTTTAATAAACTCATTTCTGAATCCGGGAGTCCAGTTCTGATCACCCGCTTCATAGCTATCTATCAAGATATGGGTAAAAGTCGTCCCAATATAATCATGTAAATGTTCCACCAGGGGATCAAGGATATTCTGCCAATGATAAACACTCTGTTCCTTACTCATTTTATCCGCTTCAAGTACTTTCCCGATTAGGTCGTCCGGTAGCGGATGCGGATTTGCCATTGTCGGAGCATGCCCGATACGGTAAACAGTCCATGCTCCGGAAGGGGCATTCCATTTTAACAAGCCATCTGAATTCATAAAATCAGACAGGTCTATTACTTCACCTGCTGTTGCATCGTTTTTATCTGGGACAGCCATTACCGCAATATCCCGATAATAGGTTGCCTGTTTATTACTAGCTCCCCATCCCTTATAAACAGGTAATTCAGGTACTTTCAATGATAATTCGACCAACTGGTTTCCTTTTATCTTTACCTGGCTGGAAACTAATATCTGCATTCCCCTTTCTTCTGTAATCCAGGGACCTCCGGTTGTTGAATAACCGGGTGTATTCTGCATACCCAGCTTTAACCCCAGGCGTTTTGCTTCGGAAGCAGCATGTTCCAACGCTTCCCAATAAGCCTGGCTACGGTAGGTCTGTTCAGGCCAGGGATTATTCTCTATCGGTGCCTGCGATTCCTGAACGGCTGATGTCAGATTGAAGATAGTCGCTCCGCCAATACCAGCTTCTTTCATAGCCTCCAGGTCTTTTGTTATTCCTTTTTTCGAAAAATTACTTCCCATCCAGTGCCACCAGACATAAGGACGGTATTCCATGGGAGGCTCCTTAAACATAAAGGCCAGATCGTTGATCGTAATGTCTTTATCTTTCTGTTGCTCAGCGAAAGCCACGCATGAACACAGCAATATCGATGCTGAGATTATATACAAATACTTATTCATAAGCATATCTTTTTATTAGTATATAAAAGGGTAACCCCAAAACGATTACCCTTTCACTATTATTTACCATCCCTGATTCTGTTCCAGGTCTGCATCTTTATTCGTATCGATAACCGATTGCGGAATCGGCCACACGCTGAATGCTTTATTCAATGTCGTACGCGGATAGTCCCAGTAAGAATATTTCTTGATACGGTCGATAGCAACGGTGCCTCCCATACGCAACAAAGTATTCCAGCGGCTTTCTTCATAGATCAGTTCACGGGCACGTTCATCCAGAATAAGATCCACATTTACATCAGAAGCCGTAACCATATAACTACATTTAGCACGCGAACGCAACATATTTATATCTGAAGCAGCACCAGCTTTATTGCCTAAACGCATTTTTGCTTCCGCACGCAAAAGGATTGTTTCCGGTAAACGGATCAGATAATCATCACGGAATATACTGCGCAACGTCCTTCCGTCTGCAGCAAGAGTATAAAAATCAGGACCGATTTTACAAGATATCGGATACAACATCGTGTAAGCCGCATCTGCCGCTTTACCGTTTCCGTCGATCCTATAGAGAACTTCCCAAGGAATCTTTTTACCGTAATATTCCGACGTCTTTACATTCCCCAGATAGGTCCGATGAAAAACAGCTTCGGAATTACGCAAGTCATCACCCCATTTATCCGCATAGATCAGATCACGGGCATACGATGTCGGTGTTATCTGGGACATGCCGAAACCTCCTACGTCTTCCCGGTCTCCAGTTATATGCGCAGCTCCCTGGTCCCTGAATACAGGCCCGTAAATACCCGGATAATCCAGACAGGCTTTATTTCCATCCGATTTATATACTTCGTAGTCAGACTGGGCACACCAGATAGCTTCCGTATTTCCCTGCTGATAATCCTGATTACCAATCTGGAACAAATCCCAATAGACATTCCCTTCAATCGGATAACCGGCCGATGTATAAGTATGATCCGGAGTCTGGTCGGCAACCGAAGAGGCATAATAGAACTCCGGATTTTCATCTTTGCGTGCCCCAAAACGTTCGGTCATAAGACTGTAGGTCCCGGAATCGATAACATCGTTGGCATACGAAACAGCCTTATTATACGCAGTCGCAGCATCTCCCCCTTCTGATTCCAGCAAAACACCTTTATCCATATATAACTGACAAAGATTATGTTGTGCCACAGCTCTTACCAAACGTCCAGCATCAGCAGTCGTAACTGGTAAGTCGTTCAGGATCGCTTCCATTTCGTCAATCGCAAACTGATAGGTTTCCATCCTCGACGCTCGGGTATAATCATAGCGCGGCGTAGTTATTCTTTCGGTAACCAAAGGAACACCTCCGAATAATTCACCCAGATTGCGGTAAGCAAATGCCCTGAAGAACCGGGCCTGTGCTACGATATACTCCTTTTCCTCCTCCGAGTTCCATACGATATCTTCCCTGTCGGCTGCATACAAAGCCGTATTGGCAGAATTAACCAAATAGTAAAAGGCTGCATAAGTATCCTTGAACACGGCATTCTCTGAATTGATTATACTATAGTCGTTGAAACGATAACTGAAACGTATAGTCGGAACATCGAATATATCTGTCCCGTTTCCCATGCTGTATGACCATACATTCAGTTCCGAAGAATTATCGTAGGGACAGTATATGTTGCGAACCCGTTGATAACAGGTGGTCACAACCTGGTCGACCTGTTCTGAAGTGGAAAAAACATTATCAATTGTATAGAAAGTCTCCGGGTCTTCTTTCAGAAATCCGGCATCGTCACAACCTGCAAAGAAAAACATGGCCAATAACGATGACACGATATGTTTACTGTATATTTTTTTCATTGCCTTACAATTTAATAGTTAGAAACTAAGATTTAACCCTAAAGATACACTGGTCATGATCGGATAAGTTCCGCTAAGAGCCGTACTGCCTGATTCAGGATCTCCACCTTTCCACCCGGTAATAGTAGCCAGGTTCTTGCCTGTAACAAATAACTTGAAGTTATTTATTCCTGCATTTTTCACCCACGGCTGGTCAAAGGTATAAGACAGCGTTACATCCTGTAAACGTACATAAGCACGGCTTTGCAGACCGAGGAAATAACCATCCCCGGTAAAAGAGGCGGACGGATATTCATTATTGAGATTTGCTTCAGTCCAGTAAGGCACATACAAACCATTCGAGGCAAACTGGCTTCTGTCACCGGAAGTGATGTAAGCATTTGAGTTTCCTTTCTGAAAATATCCGTTGCCTCCGAATACACCGGCAATCATTACATATAACTCCCAGTTTTTATACTGTAGGGTGTTACTCAGGTTGATCTTAAAATTAGGATCTGTACTTCCCAGGATCGCACGGTCTTTGGCATTGATCTCTCCATCCCCATTCCGGTCGACATATTTAGGCGTGCCGGCAGAAACACCGTTTGCTTCCATATATTCCGTATCACTGGTCTGAACGATTCCATCCTGTTCATATCCGAAAATAGAATGTATGGATTCTCCGATAAACAGGCCATTTCCAATATCGTCATCTTCCTTTCCATCACCGTCCAGATCTTCTCCATACAGATGAATCAGTTTGTTACGGTTCAACCAGAATGTCAGCGCGGAACTCCAGGTCAAATCTTTATTCTGGATATTGACACTCCTTACGGTTGCTTCTATACCTTTGTTTTTCACTTCACCCATAGATGAGTACATACTGCTGAAGCCTGTCATAACCGGAATCGTACGGGTAAAGATTTGATCGTATGTTTTAGAAAAATAAACATCGAGGTCGACAAACAAACGGCTGTTCAGCCAGGCAGATTCAAAACCGACATTCCATGCCTCGGTAGTCTCCCACCCTAAATCGGCATTGCCTATCGAATTCTGATTGATACCGTAAGAAGGTTTTCCGGAGTTATCAAAAGGATAATATATACCTCCGGATTGTCCATTGTCTACTTTCGAAAGTGTTGAATACTGGCTCAACCCCTGATTACCGTTCTTACCCCATGATAGTTTAAGTTTCAGATCATTCAGAAATTCAACTTTCTTCATAAAAGATTCATTTGTAATACGCCATGCACCTCCGACAGCACCGAAATTTCCCCATTTATTGTTCACACCGAAAACAGAAGAACCATCCCGACGATAAGAGGCTGTCAGATAATAGGTATCACTGAAAGAGTAAGAAGCACGTCCGAAATATCCGACATTCGTCTGTTTCCAGTTATTCAATGAGATCTTCTGGGTGGTTGCATAATGGAGTCCATTCAATCCCAAAACGGTATTTCCGTTTGCTGCGAAATCGGAACCTGATAATTTCTGATATTCATATTTCTTATAGTCACGAGTAGCAACAGCCGTCAGATCGATGTTATGTTTTCCGAACGTCTGATTATAATTCAGGATATTATCGATCACATGACTGGTAGTTCTTTCATTCTCGATATGGCCACCGGCACTACTTAAATAACTATTCTGGGTAGCAACCGAATAACGATCATCATTATCATAGGTCCCGTTAGGAACAAATGACGACTCATGGCTAAAGTCTCCGGCTTTCCTGTAATTCAGGTTACCGGCAAAATTAAAACGATAACTCAATCCCTGAATCCAAGGACATTTTAGCACGGCATAGACATTAGCACGAAGGTTGTCGCGATAATCCATATTCTCCTTTTTCGCCTCGTCATAAATACCCCATAGCGGGTTTCCATGCCCACGGGTACCGTCAGGCGTCGCTTCCAACAAGCCATTAGGCCTGTACATCATGCCGTAAGGAGACAATATCGTTGCACTTCCTACACTGGCAGCCAGACCGGAATAATCAGATCTTGTATAGGCAGCATCCAGACCAATCTGTAACCAGCTTGTAATATCCGTATTCACTTTTGCCAGCACGGAAACACGGTCGAAGTCATCTCCTTTGATAACTCCTTCATTTTTAGTATAAGCGGCAGACAAATAGTAATTCATTTTTTCTCCGGCTCCTGAAACGGCTGCCTGGTAATCCTGTATCCAACCGGTACGCGAGATTTCATCTAACCAGTTTATTTCATGACCGGAGTTCATATTCAGCTCTTCCTGAGGTGTCAAGAAGCTGTAATCCGAATACCCATTCGCTGCAGCTACAGCATCCAGCCATTGTCCACCATTCATCAGTGTCGGTTTGAGATGCCAGGTTTGCATGCTTCCGCTTGCGTTGAAATGAATGACTGGTTTACCTGTTTTTCCTTTTTTAGTAGTAATGATAATCACACCATTGGCAGAGCGGGAACCGTAAGCTGCGGCAGATGTTGCATCTTTCAACACATCATAAGAAGCGATGTCATTAGGGTTGATATCATTGATATTTCCCATAAAAATAACCCCATCCACGACGATTAACGGATCATTCGATCCTGAAATGGAGTTTTGGCCACGTACCTGCATAGAAGGTGTCCCGCCGGCCGAGTTGGTAAAGCCGATATCCAGACCGGAAACATTCCCTTTCAGGGATTCCAGTGCATTTAGATTTGTAGCCAATGCGATCGGAGAGTTTTCCAGTTTGACAGAAGCCACAGATCCCGTAAAATCTTTTCTCTTGGCCGTACCATAACCGATAACGATTACTTCATCCAAAGCCTGGGTATCCTCTTTCAACTGAACAGAGAACTGGCTTTTAGAACCGACTTTCACCTCCTCCGGAAGATAACCGATATAAGAGATATTCAAAGTACTGTTTTCCGATACCGATAAAGAGAATGTGCCATCAATTCCTGTTATCGTCCCGTTTGTTGTTCCTTTTTCCACAACATTGGCACCAATGACAGGTTCTCCGTCTTTGTCAAGAACTGTTCCTGTGATTTTTTTCCTGACTTCTGCAGAAATTCCTCCTACATTCCCGGAGATGTGTACATCTGCATATACACTGGATATGGAATATCCCGAACTTAAAAATACAGATAGTAATACAGTTTTAATAAACAGCTTACTGTATCCAGATTTGTTCATAATATTAAAATTTAGTTTAACAATTTAGAATGGATTAACTCTTTCTACTTACATTTTTGAGATAAAATCTTTTTTTAAACCATAGGCTATTTTTTTAAGGTTAATAACTTCGTTCTGATAGAACTCTGTCATATTTAATTGTAAGTAGATCTGCCTATTAAATGGTTTCAAACCTGATATTACGGTTTATTTACACATTTGCTATATTAAGTAAAAAAAAATGTATGTAACTATCTGCTGCCAGTGTCATTTTTATCAGAATAAATGTCATTTTTATAACTAACGATCAAATTTATATTCCGATTTTTGCTCCGACGGATAAGATTTGGTATAAAATACCTGAGTCCTATCAGAACTCAGGAACATCCATATAATTCTAATTTCCAGGGAAGAAGAAGAGACGCAATAAGTTACGGCTCCTGTTCAGAATTTCACACAAAAAAAGCCCCAGGTAAAAAACCTGAGGCTATAAGTTCCACCCTAAAGGGCTTTCGGAATAATTCTTTTTCTAAATATCGCTGAATACGTTTACATTATTTCAATGTCCCCTGTTGAGCATCCTGTATCATCTTTTCGTTGGCAAGGATCAGGATTTCCACACGGCGGTTCAGTGCACGTCCTTCCGGAGTGTCGTTGCTGGCAACAGGATCGTGAACGCCTTTGCCTTCATATTCCATGCGGCGACCGCTTACACCCTGGTCGACCATCATATAGTCGTATACGCTTTTAGCTCGTTTTTCCGACAAAGTCTGGTTGTAGTCCACCTTACCGGTGTTATCGGTATAACCAACGATCTTGATGTCGGTATCCGGATTTTCGTTCAGGCTGACAGCCAGTTTACGCAATGCACTGCGCGAAGCATCGCTCAATGTACTTGAATTAGTCGCAAACAGGATACCAGAATCGAAAGTAACTTTCAAAGCTTCACCATTATTAATGGTCTCAACGGTTGTTTCGGGAGGAAGAGTTGCTTCCAGCTCCTTCTTCTGTTTATCCATCTTTTTACCAATCAAAGCACCGGCCGTACCACCGACAGCAGCACCGATAACTGCTCCTAATGCTGTATTACCGGCCAATGCACCAATACCTGCACCGGCGGCTGCACCACCACCTACTCCAATGGCTGTTCCTTTACCGGTATTTGTCCATGTTCCGCAACTCGTAAATACTACTGCCATACATAGCAGTACTGATAATAGTTTTAAATGTTTCATCTTTTTGCTCTTTTATAAACTTTATATGAATATAACAGTTTATCAATCGAACATGTTGATAGAATCGCAATATTCAAGTTCGCCCTGCACAATAAAGCCTATTGCCTCGGGATCGAATTTGCCAACACCATCCTTCTGCGCATTCTTTACTACATATTCAATCAATTCATCCTCATCTATTTCAATATCGGCATCATCGTCAGCATCATCGTTCAGATAACCGCGTGATTCGTAGAAATCGTAGATCAGGTCTACAATATAATTGATATCGTCATTGCTGAATTTGCCTTTCAATTCCTGGGGAAGATAGTTCTGAATAAATTTTACAGATTCGTCTTCATCGTAAATCAAATCGTCTTTGTCGCTCATAACTTTTTCAGTTTAATTGGTTACATACTTATGCAAAGATATTGCTTTAATTGAGATTTAAAAAGAATTATATGCTATTTGATCAAATCGTCCAAAGCATTATTTCCTTCCTTCAATATGTTATCGATGATGCCATGCTTTGTCTGGATTGTCAGATAAGTGGCTTTCAACTTTGTGATACCGATCATTTCATCTGTAGAAAGTTCGGAACTATACTTATCATATTTTGTTTCGGCAAATTCGATATATTTCTTTTCCACTTCTTCCCAATCTGCCTTAGAATACTTATCGGCACCAGCCTGTACTTTTTCTACGAACTTCGTGAAGTCCTTTACATACGATTCTTTAGATTCCCCGCAACCGCTTAATGTAAAGAGAGCCATCACAGCAACCATCATCATTAAAAACCTTTTCATATTCTTTTCCTTTTTAGATTAATGTTGCAAATGTAAACAAAAAAAGACCCGGATTTACAACAAACCCGAGTCTTAATCAATTTTCAATTTTTAATTTTCAATTCTTAAAGACCAACCCATCCCCTTCGCAATCGATCGTGATCGGACGGTTCTTGTCGATCTTCATGCCCAGAATTTCCTTCGACAGTTCGTTGAGGACATACTTCTGGATGGCGCGTTTTACAGGACGGGCACCGAACTGGGAATCGTAACCGGCATCCGAGATAAAGTCGAGAGCGGCATCGGTAAAGTTCAAAGCGATACCGTTGTTTGCCAGCATTTTTTTCACACCGTTCAACTGTAAAGTGACAATCTTACGGATCTCTTCCTCGTTCAACGGAGTGAACATGATGATCTCGTCGATACGGTTCAGGAATTCCGGACGGATGTTCTTCTTCAACAGTTCCAGCACCTGGATACGGGTTTCATCGATCACCTTTTCACGGTTGTCGGGCGTAATTTTCTCGAAACTTTCACGAATCAGCGATGACCCCATATTGCTGGTCATGATGATGATGGTATTCTTGAAGTTTACAACACGGCCCTTGTTGTCCGTCAGACGCCCGTCATCCAATACCTGCAAGAGAATATTGAATACATCCGGATGCGCCTTTTCGATCTCGTCGAAGAGGACAACGGAGTATGGCTTACGACGGATAGCTTCCGTCAACTGACCACCTTCATCGTAACCGACATATCCCGGAGGTGCACCGATCAAACGAGTCGCACTGAATTTTTCCTGATATTCGCTCATATCGATACGCGTCATCATATTTTCATCGTCAAACAGATATTCAGCCAACGCTTTGGCCAACTCTGTCTTACCGACACCTGTCGTACCGAGGAAGATAAAGGAACCAATCGGACGTTTCGGGTCCTGCAATCCGGCACGGCTACGACGTACGGCATCGGCTATCGCACTGATTGCCTCATCCTGACCGATCACACGGGTATGCAGTTCGTCTTCCAAACGAAGCAGTTTGTCCCTTTCGCTCTGCAACATCTTATTAACAGGGATACCTGTCCAACGGGATACTACATCGGCAATATCTTCGCTGTCGACTTCCTCCTTGATCATGGCAGCAGCACCCTGCATCGTATGCAATTTGGCCTGTACTTCCTTGATCTCTTCTTCTTTGGCTTTTACTTTGCCGTAACGGATTTCGGCCACTTTACCGTAGTCGCCTTCGCGTTCAGCTTTGTCGGCTTCGAATTTCAGGTTCTCGATGTCTATCTTGTTCTGCTGAATCTTGTTGATCAATTCTTTTTCGCTTTCCCATTGAGCTTTCTGTTTTCTCTCTTCTTCTTTGAGGTTGGCGATTTCCTTGTTCAACTGCTCCAGCTTGCCTTTGTCGTTCTCACGTTTGATCGCTTCGCGTTCGATTTCCAACTGTTTGATACGACGGGTTACTTCGTCCAATGATTCCGGTACGGAATCTACTTGCAAACGCAGACGGGCGGCAGCCTCATCCATCAAGTCGATTGCCTTATCCGGCAAAAAACGGTCGGTGATATAACGGCTTGAAAGCTGGACGGCTGAAATGATCGCATCGTCTTTGATACGAACCTTATGGTGGTTTTCATATTTCTCCTTCAAACCACGCAGGATAGAAATGGTATCCAGTTCATCCGGTTCTTCGACCATGACCACCTGAAAACGACGCTCCAGGGCTTTATCCTTTTCAAAATATTTTTGATACTCATCCAGGGTAGTCGCACCAATGGAACGCAATTCGCCACGTGCCAGTGCCGGCTTCAGGATATTGGCGGCATCCATAGCACCGTCGCCCTTTCCGGCCCCTACCAATGTATGTATTTCATCAATAAAGAGGATAATCTCACCTTCCGATTTAGTTACTTCATTAACAACCGACTTCAGACGTTCCTCAAATTCACCTTTATATTTAGCACCGGCAATCAAAGCTCCCATATCCAAAGAAAAAATCTGTTTCGATTTCAAATTCTCCGGAACGTCGCCACGTATAATACGATGTGCCAAACCTTCGGCGATAGCGGTCTTACCGACACCCGGCTCACCGATCAGGATCGGGTTGTTCTTTGTACGACGGCTCAGAATCTGCAATACACGACGGATTTCATCGTCACGCCCAATCACCGGGTCGAGCTTGCCGCTACGGGCACGTTCGTTCAGGTTGATGGCGTATTTGCTCAATGAGTCGTATGTATCTTCTGCGGACTGACTGGTTACCTTATTACCTTTACGCAATTCTTCGATCGCTTTTTTCAGTTCATTTTCCGTCACGCCTGCATCTTTCAAGATCTGTGAAGCAGTACTCTTCACGGTGAATAAAGCGAGGATGATATGTTCCAAGGAAACATACTGGTCGCCCATCTTACCGGAATAGTCGATTGCTTTCTGCAAAACGGCATTCGATTCGCTTGACAGATAAGGTTCACCGCCGGATACTTTCGGATAGGATTCTATCTGACGATCCAGCACCATGTTCAGATTCTGGATATTCACACCCAGTTTCTGGAAAAGGAAGTTCGTTACGCTCTCGCCCGTCATAATGACAGCCTTAAGCAAATGAACAGGCTCAATCACTTGCTGGTTGTTCTTCTGAACCAACTGAACGGCCTGCTGAACAGCTTCCTGCGATTTGATTGTAAAATTGTTTAAATTCATATGCTATATTATTTTCTTGTTATCTTTATTATTTTCAAATTTCACTGATATATCTACAAAAGAAATACCAGAATAAAAATAAGACATTTTGTCATATTTATATAAAAATCAGAGAAAGACACCCTGTCGTTCAGTCGGAAGTAACGACACATTACGTACTTTCGAAGAGAAAACAACAAGAAAGCAAAAAAGGTTTGCCGGATAGTGTTATATTCGTTCCAAGATAAAAAAACTGCATATTGTGACTTTTTCATCTGTCGGGTTACTAATCCAATACAAACTAAAAGAGAAAAGAATATGATAAAACGTGAAACAGACTTCCTTTCCGCCCTGGAATCGAATATAAGCATCCTCATCAAAATCGCCCGGGTGTATGCTTATACCACACAGGACCGAAAAGACCTGGTCAACGATATCATCCTCGAATTGTGGAAGTCGTACCCCAAATTCAAAGGCGACTCCAAAATATCGACATGGATATATCGTGTCTCGCTGAACGTGGCACTGAATGTCAAACGAAAGCGGGACAACAGCAAAGTATTGTTTTTCGATGAGTTGAAAGTATTGGACGGCAGCGATATCCTCGATATCCCCAACGACAACTCCTCGGAAATAGGACTACTCTATCAGTGCATAGAACTTTTATCAGAACAAAACAAAGCGATTATTCTGCTTTACCTGGATGATAAATCGTACGAAGAGATCTCTCAAATCCTCGGTATATCCCGGACAAACGTAAGTACCCGTCTGAACCGGATAAAAGAACAATTAAGAAAACAAATGAATCCTCAAAAATGAATTAGTATGGAATTCGACGCTATAAAAAACAGCTGGAAGCAGGAAAACCTGCAAATTGCAGCAAACGTGCAATTGAATAAAAGTGCTTTAATGGAAAAGATCAATAAGGAAACAAGCTGGATGAAGAAAAAGAATCTCCTGGTCCTCCTGTTCAGAATTCCTTTTCCAGTGATAATCCTCATTCTGCTTTTTACAAATATACAGATCCGGAATATATTCAATTTTTATGTTGGACTGGGTTTATTCCTGGGGTTTGCCTGCTTTACCTTATGGGGACTGATCGGTTATTACCTGAAGCTCCGGAAACTAGACCTGACGGAATCATATCTCGAGAATAAGAAAAAAGTCAGAGAACTCGAATTATTCAAGTTGGAAATGACAAAAAGGAATTATTGCAGCAGCCCGGTAGGCATAGCCGGTATCTTTCTGATGATCAACATGCCTTTATTCACAACAACCGAAGGGGCCATCATGCTACTCCTTATTATGACGATCATGGCAATCTCTATCTTTGTAAATCTGAGATATATTTTACCTGCACAGTTCAAACGGCTGAATAAAGAGATGGAGGAAATACGGAAGTTGGGAGAAGAGGGATAAAATCCCCTCTTCTCCCAACTTCTATTTTCTCTTTTTACTTACCAGCGTTAACCGTTTCAAGACAACAGTGCTTCTCATCATGCCGAATGCAACAGTGGCCTGTTTACCCTGTAACTCCAGGATAACGCCGACTGTCGGTTGACCGTCCAATTTCACGCTATCTCCTTTTTCGATAACGGCATTTTCCAAAGATTGCTTCTTTACAGGATTCACCGCTTTATCTTTTGATGACTCAAGAGACCCGGCAGCTTCTATCGCCCTAGCTTCAATCACTTTATGTTCAATGGCTGTTATCTCTTTCCGCTTATCTTCCCAATACAATTTATCCCGTGCGATAGATTGCAGGAAGTTATCCATATTGATAAAATCCTCACCCATTTTAGCAGACGAATCAACAATAATATCTTCCGGAAGACCGATCCTGCGGGCTACTTCAACAGCAAACGAACTTCCCGGACTGCCGATGGAAAGTCGGTATAACGGCTGCATGCGTTCAGCATCGTAAAGCATGGCTCCGTTCACAACCCCGTCTGTCTCATAGGCAAAATGCTTCAGGTTCTGGAAATGAGTTGTTATTACCCCGAAGCTATGTTTCCGGTTAAAACGGTCGAGTATGGTTTCAGCGATAGCACCTCCGATTTGCGGTTCCGTCCCACTACCGAACTCATCTATCAGGATAAGCGTTTTATTATCACAGTTTTCTACAAAAAACTTCATATTGGTCAGATGCGAAGTATAGGTACTAAGACTGTTTTCTATGCTCTGCCCGTCTCCTATATCGACAAAGATATGATCGAATATACCTGTCCGGGAACTTTCATCCACAGGGATAAGAAGTCCGCACTGCAACATATATTGCAGCAAGGCAACCGTTTTCAGACAGAGGGACTTACCTCCTGCATTTGCTCCGGAAACGATCAGTAACCTATCCTTCCTGTTCAACCTGATATCCAGAGGGAATGCTTCCTTATTCTGTTGACGCAACTGTATATTCAGTAGCGGATGCACAGCCTGTATCCATTCCACCTGTTGTTCATTTTCAAAGACCGGCTTAATGCCATTGATACGCAGGGCAAATGAAGCCTTGGCACGGATAAAGTCCATTTCGCCCATAAAATTGTAAGAGCGCATCAGATCAGCAAGATGCGGACGTACCTGATTTGTAAATTCGATCAGTATCCTTGCAACCTCACGGCGTTCATCGTTCTCCAATTCACGAAGACGGCTACTGGCTGCTGCCACTGCTTCCGGTTCGATAAATACCGTTTTACCACTGCCTGAATCGGCATGTACCACACCTTTGATCTTTCGTTTATTGGCTGCATTGACCGGAATCAACATATGGCCTTCACGCAGACTGGGTTGTGCATCCCTGCCGATAAGTCCTGCCGCCTGCGCCTCCCGTATCGCTATCTGCATATTACGGGTAATGGCTTTTGCCGCTTCGACCTTGTCCCTGCGTATATCCGCAAGCCGGCGCGAAGCATTATCTTTCACCTGGCAGGATTTATCCAATATGGAATTGGCTTTATCAATCAACAAGGGGAAAACGGTTATCTGACCGGCCATAAATGTCAATGAGGGATACTTCATTCTTCCGGTATCTGTCCTGGCATTATGCAGAAAGGCTACTATATTGCTGATAGTCTGAAGAGAATTCATCAGCCCGGCTATTTCTTCTTCCGAAAGCCATGCTGTTATATCCTCTCCTATCCGTTGCAGGGTATCGCGGACATCCAAAAAGAAATCGACCGGGAAATCTTCTTTATTACGCAAGATTTGTAAAAACTCCCCTGTTTGCTCCAACCATCTGGCAATGGTGGCATAGTCTGTCGAAAAGTCCATCGCTGCGACCTTTTCTTCTCCCAGAGTACTTAAACATTTTTCTGTAACAAACTGACGAATTGTATCTATACCTATTCTTTGTTCAAAATTATTCGGGTAAATCATGTTCTCATTACTATATAGCATTGGCCGTCCATCAAATTTATAGACCAATATCTGTTTATAAAATAGTTTATTTAGAAAATGAGATTATCCATATTCCGACAGAATACCAACAAAACGATTGATCCGCCTCTCGCAAATATGCGAAGCTGACCGTTAGTATAATGACATCTCAAAGACCGGAGATGTGAACTCGAAATACGGATTTATACCGATGCACTAAACATAAAAAGGTTATTATATTGTTTTATTTACTCTGTTCGTGCCGCAAAGATAGTTTGTTTTTTTAGATTTACAAGAGGCTTTCTGTCTTTGAGTCATTTTTTTAATACCTTTGCGCTCAGACATATCCAGTTTGAACGCATTATCTATTATGCAATTATGATGAAAAAAAGTATATCCGTCTTATTATTATTCTGTACATTCATATGCTTGTCATGTAACAAGTACCTCTTGAATGAAAAAGACAAGGAAGAAGAAAAAGAGGATATTTTTATTGAAACATTCGACGGCTTTACAGACGTAGACCTATCCCAACGGAGCAATTGGATATTGGCAATGAATTATTCTTACATATATGATTACACTATAGACGGAAAAATGATTAAATCTTTTCCCAAAGACGAACCCTGTTATATTCCAGGCTTATTTATAGGAACAAACAACAATGGCGAAGACTGGCTTGCTCCGGGAGCTGGTCCGTTTATACTCTTTGCCTCACCTAGTTTTTACTCCAATTTCATATACGGAACTTCCGATACTACCTCTATAAAGATCTTTGATCAAACAACCGAAGAAAAGTTATTAGCAGCCGATTGTCTATATTGTCAATATTCAGGAAAAGCATCTATAAGCATTTCCGGTGCTCTGGTTCATTACAATGCTTTATTGGATTTTGAATTGAAGAATGTTCCGGCCTCCGCTACTGTCATACTGGACAACCAGATATCAATCAAACCATTCAGGGACAAAAAGAACCCACAACATTATAAAGCGATTGTATTTGCATATTGGGGAGAGAAATATTCACAAGTACATATAACAATGAACAACAAGACTTACATTGTCAAATTAATTCCTCATATTAACTTGCCCGATGAAAATAGTTATGCAACCCCAAGTATATCCCGCCACATAAAAAGTGATACATATTACAAATTCACCTTGTCTTTTGATAAAGAGAAGGATACATTTACTATTGGGGATATACAAAATGAGGTATGGAGTAAAGTTTCTATTTTATAGGTTATACCCCATATTATAAGACTCAACAAGCGATATCCTTCATTTGTAGCATATTATTATAAAGTTAACGGATATAAATCATAAAATATATTCGGAAATTGGATCTCATACTTCTAAAATTTAAATGTCATCATTTTACTTATTCGTTGAAATCCTTCGTTCATTCGTTCCAGTTCTTCTTTACCGGCCTTTTTGCGCTGTTCTATTTTATAAATAAAATTGACAGCATCTTCGCCCTTTAGGACAGGTGTTGGTTTAATTTGTCGTGCCATAATATTTAATATTTTAATCGTATAAAGTTAACAAGAAATTTCTTTTGCAACAATCAATCGACCTATTATTTCATTAAACTTTTCCGGTATTCGTTTTTTGATTTCCCGCTTTATATCTACCGGCATACCATAATAAGCCTCTGCAATCCCTCCTGTTATGCAAGCCAGCGTATCGCTATCGCCACCCAGCGAAACAGCCAGGCGGATGGCATGCTCGAAATCCGAACTATCCAGAAAGGCAATGATCGCTTCGGGAACGGTTCCCTGGCAACTAACATCAAAAGAATAGTCCGGACGAATGTCATCGCAGGAACGGTCCAGGTCGTAAGAAAAGGCGGTTTCTATATATTGCTTGATCTCCTGTTTGCTCTTTCCGCTTCGTGCCAGGTAAATAGCGGCAGCAGTGGCTTGTGCTCCTTTTATCCCTTCGGGGTGATTATGAGAGACAATAGCCGTTTCCTTAGCCACTTCCAATGTCTTTTCCAATGAATCGAATTTCCATCCGACAGCACTTACCCGCATCGCCGAACCATTTCCCCAACTATTATAAGGTAACGGATTCTCTTCCATAAGCCAGTAACTGAAACGGCCACCATAACCGCCCATCGGACAAGGATATTCAGCTGAATACCGCTGCATAACCTTCACCAGGTCTCCCCCATTCAGCAACCAGTCCGCAACGGCCACTGTCATGATTGTATCGTCGGTATAATCGCTTTCGTCCGTAAACAGCGGGAAGTCCGTTGTCTTTATATTATCAAACTCATAAACGGAGCCAATGATGTCTCCAGCTATTGCACCTGTCATAATTCTATACTTTTACAAAGTTTCAATTTATTATTCACTAACAATCCTATCCGAACAAAACTTTTTCCGTTTACAGGTCTTACAGGGAATCCCCATCCACAAACAGTCAAATTGGTCGACAGCCTCTTTCACCAGTTCTTCCACTGAAGTAAATATTCCCGCTTCAAAGTTGCGGTTATCTTTTCCTTTCATGCCCAAAGCGGCTCCCGTTAAGTTTGCCGACCCAATATAGGCCTGCTTCAAATCAAATATCAACAGCTTGAAATGGACACGCGGACACAATACACGTTCCATCCGGCTCCAAAGCAAAGGATATTTATCGAAGTCGTCCCGAAAGTTCTGTCCCGGTTCTTTGGCATGGATCAGACGGACCTCCACACCTTCCTTCACCTTCTGTTCCAAAAGCTTCAGCAAGGGGACAGCATCTTTTCCTTCCTTAATATACAGATCTTTAATATCGGCAGTCCCGATCCAGATCGTCCGCCTGGCTTGCCGGATAGCTTCGATAAAGAAGGTATAATGTTGTTCGTTTTTGATGTACTGTAGCATAAATAGTAACTTCTCTGATGAAACTTTGAAGCCATATCATATGGCACGCGCTTGACCCCACACAGCAGTCAAGCGCACAACAAGTATACAAAATATAATCTACATACCCTAAAGTTTATCTACTTAACCAGAAACTTTTTTGTCTGATCTTTGCAGTTCAGCAAATAAAGACTTCTAAGTGATTGCCATCATTCAACAATACCAGTAGTTATAACACCGCTAGCAATCTCCACATCAGGTACAGTTAATTTCCTTCCATGAATCGTTATATCAAAATTCAAATACAACTTCGAATTATTAAGCATCTCCGATTTATAGTCAAATGAAGATTTAAGAGTCTCCCTACCACCATCTTCATACGAAACCATCTGCCAATCGTTTCCCTCGATATTCTCTCCCCGATAGGTATAAGAGTTTCCCAATGATTTTTCTCCTTGATAATAAAGGTAAGGAGTTACAACAACTACAGCATCCTTATTAAACCATCTTTTTTCAAAAGTAATATTAATCGTTACAGGGACTTTTCCACCAATGGCTTCCAATTCTTCCGGATTAGCTGTAATATTCTCTGCTTTCAATGGCTGACAAATCAAAGTTGTTTTTACAAAAAATCTAAATTGTGAAATAAGCCTGTTATCACGCATAACAGAGGCTATTATACATCCATCTTCATTGGAAGCAGCAAAAGGTTTCAACAGAATAGATTGTTCATTCGGAATATGTTCGACAATCCAGCCATTAGTCGCTTCAAAATAAACAGAGGCTTGCGGATCAGGATTCTCTACATAATAAGATATCCTCCTTTCCTCGTTTAAGTACACCACATCAGATATAAGGTTTTCCGCATTTACATCAAACACGACCCTCATCCTCTTTTCTTCCCACTTTTGCAACTTTAATACAGTTCCGGTGGTTAATTTTATTTCGACATAATCCCCTTGATCCGTCACACTTCTAAACGGAGAATATCCGTCGAGCCCATCTTTTCCCCTGGCAGGAACAGGCTTACCATTTACTTTTATTTCCTGGATACCCTCTCCATAATCGACTGTCCAATTACCATTCTTATTGACACCTATAACCGGTGTTGTACCGTTCATTCCGGTTGCCTGTACTTTATTTCCTTCAGAATCTAATATCCAGGACGGCGAATTATCTCCTATCTTCTGTGTCCAATAGAAAATATCTTCAAACTCTTTCACCCCGATTACAGGACAATCACCATCTGTTCCATGTTTGATAACGATTGTATTACCTTTCAGGAAGTTTATGGCATATCCACTCTTATCGGCTAGTTCATTTACACTTGTAATGTAGTCGTTTGCTTCCAGTACAGATACGATTTGCTTCAAGCCTGCAATATCCGAGTTGATTTGTTCACACATCATTTCCAGTTTTGAGACTCTATCTAACAAATCATCTACATCATCTCTCAGGTCTTTCCGACAACTAACAAACACCACAATAAACCCGATTAACAAAACGATAGGAATAATCCACTTGTGTAACATGTGTTTCATAATACTAGTAGTTGCAACACTGAGGCCCGGAGTGTTTTTTAAGAAAAGAAGTGTGAGCCTGTTAGTTTATCCGATCAAAGAGGCTCTGGACTGCCCGTCAAGTAGATAAAAAACAGCTCACACCTTTATCATATATGAAATACATATACAACAAGGATGAACGTCTCAATTTATTCCACTTAACCAGAAATTGTCCAGATTTCTTTGATACAGAATAAGCTAAACGCTTCTATAATATTTATGTCAGCCCAGGAAATAATTCCTTTGCCGCAACAAATATATGAAATGTTTAGTATAGAAACGCCCTGTGAGCTGTTTATTTTTCTTTCTGAGTAGTAATGAAACTTTAACGTGATCGATTCAGAAAAGCTTACTCTTTGCTTTCTTCCTCTTTCCGCATCCCTTTTTGCCAGTTTTCCGCTAACACATAATACTTCTGTTTTCCCCTTCCCAATCGGGTCAGCTTACCTTGTTCGTAGAGCTTTTTCAAGTCTTTCAGGGCTTGATAGCGGCTACATTGATTAAAACCCATACAGTCGGAAGAAGAAATGAGGTGGTTGGTTTTCAGTTTGGTGAGGATGCGTTGCAGGCGCTCCTCTTCGGCCTGTTCCTTACGTTTGGGGAGGATGGCACGTTCAAGGGGCATTACTTTCAATTGCTGTTTAAGTTGGGGAGAAGAACGGTAGACAACATTATTGAAACTGATCGACTCGGCACGGATTTGCTTCGGACTGGTGATACCTTTTGGTGTTTTTAAGGTAACGGAGAAGTTACCTATACCATCCAGATCAACGGTTTCGCCATATTTCAAATGAAAGGCCAGCCTGTCCGACAAAGCACGGATCACTCCCTTTACATCACCGGGACTGAACGAACAGATATCAGCTATCTCATCAGCCAACTCATCGGTCGTGACCTTTCCGTCGGAGACAACTTTCGCATACAATGAACCTGTTTCACCCGTCTCCCGGTTCGGCGGATTTTTATAGAAGGTATATCTAGCACACATAAGCAATAGATTTAAGTTTAAAGTCCTTGTTATTTAATGCGAAAGATAGCAATAATTTTTCTGTTCAGCAAGCATAAAATCAATTTTCAGCATGCTAAAAATTAAATTCAGGCAAGCTAAAAATTAATTTTGCGCATGCTCAAAAGCAAAAAAATAAGGGAGGAAAATATTAGTTTATAATATGTTTTAAATTAAAAGACAGGGAGGAACGAACTAATGCCACTTAATCGGTTGGTGGTGTTACGGTAAAAGGTGTATTACAGGCATTTATAGCTGCCTGTTGGCATATTCTAAAATTCTTTTCCGTAACAGGGACATCTCCATACGCATCAAGGAAAGGAGTATCAGAAAGTTCGACCTTGTAAACAGAAGCTATTAATGCTTGAAACAGCGTGCAAGAGGCAGTATACCGGCCTATACCGCAATCAAGATGACGATAATCTCTCGTTATATCCAACGGAGAATTATTCAGGCTCGTATTTCTTAAGTTCTGGATTGCGGTACCGACCGGCACCAGTATATCCACCTCAGATTGGCTCATCATTACTTTCGTCGCATTGGTGATGGCTTTGTACATCTTCTGTTGATTATATCCGTACTTGCCAAAATATTCTTCCTGACATCCGGTTCCATATGCCCAGGGCATTTGCCAGGCAATAACAGGTTTGGATTTACGGCATTCATTTTTTGCAATATCGATCAAACTGGAAAAAACAGGCTGATAAGTCTGATACCTTCCCGCATCATAAGAAACTTGTTGAAAGGTTATGATATTCCAGTCAGCATATTGTAATGCTTGCTTCAATGTAAAATTATCCGATATAGTCGTCCACTCCATTTGATCATTTGTAACTTGATATATACCGATGGGAGAATTCTCCATATAACCTTCATAAAACTTTCTTAGAGAAGCTCCTCCCGCAATGAGGTGACCGATACAAATATGACTCAAACCGACTGATTTAATAATCCTGGGCAGCCCACTTGTCGCATCTTCCGTAAAACTATTTCCAATACATAATATTTTCAACGAGGCAGGACGGGCAGGAAGATGTTGCTTCTTATCAGACAAATGATTATTACTATTCTGCCTCATAAACCGGAGGATCGTTCTGTCAGAATAATAAAAATAGAAGAAATGCCTTGACTCTATTATATTTTTAAGGACAGGGATGTCAGGCATATCCAAAGGCATAGCAGCCTGTATAGTCGTACTTTTTTCGTTTATCGACCAATTTCCTCTGCCATCGACATCTATAGACTGAAGGTTTGATTCGGAATTTGGTATGTTCGATAGGGCCTTTATATCGGTATTGACTCCATTGATCAACCAATTATTATTGTTTCCGATGGTTGTATAAAAGACTTTCTTTCCGCCGGGAAAAGAGATGACACTATTATCGCTGAACAAAATCTCGAAGGAACCGGACGTTTGCTTAATTTCCCGAATGGACAAATCATTTTGCAAAGCCTGAAATAACAGCTCCTGGGAGACTCCAACCCAATCATCGCCTTCCTCTTTTTCCGCACATGAAATATTCAAAAGGAAAAACAAGCAAGCGAACAAAACATGTATCCTCATACCCACATTCATTTTATGCAGGCAAATATATAATATAACTTGATTTAACGGATTTCTGAATAAATAAAATAAATTAAACGCATAAAGATTTAACAACAGCACCAAGTTGTATTTGTTATTGTTACTTTTACCTGTTGAAACAGATAAATAAATTAAGTATGCTGATTATATTGACCTCGGCCAAAACAATGACCGGTACATCCAAAATAAAAGCTCCTGCCGGGACGATGCCCCGTTTCGCACAGGAAGCGAATGAGATAGCCCTGAATATGGCACAGTTCTCTACCGACGACCTGAAAAAGATTCTGAAACTGAATCCCAAACTGGCATTGGAGAATTACAACCGGTTTCAGGAATTCCATACCGCAGAGGTACACTCCTTACAGGCATTACTGGCTTATACCGGAGTGGTTTTCAAGAATATCAACCCCAAAGATTTCACGGAAGATGATTTCCTGTATGCAAACGACCATCTGAGGATTGCCTCCATTTGCTACGGGCTGCTGCGTCCGCTCGACCTGATCAAGCCTTACCGGATGGAATATGAGGTGAAGCTGCCGGAGTTGGGAGAAGGAAATATGTATAACTATTGGCGTCCGCGTCAGACAGAACTGCTGATCGATGAAGTAAAAAAGAGCGATAACATCCTGATAAACCTTGCCAGCCAGGAAATACAGGGGGCATACGACTGGAAGAAAGTCGGGAGCACCGTCCGCATCATCACACCGGAGTTCAAGGTATGGAAAGACGGAAAAGCGCAGACTATCGTGATCTACATGAAAATGGCCCGCGGGCAGATGACACGATATATACTGAAAAACAGGATCACTGCTCCGGAAGCTCTCAAAAATTTCTCCTGGGAAGGATTTACCTACGACGAGAGTCTGTCGAACGGGGATAACTGGGTTTTCCTGCAAAGCTAAATGAAAAGAAATTGCCGCTTTGTTCAATAATCCGGAGATAAAAACGTTATATGTATGTTCCTTTTTAAATGAATGATGAAATGAAAAAGACCTGTTTGCTATTACTTTTGCTCGTTGGAATAATCTACATAAACGAAGGTTACAAGATTATAAGCGAAGATATGCCGGTGAAAAGCACCACCGAAGGCTCCCTCTCAGACGTTGCCGACGAAGTGATCGCCATTCCGCTGGAAACAACATCCGACTGCCGGCTGAAACATGCCACACAGATCAAGCGCGACAGGAATGAATTGTTCCTGGTAAGCAACGGCCAGCTTTTTCATTTCGACTGCTCCGGCAAATTCCTTAGCCGGATCACCAGTAATAAGCATTTCCTGGTTACCGATTACGTCATCGATCCGCTCGAAAAACAACTGATCGTCATGGACGACCGGGAAAACGTTTATTATTATGATTACGACGGGACGTTGCTGGAAAGGAAAAGCCTTGCCGGAATCAATCCGTTGAATACCCCTACTCGCCTGATGTACCATAACCGCCATATATGGATGACGGCACAATCGTTGTCGCCCTCCGAAGAGGGGACCGGCAAACAATGTGTCAACCAGTGGCTTTATAAGTTCGATACGACATTCAACCTGCAGGATGCCCGCAAACTGACGGCTGCCGACCTGGGACGGTTCTATCTGGGTGCCTGCTTCTCTACCGAACTGTCCGTTACCAACGGGAATGTCTACGCCTATTCGCCTTCCACCCAGCCGGACGAGTTGCTGGCGGATACGCTTTACCTGATCAGACGGAACAAACTGAATATACATGAGGAATATTCCTCAATCTTACCCCTCTGCATAGCCGGACGTTATTTGGTTTCCACTTACTCGGACGCAACTGATACGGATAAGAATTATACGTTCTGTTACGATCGCCGGGAAGACTATGCCTATAATGTAACAGGAGGCTTCGAAGATAATTTCTACCATACGGGAAGGGTTCCCGACCTGAAATCACTGGATATTTATAACAATTCTTTCTGTTATTGCCGTTCAGGAGAAGAAGTAAAGAAAGCATTCCCGGATCGCACGGAAGAAGATAATCCGGTGCTGTTCATTGTTAGGATGAAGGCATAATGAAGGATAAGGTAATTATAGCAAAATAGATATTTCAAATATTGTCAGGTTTGAGCTATCCGATTATTGATCGGTTGTACCTGGCTCCCCTCTTGAGAGGGGGAAGGGGGTGTGTTATTGTTTAGCCCTATAACTAGCTTTAACACACCCCTTATCCCCTCTCAAGAGGGGAATTAGTTACTCCCGTCACTATAAACAGATAGTTCAATTTTTCCTAAATTGGCACATTGGCATATTACCACATTGGCTCATTATTTCCTAAGAATGAAATTATTCTACTACAATTACCCCCCTCTTTATCAGAACAATCTGCCGCAAAAGCGCAGTTTCATAACCGGATAAACAGTCAGTTTATCTATGATTTTTGTGAAACTGTCGTCTCCGTCGGTTGAAGTACTACCCAGGATTCCGGCGTCCGTATACACTTTGGGAGTTCCGTGGAACTGAACACCTAATTCAAACTGTACGCCGATACGCTTTTTAGGAACTGCACGTCCGAAACCTACTCCCAGATAAGGACGGAATCCGGCTGCTTTAAGACCGCCGGCGATATTACCATCCTTGTCTACCGGGATTGTCTGATCACCGATAACAATACCGGCCTTTCCACCTTCGTTCACATATTCCTTCAACTCATCGCTGTGGCCAGTGATCTTCACTAACTTGGAACCGCCGAAATAAGCACCGGCCGTCACAAAGAAAGAAGAACTCAGGAACGGATAGTAGTTCACCAATAATTCTCCGGAAGCACGGCTCATACTACCTTTAAGGTCAAGCGTACTCGGATAGCTTCCCAGATCGGGATCATTCAGTTCCACATCCACATCTGTGCTGATTTTAATACCCGGCATAAACGAAACACCTCCACGGATGGCAAAATGGGGAGTGACCGGAGTCGCTACATCAACGCCAATACCTGTTGTTCCGGCACTTACACCAACTGAGAGAGAATTAAAAATCCCCAGCTCTTTCTGAGCGGAGACATAAGAAGAAATTACACTCATAGCTATGAGTGCACACATAAAAATTACCCTTTTCATAATCCAATAGAGTTATTATTAATACTAGCGGCTGCAAAAGTAATGAAATAAATATAACTTACATAAAAAAAAGAAGTGGTACCGAAATTAATCCGATACCACTTCTTTTTTCTTATAAGGTCAAAGCGAATGTTATTCTTCTCCGCTTTCGTCTTCCTTCATATTATGGAATACATTCTGTACATCGTCATCTTCTTCCAGCTTTTCAATCAGCTTATCCAATGTTTCACGCTGTTCGGCTGTCACTTCTTTCAGATCGTTCGGGATACGAACAAACTCGCTGCTTGTGATTTCGTAACCGTTCTCTTCCAAATATTTCTGGATAGCGGAGTTCTGAGCAAATTCGCCGTAAATAACGACTTCTTCTTCGTCTTCGTCTACTTCATCCACTCCATAATCGATCAGTTCCAGTTCCAGGTCTTCCAACGAAATACCATCTTTCTTGTTGATATGGAATACACATTTATGATCGAACAGGAATTCAAGGCTGCCGCTTGTACCCAGTGAGCCGCCATGTTTATTGAAATAACTGCGCACATTGGCAACCGTACGGGTTGTATTATCGGTCGCTGTTTCCACGAAGATAGCAATACCGAACGGGCCGTAACCTTCATAAGTCATCTCCTTATAACCGGAGAAATCTTTTTCTACAGCACGCTTAATGGCACGTTCCACATTTTCTTTCGGCATATTCTCCTTCTTTGCATTCTGCATCAAAGCACGCAAATGGGGGTTATTCTCCGGATCAGGACCACCTGCTTTCGCAGCAATAGTGATTTCCTTACCCAGTTTTGTGAATACGCGGGCCATATTACCCCAACGTTTAAATTTTCTTGCTTTACGGAACTCAAACGCTCTTCCCATATTATATCTGTATTATATTATTATAAACTTTTGTCTTATCTCAATGATGCACCCAGTTTGCTTTCCAGATTCTTGCGAATCTTCTGCATGATCGCGTCGATCTGTTTGTCGTTCAATGTCTTTGTCTCATCCTGCAGGTAGAAACTTACGGCATACGATTTCTTTCCGGCCGGCAGGTTCTTGCCTTCGTAAACGTCGAACAGGGAAACCTCCTTCAACAGTTTGCGTTCGCTTTCTTCGGCGATCTTTTCGATCTCAGCAAACTGAACGGACTTGTCCAGCAACAAAGCCAGGTCACGTTTTACTGCCGGGAATTTAGATATCTCGGAGAATGTCACCTTATTCTTCTTTGTCTCCTTCATCAGCAATGTCCAGGACAACTCAGCATAATATACCTCGAAATCAATATCCATAGCCTTGCAGATCTTACGGTTTACGATACCGAACGTACCCAGTTCGCGGCCCGAAGTTGTTGTAATACTTACGCCTGTTGAATACATATCATTGCTCAGGTTTCCGAAGACAACCTTCTTCAGATTCACGCCCAGACGGATAAGGATATTTTCCACATAGGCTTTCAGTTCATACACGGTAGCCTTTTCATCTGCATGCGCCCAACTGTTTTCCACACGGTCGCCGCAAACCCATAATCCCAGGCGATAGTCTTCCGAGAATTCGGCCAGTGTAGCGTCTTCACGCTTCTTCTCTACATTATAATCGTAGCAGTTACCGAATTCGAAGAAACGGATATTACCGTTCTTACGTTTCACATTATGTTCGATGCTTTCCAGACCGCCGAACAACAATGTCTGACGCATACCGTTCAGGTCTGCACTCAGCGGGTTCATCAGCATAACGCAATGAGAAACCGGATAAGTAGTCAGTTCATCGTAATAAGCGGAACGTGTCAGCGAATTGTTCATGATCTCATTGAAACCTGAACCGCAAAGCTGTTCAGAGATCAGGTTCTGCAGATCATAACTACGATCGGTAGCTGTCTTGTAGCTCAGGTTTGATTTTACGCTGTCGCTGAACTCTATATTATTATATCCGTAGATACGGAGGATATCTTCAATTACATCGACATCACGCTGTACGTCGATACGGTAAACCGGCACATGGATGGTCAGACCTTCGGTTGTTTCCGAAACGATTTCCATCTCCAGGCTAGCCAAAATACTCTTAACCGTCTCTACCGGAATGTCCTTACCGATCAGACTGTTGATCTTGTTGTAAGTCAGTTCCACGGTATAAGGCTGTACCGGATTCGGATAAACATCCTGAATAGATCCGGTAATCTTACCACCGGCTACTTCCTGGATCAACAGAGCGGCACGTTTCAATACATAGATCGTATTGTTCGCATCCAGACCGCGTTCGAAGCGGAAAGAAGCATCGGTGTTCAAACCGAAACGACGGGCTGTCTTACGAATCCATGTCGGATGGAAACAAGCCGATTCAAGGAATACATCCGTAGTCTGCTCCGTCACACCTGAATCCAGGCCGCCGAACACACCACCGATACACATGGCTTCTTCCGTATTGCAGATCATCAGGTCACGATCGGTCAACGTACGTTCAACACCATCCAGGGTGACGAACTTGGTACCTTCCGGCATTGTCTTCACGATCACTTTATCGCCTGTCACCTTGCCTGCATCGAATGAATGCAGAGGCTGTCCCATTTCATGCAATACATAGTTGGTTACGTCCACTACGTTATTGATAGGACGCAAACCGATTATATTCAGACGGTTTTTCAACCATTCCGGACTTTCTTTCACTGTTACGCCCTTGATAGTAACACCGGAGTAACGGGGACATGCCTCCGTATTTTCAACGATCACTTCGATAGCCGGAGTTTCATCGTCGATCTTGAAAGCGTCGACAGACGGACGTTTCAGTTCTGTCGGCTTACCGTTCTGTTTCAGGTAAGCAGCCAGGTCGCGGGCAACACCGAAATGGGAAGTTCCGTCCACACGGTTCGGAGTGATATCCACTTCCAGCACATAGTCGCTCTTTACATTATAATATTCCTTGGCAGGAGTTCCTACAACCGCATCAGCCGGAAGCACGATAATGCCGGCATGGTCTGTTCCGATACCGATCTCATCTTCCGCACAGATCATACCGTTCGACTCAACGCCACGGATTTTTGATCTTTTAATGGTAAAGACTTCGTCACCGTCATAGAGTTTCGTACCGTTCACAGCGACAACCACTTTCTGGCCTGCTGCGACATTGGGCGCACCGCAAACGATTTGCAAAGGTTCTTCCCCACCGACATTCACCGTCGTGATATGCAAGTGGTCAGAATTCGGGTGTTCCACACAAGTCAAAACTTCGCCGATAACCAGTCCTTCCAGTCCACCTTTGATCGTTTGAACTTCTTCTACTCCCCCGGTTTCCAAACCGATAGAGGTTAGTGCTGCTGATACTTCTTCGGGCTGCAAGTCGAAATCAAGATACTCTTTCAGCCAGTTGTAAGATATATTCATTGTTCTAAAATTTATTCAATCAAGTTTCTATGCGTCTGCGAGATTCCCCGCTTGCGGCAATTTGACTGGCAAAAGTACAAATAATAGAATAATTATTCAACGAGTGTACGGACTTTATTCTTACCACAAGCCAAAAAATCTTATTAATCAACGGTTATTTCATTTCCAAATCTTTGTCCAATATAAAAATTCAGCCTAATTTAGAGGCGTAATTCTTACTGAATATCAAAAAATACAAACACACTAGGGATAAAATATTTACTTAATCATTCATAATGTAATGTCTAACAGGATTCTATCAGTGCAATATATACTCATACTTGTCCTATTTTTTATTCTAAATAGCTCATGCAACCAGACGACGCCTCATAAACACATATTAATCATCCAGTCTTACGAAGCCGGTCTCCCGGCATATAAGAAAATGAAAAATATCTTTGCCGAACAATTACGGAAAAGAGACATACATGCAGAGGTCCATACCCTTTATCTGGACGGAACCAAGAAAACGGAGAAAAAACAAAAACTGACTATATATGAGGAACTGAACAGGTTATCATCCTGGAATCCGGATATCATCCTGACCTGTGACGATCCGGCCCTGAATGCCTTACTGACCTGCGACCATCCTTCCGTTAAAACGACTCCGATCGTCTTTACCGGAGCGAACTACCCGAACGTGCCATTCATTCAAAAACAGTCCAACATAACAGGCTTCCGTGACAAACCGGATTACAGAACCAATATAGAACTGATAGAACAACTCATAGGAAAATGTATTGTTGTGCGGGTTACCGACGATATCTATGCAGACAAAATCATCCTGGCAGACATGGATGAACAGATCAAAGATATCTGCAAAACAAACAATATCTTCTCCCCGGACAAAATACGCTTATCCGGAAAACGCGGTACCTCCATCCCCAAAAACAAAAAAATAATACCGGACGCCATGTACATAAGCACGATCAACGGAAAATCGACCCGTTCGTTGATCAAAGGGTTAGGCGAGAACTATTATAACAAGGCCTATCTGGCAATCAAAAGAGATTATCTGACTCTCTCTCTGGGACGTTTCAGTTCTTTCCCCGGTTTTTCGGTCCTCAACGAAATGGTCGGTTATAATTATGGTGTAATCGGAGGATATGTCACGACACAGCAAGAACAAACAACCCTGGCCGCCAACCGTATTGCCGATATACTGAACGGAGCTCCGGTAAGTAACTTTCCACAAATTACGGAGGCAGGCAAAAAGTACATATTCGATTATAAAATACTCGACCAATGGGGAATCAGTCTCAACAAACTGCCGATAGACAGCGAGATCGTAAATATCCCCTTTTATATCCGTTACCAGTTCTATATTATATGTATAGCAGTTTTGCTGGGAATTATACTGATAATTATTATCATTTACCAGCGAATGTTGTATAAGAGAGAGGCTGCCCATAAAAAAGAGGTACAGGAAAATCTGAAACATGAGAAGGAATTTCTCTCTTTCGCTTTGGAGAGCGGTAACATTTTCACATTCCGGTATAAAAACGGAACCTTCTATTTCGACAAAGAGTTTTATCATTATCTGAATATGCCAGAAGAGCCCATCAGTGCGGAACGTTTCAGCAAGGCTATCCACCAGGACGAACAGGCTGATTTCCAATTAAACAGATATAAGCTGGATCATGGTTTCCCCTCCCGTCAGATAACCAGAAGAAGATATGATTTTAACGGACAAGGTCATCAGTGGTGGGAATTCCGGTATGCCCAGAACACCAACATAAAGACTGCCGGCAATGATTATTCCGTCGAAGTAAACGGCCTCTGCCTTAATATTCAGCAAATCAAGGAAACAGAAATCAATCTGACCAAGGCCCTGAAAAAGGCGGAAGAATCCGATAAGATGAAATCGGCCTTCCTGGCCAATATGAGCCATGAGATACGTACACCGCTCAACGCCATCGTCGGCTTCTCCCAACTGCTGAGTTCGGATATGGAACTGGAGCAGGATGAAAAAAATGAGTTTATCGGCTTGATAAACACGAATAACGACTTGCTTCTCAAACTGATCAGCGACATTCTGGACCTGTCGCGCATCGAGTCCGGACAAATATCCTTTACCTATGCAGACTGCGATCTGAATCAATTGGTGGAAGATATCTTTAATACACATCGCGTACTGATGCCTCAGGGAGTAGAATTGCTCAAAGAAGTTCCGGAGATTCCGGCCATTATCAACACAGACCGTTTCAGACTGACCCAGGTAGTTACTAATTTCATTAACAATGCGACAAAATTTACCACTCACGGATATATCAAAGTCAAATACGAATACGACACCGAACATATCCTTCTGTCGGTCGAAGATACGGGAAAAGGTATTCCCAAAGATAAGATAAAGCAGGTATTCGAACGTTTCCAGAAACTGGATGAGTTTGCCAAAGGAACCGGTCTCGGACTGGCAATCAGCCTGAGCATTATAAAAACGTTTAAAGGAACCATCCTGTTGGATTCGGAAGAAGGAAAAGGCAGCAAGTTTACTATCTCGCTACCCTATACTCCTCAATAAAACGCTTATTGGCTTTTGCCTCTTTAGTCCATTCCGGTATAACGGTTTTCAGAAATTCATCTTTGGCAGCCAGTTCTGATTTCATATCCAGACCTATATATTTCTGCGCCTTCTCCTTGGTTGAGATATCGGGCATGGGTACTTCTTGATTATAACCGTGTTTATTCAGTACGTCTTTTATGACCAGGCGTGCTTGCATCGTCTTATACAGGCCGTCGCCTAAAATACGTTGTACTTCCTGGGGAGCATGGAAGGCAGCGCCATGGGAAGCGATAGCAAAATCCCAACGCCACTGGGCCTGGCGAAGCAGTTTGAGCACGGGCTCCATCTGGTTATCCGACGCACCTCTATCCCAGGCAAACTTAGCTTCGATATGTGCTTTTACCAACTCTTTTTCCAATTTATTACGCAGTTCCATGGCTTTGTTCTGCCGGGTATATACGTCCTGACGAAGCACTTCCGCACTTTCATGATGACAGGTCTGGCATGTTTTTTCGATCATCGCCAACGGGCTTTGGATATGATGATTATTATATGACCGGAGCTCTTCCTCGACATACGGCATATGGCACTCACCGCAGGAAACGCCCCGGCGGGCATGGATCCCCATCTGAGCCAGTTCAAAATCCGGATGCTGGGCTTTCAACATGGGAGTTCTACTCAGTTTATTGACATAATCGGAAAAACCTATTTTATCGTAGTAGTTCTCAATAGCTTCGACAGTATACCCGGAATCCCAGGGAAGAACAACCTCTTTATTCTCCCCTTTTAAATAATACTCCGCATGGCACTGAGCACAAACAAGCGAACGCATCCTCCGGTCAGAAGCATCTTCAATGGGATCGCCTTCCCGTTTCAGAGCGTCGATCAGGAACTGACGCGGAACACGCAAATCCATACTCTCCGGATCATGACAATCGCCGCAACCGACAGGATTGACCACTTCCGATCCCCAGTCGTACCATTTCTTTTTATAGAACCCATCCGAACCCACTTCGTCTATCAGCCGTGGAACATCCAGGCTTTTACAGGCCCAACAGGAAGCGGGCTGAGGACCCTCATTCGCTTTTCGCGGAGCTCCGGTACGCAAACTATGATAAAGATCTTCAATAGCATACATATGTCCTCTCGGAGACAAATAACTTTTTGAAAAACCATAACCCGCCCACAAGATTACCATTTCGGGCCGCATAGCCAGAATGTCTTCGGCCTGATTACCGTTATACAAACTTTTGAAAGTCGTATCCGCCGTATTTTTCCAGCTCTTATATTCATAGGAATTCGAAAGATTCAGTTCATTGGCTTGAAGGGGGTCTTCGGTTCCCCCGTTTTCCACCTCGTCGATAAATATGATTTCTCCCCTATTTACATAAGAATATCCTGTAGTCACGATTAAAATGGCTATAACAATTGCGAGCAGCAACACTTTTAAATACCCTACACCTAGTGTTTTTTTCATCAGATATAATTTGCTTATATAAAATCCATATGTAAATAACTTTAATAAGCTTTGATTTTTGAGCTGTTTGATTTAGATTACAAATGTAGTAAAAAGATATTATGGACCAAGAGAATTTTGATAACTATAAAATAAAGCTGTATTTTTGCAGCATAAATAAATGAACCTCTATGCGTATCGACATACTGACCGTACTTCCGGAAATGATCGATGGAATGATTAATTGCTCCATCGTCAAAAGAGCACAGGACAAGGGACTGGCTGAAATCCATCTACATAACCTGCGTGATTACACGACTAACAAATGGCGCCGTGTAGACGATTACCCTTTCGGCGGTGAGGCAGGGATGGTGATGCAGATCGAACCGATCGACCGGGCTATCTCCGCTTTGAAAAGCGAACGGGAGTATGACGAGGTTATTTACACCTCTCCCGACGGGGAAACATTCAACCAACCGATAGCAAACAGCATGTCCCTGCTCAATAACATGATCATTCTGTGCGGTCATTATAAGGGGATCGACTACCGTATCCGTGAACATCTGATCACCCGGGAAATATCCGTAGGCGACTATGTCCTGACAGGTGGTGAACTGGCTGCCGCTATTATTACCGATGCGGTTGTCCGCCTGATACCCGGAGCCATCGGTGACGAACAGAGCGCCCTCTCCGATTCTTTCCAGGATAACCTGCTGGCTCCGCCGGTTTATACACGCCCGGCAGATTATAACGGTTGGAAAGTTCCGGATGTGCTTCTCTCCGGCCACCAGCGCAAGATCGACGAATGGCGGTTGCAGCAGGCACAGGAACGGACGGCACGGCTACGACCGGATTTGCTGAAAGGGGAATAAATCGAAACTACCTTTTTGACATAATAACACCCTACCAGGCATTTTATAAGCATATTGATATGTTAAAAAATATTACCCGGTAGGGTATTTTCATTTACCCGGTATATTAATCCGATTTAGCCGGTAGAGTAGTTACATTTTGATAGTTGCCTATTTTAGCAAAATACTCAAATCATTATTCTTTTGTCGCGCCATCAATTGCGCTATATATAAGGAACGGGGAAATAGATTGATCTCATTCTGTCCTTCCCAGATGCCATCCGGGCGATCGGTAAAATGACCGGGATACTTCTCACCTTTCAATCCTATACAATAATTATGCCCCGAAGTCCACGGGTTCTGTACGGCAGCACGGTTCACCCGGCAATTCCACAATATCTGCGTCACGCCTGCCCAGCCATGTCCGCTTCCCATCTGGCCGCGGTCCTGTACGTTTATTTCTCCATCGGTGACGATATTATCATACAACGTGCCGACAGACCAACGGTGGTGCGGACCTATATCGGCAAACGTCTGCGAAGCCGTGCAATTATAAAAGACATTCGGACCGCATACCTGTGCACCGGTTACATAATCATGACGGCCTTCCGTCGCCTGGCAGTTCATAAAGAGATTCTGTTGCCCCCAGTTATTGAAAGAATAACGGTAGCCTCCGGTAATAAGTGATTTTGCTTCCAGGCAACGACAATCCACAACAGAAACATTTTTAGCAAAACGTTCGCAACTGACAGCCGAGTAGCCGAAATAACGGGCCGTGATGTTCCGCACCCAACAGTTTTCCGCCTTATCCAGTCCAACGGCAATCCAACCGTGTTCCAGGTCTTCATAATCTTCAAACTCGGATTCAAAGCAGATATCCGATATACCGACCTCACTGATACGTCCGTCGAACGTATATTTATAGACTTCGCCGCCTCCAAACTTCTTATCCATCTGCATCACGACAGGGTTGTCGATAAAAAGACGGTTCCCTTCGATCTTCGTGATCTGACGCTCGAAAGCCAGGTTATATTCCTGCGGCGTCCATTGGCGTGTACCTTTCCGTTCCACGATCTGATCCATCTTAATGGCATGGATCCATTCCTGGGTACCGGGACGGTAAACGATCACCCGGTCGCCCACTTTAAAACCTTTTGTCGACGAAACCCGGAATGAATGGGTACCGACCGGCACGAAATCGTCTGTTATCTTCACCCGTGTATCCGGTATTTCCTTCATCGAACCAGCTCCTTCCACCCGGATCAAAGTACGACGCTCTTTACCGGTAGCGATCAGACGGGTTTCATTGATATTATCGCCTTCTCCCATCAACACGATACCACCGGTGTTTATCACGACAGAACCGGCAATCCTGTAAACGCCCCGTTTTAAAAGGATCGTCCCCCGATGGCCGTTTTCATCCGGCTGCCTGCGGGATATTTCATCGATAGCCTCTTGTATCAAGGCTCCGCTATCCCCTTCTTTTACCGGAGAAACGACTTTAACGACCGGATATCGAGGAATACTTTTATCGCCATGATGATAGCCTACCCGGCTGAAATCAGGTATGGTATTGCCGTCTTTATCGGGAATATAAGTCAGAATACCTTCCTCACTGATCCTGACCAGCGAGGACTGCCAGGTCGGCGGTAGCTTCGTCTGTGCATGGCTACAAACGAAAGCTGCTCCGGCCACTAGTCCGATTATGATTTGTTTAAATGCGCTCATTCGATACTTAATCTTCAATGATTACACGGAAACCTACATTATGCACTTTCTGCCAGGGCAGATAAGATTTACGGTAATAGGCTGTCGAAGTTTTCGGATGATCGGTCCAGGAACCGCCGCGTACCACTTTTTCGGTTCCGTTACCTTGTGCCTTCTCGTTATAAGGATAAGGCAGATAGTCGGAACGTGTCCATTCGGCGATATTACCCTGCATATCATACAATCCCCAGGGGTTAGCCTGATAACCACCACCTTTCACCATCAGCATATTGCCGTCGTCGACATTATTGTCTTTCGGCTGGTATGTGTAGTATTTGTACCAGGGATCACCCGGGCTCATCGGTTGCGGGTTCACACCTCTTACCGCCAGCTTGTTCAGTTGTTTGTCACCCATATTTTCATAGGCGGCAAAATCGGTATTCAGCGCCCCGTACCAGAAATCGGATTCACTACCGGCACGACAGGCCCACTCCCACTGCATTTCGGTCGGCAAAGTCACTTTCAAACCGGTTTTCTCACTCAGCTTCTCACAGAAGGCCATCGCCTCTTCCCAACTGACACGGATGGCGGGTTGTTCCGGATTGTTGGCCGGATACCCCTGGTGCACATGATCCTTCCAAAGTTGGTTCACGAAACGGCTGTTATGATCGGGGAAAATCGTACGGAATTGTTCGTTACTCACCTCTATCTCCGCCATCCAGAATGCCTTTTTCACCTCCTGTTTGTTGGCCGGAGAGTAATCGGAATGTCCCTTGTTACTTCCCATCACAAACTTTCCGGCCGGGATGCGTACAAAGTTCATCACGATGCCCGGAGCCAGCTCGATGCTCTTCTTTGTCTCCTGTTCCTTTGCCAGCATGCTCTTAGCGATTGTTGCATCAAACGGCCAGCCTTTCACATTCACTTCTTTATCTTTATATTCCCTGCGTTCCGGTTTTACGGGAGACGGCTTCGGTTGTTTGTCCAGATAATCGGCATAGGCACGGATCTCCGACTGCCAGTCTACACCGGAACCGGCATATTTCTCCGTCAACTCCGTACGACGGCTGATCTGTTCCACTCCCTTAAAGATATTTGCTTTAAATTTACTATGATAAGGAGCATTAAAGTCAATCCAGTTATAAAGTGTTTTCCATTCCTTATCGGTCAGTTCAACACCATGATGTCCGGTTTTCAACATTTTGATCAGCTGGCTGGTCGAGGCATGATATTCGTACGGATTCAAGACTTCGATCTCCGCTTCCGGTCCCTGGCGGTGGATATACGGATGAAGATTCAGATAACTTTTGCCAAATCCGGTAAAATCATCGATACGGCCACCGGTAAAATCGGCCAGTTTATTGGAACCGTCATGGCAGGCGATGCAGGCACGGTCCAGCACCGGCTGTACTTCCAGTTCGAACGTGAACGGACGCTGTCCGCCTTCCGGCAATGCGATCGCATGCGGTTTGATAGTCGAAGCGACCACACGTTTCGGGATAGGTATCTGATTCTGGTCTTCGTGGCAACCGATACAGGAGACGGTTTCTCCCGGCATTCCGGTCAGCCAGCTACGCATCCACTGCACGGCACGTCCGCACGAATCCAGCGGCTGAAGCGAGATCGGCGTATTGGCGGGGATAGTGAACAATGCAGAACCATCCTCTTCGACCGGCACCGTACCCAACAGGCGTTTGATATCCCATCCGCTCTGAACACCCTGTGCCCAATGGTCGGACGGAGTTTTATTATAAGCATATTCGTAAGACAACACACGGAATGCTTTCACCGTACCACGGGGTACGCCCTTCAAACCTTCACCTTCGTAAATATCCTGGATAAAGACAGTCGCCTCCTTCGTGCCCGGTTTCGTACGGTCGGGAATAATGGGGGGAACCGGAGTTTTCTTTACCGGTATCGGGTGGATCAATCCTTCACCTTCATACTCGGCAATCAGCGTCAGGTTATCATACACGTCTACCAGATAAATGCCCCATAAAGCATTCGGATTCAATTTGGCGGCAACCAGATAATATTTATCGTTCAACGGATAAGGCTTGATAAACTGAGGCCAGACACCATCCACCAGCCGGTCTTTCACGATCGGTTCGATCTTGCGGTCGCGAAATGGCAGTTCCTGCACCATTCCCAGTTCCGACTTGCGGCCTTTGGAAGGATCGAACAGGATCAGACGGCCGGAACGGGCAACGCCATGGTGTCCGGAGATGATTCCGACAAAACCGGATGCCTGGCCGGGTATCGGTTTCGCGTCGAATGTGCTGTTCGGAAAATAAGAGCCGCTGCCGTAAAGTGCTTTCTGCTCGGTTCCGTCAGGATTCATATGCATCACGAAGCGGGAGAAATAGTGTGTCAGGTCGGTGTACTCCCAACGGGTGTACATCACCTTGCCATTGTGCATGATAACCGGCGACCAGTTGGCATCCTGGTCGAACGTCAGACGACGCAGGGAACGGTCTTCCGGATTATAAAGCACCATATTACCGACCTCATCATTCCCGTTTACGCAAGGAACACCGTTGTAACCGATATTGGATACGGCAATGATCTTTCCCGAAGGCAACCAGGTCGCATCAAAGAACTCAAGATCTTTCTCGGGCGATTCGATCAGTTTTTTCAAACCTTTCCCGTCCAGTCCCACTTCGAAAACCTGCCAGCGCTTATCGGTGTCGATCATGGAAAACATCACACGGTCGGCATCCCAATGCAGTTTCAGGTCGGGAACGGACGAACCGTTATCCGGCTTGAAGATGGTACGTGACTGAATGTCGCCGCGAAGATTCGATAGTTCGACGATCTCCGCATCGAATCCGCCACGCGGGGCGGAAGTCTGGTTCGACCAGTTATTATTCTGTGTTCCCAGCGAACGGGGATTGACCTGGCGGGCAGAGGTACCGATATGGTAACGGCCCACGATCAGTTTATCCATATCCAGTTCCGGATTGGCCAGCAGTATTTCCCGTTTTAACTGTAAAGCCTGCCGGGCATCTTTCAGTGTATTTTCATCGTTTGAATAGATACCGGCAAAACCTTTGCCTACCAATCCTTTTAAGGTAGACAATCTGGATTGGTTTACGGCCTGGTCAAACGACTTACTGCGTTTCATATCATTGAAAGCCTCTTCGATGGCCCGCATATTAAGCCAGCTCAGCGATTCCTGCAATTCGTATACTTTCATGGCATCCTGTGCTATATTCAGGTATGCCACCACTTGTTTATCCAGTTCTTTCTCCTGACCGGCAGCAGCGATACGGGCTGTAAAATATTTTTTATCCGCCAACAGGTCTACGACCGATTCGGCGATATGTTTTTCTATGGTAGCATCATAGGTTGTAACCAGGGCTTTCATGTCGCTTCCGGCAAACGGAAGGAATTGTGCCGATTCAGCCGGATAGCCGGCAATAATATCTTCGGATAACTCTTTGCCCGTTATCCCCTGCAAGCGAAAAATGACGGTCCCTGCGGAGGAACGGTTTTCCAGTCCGATTTCCGCTTCAAAACGGACATATTTTTTATCCAGCGGAACGACGATCTGTGAGTTGGCATTCGCCATAATCGTCCGTTCGTATGTTTTCCCTTTCATAATGACCGGAACGCCTTTGGCATTGGCGTTAAAGACCGGGCGGCCTGTACCGGTATCCTTAAAAGTATCTTTCAGATCGTTCAGCCAGACGGAAGAGCCGTCGGTCGCGATCAATCGGGCGTTTGCCCATACAGCCTGGTCGTCGGCAGTTCCGTCGACTGTACCCCAGGTATAAAGTACCATTTCATCCAGTCCGGTCACATCGGCGGTAAACTTCTCGGCAGCTTGTTTCGCCTTGATAACCTTTGAAGAAACCGGAAGGCTGTTCTTTTTCATCTGTTCGTAAGCATTCTGTTTGGCAACGGCAATTTTCTCAGACCAGGAAGCAGGCGTGTTGCCCTGCTTTTTCTGCTTTTGAGAAAAAGCGGAAAGCGAAAAGGCCAGGCAGGCTGATAAAACAATTAAACTCTTTTTCATGATATCTATCTCTTATATTTTACGATGATCTGCGCTACCGGTTTATGAAATCCGGTCCCTCTTGTTAGTGGGGGTGCCCCACTAACGTTAGCAGAGATGTGCCACTAACGCTAGCGGCGGTGTCCCACTAAAATCGGAAAGGAAGCCCCGCCTTTAACAACGGAGCTTCTCACCCATACTTAAATTATTATCGAACGATTAATAGTTCGGATTCTGGATCAATACGCCGTTAGAGAAGTCGATCTGCGACTGCGGCAACGGGAAATACTCATGCGCCTTCGACCAGGCAGTCACATGTCCGGACAAGAGAGGATCGAGTTCAAGGCCATTCAGTTTATCCATGATTTTCCAACGTTTCATATCATAGTAACGGATCAACTCAAACGGAGTTTCTACGCGGCGTTCATGGCGGATCTTTTCACGCAACTGATCCTGTGTCAGATTGGTTGCCAGGTCAGCCAATCCTGCACGCTTACGCACCTGATTTACCATATCGGCAGCACCACCGATACCTAATTCATTGGCAGCTTCAGCTTTTAAAAGTAGCAATTCACCCCAACGCAGATAGATGAAATCCGTTTCACTACGGAAACTTGCTCCCCATGAATCGCCTTCTTTCATTAACGGGGTCAGATATTTAACCATTGCCTTCTTCAAATCACTTTTAGGTAATGATAGCAATTCACCACCGGGCCACTGATATTTATCATCAAAAGCAACAATCTGACCTAATCGGTTATCACCTTCTTCATAATCATTTGTCAAATTTGCGACAGGGCGAACCGCAGCATAGTCACCATATATACGGTCAAAATCCGTATAATTATTCGGAGCAAGATATTTTATAGAGAAAACAATTTCATTGCTGCCTTCTTGAGTATCGTAAGTGAAATTATCTGCATAACGATCGGTCAGTGAATATCCATTGATTTCATTCAATAAATTATATGCTTCCTGTACCTCGTCCCGATTAGCCACTTTACCATCTTCACCATAAGCATGGTACATCAGGAGACGCGCTTTTAGCCCTTTGGCAGCACCTTTGGTTGCATGCCCACCAGCACCTTTAAAAGTCTTGTCATCCATTTTATCGATAGCCGTCTGCAAATCAGTAATCAAATTTTTGTAAACTGTTTCCAAAGGCTCCTTCGCCATATTCTGAGTTACAAGATCCAGCGGTTCGGTTGGATAAGGCACTTCCCCATAGCACAAATAAAGCAGATAATAACAGTAGGAACGAAGAAATAACACTTCACCTTCGTACTGATTACGTACACTATTCATATCCGCTCCTTCATAGTTTTTCAACTGATAGAGGAATATATTCATACGGGCAATGGCAGAATAGGCCTCGTTGTAAAGGTCAGGAATAAAACCGGTCATCGACGGATCTATATTGTCTGCCTGAATCATATAGGACAAATAGACATAAGAAGACCCGGAACTTCCGTAAGCATTATCCGTTAAACAGTCGAAAACAATCGACCGATGCGACAATGTATTTTGTTGCATGCCTTGATAACAACCGGTCAATGCAGAATCAAAATCAGACTTGGATTGCCAGAAGATACTTTCCGACGGAGTTGTCGTCGGAGGGGTATCCAGAATATCTGAACAGGAAGACATTGTCATCATACCGGCAACCAACAGGGATATATATGATAATTTATTCATTTTCATAATTGCTTTACGATTTAATTAGAATTCAAGATTTACACCAAATGAAATAATACGGTTCTGCGGATAATAGACCAGACGCGTACCTTTTGTCGAATTATAGTTACGTTCCGGGTCACCTCCCTGCGGGAATTTAGTAAATGTCAGCAGATTATCACCGGAGAAGTAGAAACGCAGACGTTCGATCTTCGCTTTGCTTGTCAATGCTTTCGGTAAGGTGTAACCGAATGTCAGGTTCTTCAAACGGAAGTAAGAAGCATTGTATAACCAATAAGTACTTTCACGTTGATTCTTTGCGCCTCCCAGATCGGCAAAATACAGGCGGGGATATTTAGCATCCGTATGCTCTTCTGTCCACATATTGTCTATATAATCCTGAGAGATCGGTGAACCCTGGTAGAAAGGACGTAATCCCCAACCACTGGCATAATGTTTGACTCCCTGCACACCTTGTCCCATCAAAGAAAGATCAAATCCTTTCCAACTGGCAGCCAGGTTCACTGTATATTCGAAGTCCGGTAAACGGCCGTCCAAAACCTTACGGTCATTTTCATCGACTACACCGTCAGGAACCCCATTCGGACCACTGATATCGGCATATTTGATATCACCCGGCAAAGTCTTGTCATTAAATTGCTTAGGAGAATTAGCAACATCTGCTTCATCCTTGAAAATACCGATTGCTTCATATCCGTAATACGACTCGTAAGGTAAGCCCTCCTTATAGATTAAACCTTTAGAAGAGTCAATATAATCAGTACCATATTTTGTCAATTCGTTTCTCGTACGATCAAAGAAGACACCGGCATTATAACTCAACCCTTTAAATACACCTTCCTGAATATATCCGTTATAAGCCAATGACACTTCAATACCTTTATTGACCATTTCACCTGCGTTGATATAAGGAGCTTTCAAACCTAATAATGAATTACTCTGTGCTTCACGCAAAATATCATATGTTCTTTTCTTATACCAATCGAAAGTTACATTGAAACCATTAAAAGCTGTAATATCGATACCAAAGTCACCAATAGAAGTAGATTCCCATTTCAGGTCACGATTAGTAAGAGCTGTCTGAGCCACACCGGCATTCAGGTTTGAATTATCAAAGCTGTAATCCTTACCGGTTGTAACCGAGGCATAATAAGAATAAAGATCTATATTCTGGTTACCCAGGATACCCCATGACCCACGCAACTTCAGGCTGTTCAACCATTCCCAGTTCAGTTCTTTCATCCACTCTTCTTCTGTCACACGCCATCCCAAAGAGAAAGAAGGGAATATCCCCCAGCGAGAATCGGAAGAAATACGGGAAGAACCGTCATAACGAGCATTTACTTCCAACAAATAGCGTTGTTTGAATGCATAGTTTGCACGGAAGAATGCGGACATAATTCCCCACTCCTCTGATTTACCAGAATTAGTCTGTACGGAAGCAATACCGGTATTCAACTCATGCAATGGGAAATCGTAGTTCTGGCGATAGCCGGAAAGGTTGTCCAGTTTATAATATTCCAGATTATAACCGGCCATTACAGAGAAATCATGTTCTTTATTTGGAGTTGCCCAGTCATATTTCAAATAAGTATACAAGTTATAATAAGAACTATTATTCATCGTACTGGTTAATCCTGTACCTCCGGTATTCAGCGTTCCATTCTGTTTGCCATCGTGATAATAATAGATCGGTGTAGCCATAGCTCCCCAAATTTTTTCATGTTGCTGTTTGTAACGCATGGCACCTTTTGTATACCACGTCAAACCTTTGATCGGATTTACTTCCAACCAGGCCTGTGCATTTACATCCGTATTGACATTCGTCTTAAAATTTTCAGTTTCTACAATGGCAACCATATTCTTATTGTTAGACTCAAAAGAAAATGCCTTTGAAGCATAACGTTTAATTCCTGTACCATCATCCGGGAGCCAAGGCATATAAGTTGGAGCCTGCGAAATTGTAGACAGGTAAGCATCCGTATCACCCTGGCGTGTTTCCTGACGATTGCTGCGGCTACCGGTAAAATACATTCCAAATTTTACCCAATCATTTACTCGTGAAGTAAGATCAAGTGTTGCATTGTAACGTTTAAACTCCGAACCTTTCAATGTTCCGGGCTGATTGACCATACTTAAAGATGCATTATAAGATGTTTTACCAGTTGTACCTGCAATACTCAGATTATGCTGTTGTACAAATGCCGGATTAAACATATAGTCAAGCCAGTTGAAACTCGGGTACTTGGTTGGATCAGACGGATTAGTATAATTAGCAATCATTTCATCCGAATAACGGTCGGTAGCCGGAGCACCGGAATTATCTTTAGCCATATTAAAATACTTCATATAGGTAGGAGAATCCCAAATCAGATCTAACAAAGTAGTCGGATTGTAAACAGCAAAGTTTCCGTTATAGCGGATAGAAACACGTTCTTTCACCTCCGAACCATTCTTTGTAGTAATCAAAATTACACCGTTTGCAGCACGCGAACCATAAATAGAAGCCGAAGCAGCATCCTTCAACACAGAAACACTTTCAATAATGTTCGGGTCGAGGGAGGCGAGGTCTCCCTCGACACCGTTAATCAGGATTAACGGATCGGAACCGGTACCGGAATAAGTACCCTGACCACGTACACGGATCTGAACTGATTCGCTACCTGGCTGACCTTTATCGGAAGTGATACGCAAACCCGGCATCTGGCCTTGCAACATAGTAGATGTATTGGCTACCGGACGTTTGGCAATTTCTTCTCCCGTCACGGCAGAAACGGCACCGGTCAGGTTCACCTTTTTCTGCGTACCGTAACCTACTACGACTACTTCATCCAGATTCTGGGTATCTTCATGGAGAGTAATTTTCAGGCGGGCATCACTTGTTACTTTTATTTCCTGGTCTTTATAACCAAGATACTTTACTAATAAAACATCGCCGGTTTTAGCCGGGACAGTGAAGTTCCCTTCTACATCTGTAATAATACCTGTGGTTGTTCCTTTCACTAGTACAGATACCCCGATCATCGGCTCTCCGAATTCATCCAGAACGATTCCGGAGATAGTCTGTGTTTGCGCGAACAAACTTAGACTTGAGTTAAACGCCACCATTAATAATAATAATCGCCAAAACGATTGAGTGGCCCTTTTGATTTCTTTTTTCATTTAATCATGGATTTAATTAGACTTAAAATTTCAACAAATTCAATAACACAAAGAAACATATTCTCTTTTTTACAAAAGAAAACATGCTTCCAATTTAGTATTAAATTATTCTATATGAATAGATTGATACAAAAGTGACAGAAAAGTGATACGATTTTATCAGCCGCCCTGTTCCTGATTGTTTTTCATCTGCACAAATTCAGTGGGAGTGCATCCATAAAAAGCCTTAAAGGAATTGGAGAAGTAAGAGTGACTGTTAAATCCAAGATGTGACGCAATTTCAGAGACATTCATTTCGGATTCTTTCAACAATTTAGCCGCCATCTCGAGGCGTTTGTTACGGATCAGTTCCATCGGTGAAAGTTCGGTGATGGATTTGAGTTTACGATAGAGATTTGCACGACTGATACCGATTTCCGTGCATAATAATTCGACATCCAGCTTTTCATTGGATATGTTTTTCTCGATCACATCAAACAGTTTCTGGGAGAAACGTTCGTCGGCCGACTTCACCTCGATCCCCATCACATCCGGGGAGAAACGTTTTCCATAGAGTTTTTTCAATTGCTCCCTCGAGGCCAGCAGGCTGCGGATACGTGTCTGCAACACGTCCATATTGAACGGTTTCACAATATAATCGTCCGCTCCCGCCTGGAATCCTTCCTTGATATGGACTACCATCGAACGGGCAGTCATCAGAATAACCGGGATATGTCCGATGCGGATGTCATTCTTGATCATCGTACACAGTTCCAGTCCGTCGCGCTTCGGCATCATGATATCGCTAAGTACCAGGTCTGGGAAATCCTGCACTACTTTTTCGTAAGCCCTCACCCCATCGGCTGCTTCAATGACAATATATTCGGCTTCCAGGCTTTTCTTCAGATAATCACGTACATCCTTATCATCCTCAACCAACAGGATTTTATATTTCGGTTGATCTCCTTTTTCCGGTAACGGTAACGAGACCGATATATCCTCCGTATTCGTTATTTCCGCAATTTTATCTATTTCCCTGCTCTCTATCTGCTCTTCAGAGAACGCCGAACGGGATACCGGAAGGATAACAACAAAGCAAGCGCCCTTTGTTTCCGTATGATCCACATAGATCACTCCACGATGGAGTTGTACAATCGTATAAACAAGACTCAGGCCGATACCTGTCCCCGACAAATTTATACCGGACGTTTCAGGAATCTGATAGAAAGGAGTGAATATCTTATCCGCCTCTCCTTCTTCAATCCCTTTACCGGAATCTTTGACTTTCAGGATTACGTACTGACTATTTTCATCTTTATACAATCCGTCGGTCCGTTTCGGGTCCAGTTCTTTCAGGGTTACTTCCGACACCTCCATAAGAACAGATTCACCGGAAGCCGTATATTTGAAGGCATTCGACAAGAGGTTAAAGACAACTTTTTCCAAGAGGGATTTATCAAACCAGCCATTGATCGTTTTAGGAGTACAATTCAGGGTGAATTTAACTTCATTGGTCAAAGCAATCTGATTGAACGCATAATAGATTTCTTTGATATATTCGCAGATATCTCCTTCACTTACCTTCAGGTCCATGCTACCTGCCTGGTTCTTATGCAGGTCCATCAGCTGATTGACAAGAAGCAAAAGTTTTTGGGCGTTCTTATAAATAATGGATAGCTTCTCATGCAACTCCGCCGGAATATCCACCCGTTTGACCAGTTCTTCAAACGGAGTGATAATCAGCATTAAAGGGGTACGCAACTCATGAGAGAAGTTTGTGAACAGACGTATCTTTGCCTGATGAAATTCTTCCTGTTTTTGTTTCTCCAGTTGTTTCATCTTCAACCCGGCTTCCAGGTTACGTTTGATATTTACATAATAAAGAATTCCGTAAATAATAGCCGCTAAAGCAATAACATAAAACAGATAAGCATACCAGGTCCTCCACAGAGGCGGCTGCACGATAATAATCAATGAACGTCCTTCCTCATTCCAGACACCGTCATTATTAGAGGCTTTTACATGAAATACATATTTGCCGGGACTCAGGTTGGTATAAAATGCGGAATTACGTTCTCCCACATAGTTCCAATCGGTATCATATCCTTCCAGTTTATAAGCATACTGATTTTGTGTCGCATAAATATAATTCAATGCCTGGTAAGAGATTGAAAAGTTATTTTCATTATAAGCCAGACAGATCGTTTCCATGCCATTCAAGACCTTATCCAGAATAGCTGACTTATCGCCGACTTCCACCGGATGGTTGTTTACAGATAATTGCTCCAGCACTACAGGCGGAATATTATTATTTTTATCCATCGCCTCCACATGGAATGTCACAAAACCGTTGCTTCCGGCAAAACAAAGACTTCCATCCGGCAAGGCGATGCCGCTATGCAATGTAAATTCACGAATATCTATTCCGTTATGACGATGATAATTCCTGACTTCATCTTTCGCCGGATCAAACATAATCAGGCCGTTTACCGTACTCATCCATAACCGCTGATCGCTGCTTTCCACCAACGTACAGATATTATTGTCCAGCAAACCTTCCCTGACAGTCATTATCCGCCGGATCGCTTTCGATTCATCCAGTTGAAAAATACCACCTCCGTAGGTTGATCCCCATATCTCACCGGATTGAGTCCGGACAATCGCCGATATATAGTTATTGGGAATCCTGTATTTCTCAACAGAAGCCTCATTGGAATATTTTGTCAGCTGTTTTTTATGCGTATCGAAGCGGAGCAATCCTTCGGCCGTACTTCCCAGCAAAAAGACACCGTCTTCTTCTTCCAGAATACAACGTACATTTGAAAAATAGATCGGTTCATCTACATTATTATAAAAGGTAGTAACCAGGGAATCATTCACAAAACAGGTCAGTCCAAATTCGGTCGATGCGCCACCCACCCACAAAACACCATTATGATCGCGAATGATAGAATAGATGGAATATTCAATCGGATACTGATGATACAAGGAAAACTTTTTGGTTTTGATATTAAACTTGTAGATTTCCCCTTTAGTCGTTCCGCACCAGACATAGCCGTCTTCGTAAAAAACGGATTTAATGATATTCGTATTAAATGCGAACCGGACGGAAGGATCGATCAGGTAATAATGTGACTCATTCGTCCGCTTGTTATAATTCAATAACCCGTACCCTTCTGTCGCTATCCATAAATCTTCAGGAGATTCATACGTAATCGCTCCGTAAATACCGGTCCTGATATTCAATTCTTCCTGCGGTTTATGAAGGACAAAGCGGTTTGTGAATTTATTCAGATAATTAACCCCTCCGGCAAATGTCCCGACCCACAGCGTTTTATCCCGGTCTACACAAAAACAATAAACCGAATAATGGCTCAACGACTTGTTTATATCATCGTAACCGGCCACCTTTACAATCCGTTCGGTCGCTTTATCCAAATCAAAAATGCCATCAAACGTACCGATCAGCAACTTCCCCTGCCATTCGATTATACAACGCACCGAGTTATTGCTCAATCCGCTGTTTAAATTAGTATATGAGGTCACCTCGTTATCACGCAGATTGATTTTATTCAATCCGCTATTCTTACAACCAACCCATATCTGCTTCTTATCATCTTCATAAATGGAAGTAATATTATTGTTATTCAATGGCATATTTTTAGATTCACTCGTAAACTGACTGATCAGATTCATCTGATGGTCACATAGGAGCAATCCTTTGTTTCTTGTACCGATCCAAAATCTGCCTGAGCTATCTTCCAGCAAAGTCACTATCATTGCTCTTTCTGTATCATCTTCTATAGGGATATATTCAAAATGGTCTCCCTCCCTGTTATAGCGATTCAACCCCTCCCAGGTTCCAACCCACAGACAACCCGAACGGTCGGTGTATACCGTAGAAATACTATTGGCAACCAATCCGTTTGTCTCCAGGTTATAGCGTTTAATCTCATTTGTGTTCAGATCTATCCGGTTCAGTCCATTATTGGTTCCTACCCAGAGGTAACCTTCTTGATCTTCGGTAATGGAGGTGACGGAGTTATTCGACAGGCTCTGCTCATTTCCGTCTTCCCGATGATAGATTTTATATTCTTTTCCATTAAAACGGTTCAGTCCGTTCTTGGTGGCAAACCACAAATATCCTCTCGAATCCTGATAAATAGTCATCACAGAGAGTTGGGAAATCCCTTCATTCAGATCTGAATTAAAAGAATACAGATAGTTTGTCTTTTCTGCATACAGTGTTAGTACGGAAAGGATTAGAAATAGTATAGATAAAGATTTCCTGATCATACTTGTTGTATCTGATTTATGTAGAACAAAAATAGTAAAAGTTTTGGTTAATGATCAAGAGAAAAGTAACATTCAAATCAGATTTACTGTATTTCCATAAATACAGTCGGTATCCCCTCTGACTTAACGGCTACTATGCTCTTTCCTTTATTCAGATTTACTTTGATGCGGGCCCTGCCGTTATAGGCCTGAACCTTACGGCTGCCGGTAGATGTTCCCTGATTCTGAATCAATGTTCCATCACCTACCAGTTCAAATTCAATATACTTTTTTGAATCGAGGCAGCGAACGCCTTCCTTATCGTAAAGCTGAGCTTCCAACAACGCCATATCGCCTTCACGTGATACGATATGTACTGTAACAGAGGCTTCTTCTCCCCATTTTGCCGTCTGATATTCCTGGCTGATCTCATCCGTAATCTTTGTCTTTCCTTTTACGGCCACAGCACGGATCTCGTTCTTTCCTTCTTCATATACACAATTCCAACGCAGTCCGGCCGCCGGATAATCCTGACTGTTGCGTTTCTTCACACCCTGGCTGACACCGTTCATGAACAACTCCACCTCGTCGCAGTTTGAATAGACCAATATTTCTTTGCGGTCTCCGTGGTTACCCCAGCGCACCGGCCAGCTATGCCCGTAAATATGTACCATAGGCTCAGTCGTCCAGTATGACTGAAAGACATAATAACTTTCTTTCGGAGTGAAATCACGCTCTATTACCCCTTTCTGATTCACATACGGGACCGGATTTTCAGGACGAACAGGAGTTGAGAAATCCTTGAACGGCCAGTAAGCAGCCCCAGTCAGCCACGGCATTGTTTCCTGCTCTTTCAGATGCCAGTCGATCAGGCGGACAATATAACTTTCCGACCAGTCGCCATCCTTCGATGCACGGGCGGCACCTCCGTATAAAGAAGCATCCCCGGCACGTTCGTCGGCACCATTACCAGACTCAATACCTTTCAGATTGGCAAATACATTCTCTGAATGACGGCGGGCATGGCTGTCTCCTCCCCACTCCACATGCAGGAAACGTTTTACCTTCTGCATCTCCTGTTCCGAAACGGATTTATAATCGGTAAATACCCCACGATACCATCCCGCCCAGATAGAAGGAGAATAAACATCCACTATATCACTACAAAACTCGCAACGACGGATAGCCGTCATGCGTGTATCATCCAAACTATGAGCCAAGTCATGCAATTCCTTCATAAAAGTACGGATAGCCCCTTTATCGAACTCACTGAAATCGTTGGGCCAATCGTTTTCGTTGCCCAGTCCCCAGATAATAACGGCCGGGTGATTATGATGCTGATCGATCATATTAGTCAGCATACGGCGGGCCTGTTCCTTATATACCGGACCTCCCAGGCCTCCGCGGCACCAGGGGATTTCTTCCCAGACAAGGATACCCAGTGAATCACAAAGTTGGAGGATAATATCTGATTGCTGGTAATGTCCGAGACGGATAAAGTTCACTCCCATATCCTTCATCAGCTGCATTTCCGTACGCATCATATCTTCAGTCATTGCCTGAGCTATTCCGGCATGATCTTCATGGCGGTGCGTTCCCTGAAGCAAAAGACGCCGGCCATTCAGGAAGAACGGGCCTTTTTCCTGAAATTCGAATTGGCGGAAACCGAAGCGTTCTTCCGCTGTCAATGTCTGTCCGTCAGCATTTATAGTCAATTCGCAAGTATAAAGGTTGGGAGAATCCACGTCCCACAAGACGGGGTTCTTCACTTTTACTTCTGTCAGGAATTGATTGCCAAGAGGCAGAACATTTTCTATCGTTTGAGTAAATATCTGTTTGCGATTTGCATCATACACAGAAACAGTTACATCCGCCTTCCGTATATCCATCGGATTATAGAAAGAGGCTTTGACTTTTACAGAACCTTCTTTCCGGTTTGCCGAAAGTTCCGGTTCCAGGCGAATCTGTTCAAAAGAGGCTTTCGGTAGATAAACCAGGTTCAGGTAACGATACAGACCTCCGTAGAGATTAAAATCAGACAAATCGGACGGGATCATTTCCAGATCGCGCGAGTTATCGCAACGGATAGACAGAGGTATTTTTCCTTTGAAACGCTTCACCAGCTTATCATCCGCCATAAATGACTTCACGGCTTCCGTAATATCGACACTCCAACCGTCGTAACCACCTGTATGTTCTCCGACTAATGTGGTGTAAACATATACTTTTGTCTTCTGTCCGGCTCCTTCAAAATCCAATACGACACGGCCATCCGCATACGGATTATCAATTGTCAGCAGTGTTTTATACCAACCCGGTCCCTGATAATAATTCACATCGGGATCTACGGCATCTTCGGCATTAAAACAGTGGGGAAGAGTGACCTTTTGCCAGATAGGAACTGTCTCCGGACTTCCCGGTGAAGCAGGACGCACAACTTCCCAGATTCCGCCCAGATCACCTTTCAGGTATTCCCAGTTATCCGTTAATCGTATTTTTTGTTTAGATGGTACTTTCCCTGCCATCGAAAAGCAACAAAACAGGAAAAGACAGGAAAAAAGAATGTTTCTCATTATTTATTCGTTTTATATTAGTTAATTTACAATATTGCCGTTCCTTCTTTTTCCAGTTTCTGTTTCCGGAGGAGGGCTTCCAGATAATAATAATCAGCATATACAATCGGGACATCCACCTCCACATTGTGCATTTTAGAACCTGTGCTATGCAACAACAGGAAGCCTCTGTCTTTGCCGGCTGCCGCACGGTAATTTGCTGACAGGTTCTCTAAGATTGTATTTGCTTTTGTAATATAATCCTGACGTTTAGCCGGATCATACATGCTTAATTCATATAAAGCAGAAGCTGTAACAGTTGCAGCAGAAGCATCGCGAGGCTCATTGGGTATACCCGGAGCATTGAAATCCCAATAAGGAACAAGGTCTTCGGGCAATGTCGGACTGGAAAAGATATAATTTTCTATATGCTTCGCCTGTTCCAGAAACTCAGGCAAACCCGTTTCACGGTAACACACGGTATATCCGTAAAGTCCCCAGGCCTGTCCGCGCGACCAGGCTGATTCATGCGCATATCCCTGATGCGTATGTTTATGCAGCACTGCTCCGGTAATCGTATCATAGTCAACCACATGGTAAGAACTGTAATCATCGCGGAAATGATTCTTCATTGTCGTACGGGCATGATTTACGGCTACATTATAAAACAGAGAATCACCGCTTGTCCTGAACGCCCAGAAAAGAAGTTCCAGGTTCATCATATTATCGATAATAACCGGACAATCCCATTTATCCCGGCTATGGTCCCATGAGCGGATTATCCCCGCACCCTCTTTATAACGGGTAGTCAAGGTATAAGCAGCCTGCAACAGAACATCCTTATAAGCCACATCTCCCGTCAACCGGTAACCGTTTCCGAAACTACAATAGACCTTAAAGCCCATATCGTGCGTTCCGCCGTTCATCTTCTCACGTTCGATCAAGGCAGTTTGCTGCTGCGCCTTTTCTTTCCAGAAATCATCCTTGGTATATTCATACATGTACCAAAGTTCCCCCGGGAAAAATCCACTCGTCCAGTCGCGGGAAATAACCATATGCAACGTACCGTCCGGTTCGACATTACGCGGACTGGCCAACGGGCCCAGGTTTTGTTTATCACGTAATTCCTGCTTTTGTCTCGGTTCCGCACAACGGGCAGCATCCATCTCGACAAAAGCCTGCTTGAATTGTGTTCCGGCAAAAGCAAAGTTCTCCTGAACCAGATCGGGTTTCTCGATTCCGCAGGAAGCCATAGCAGCCAGTAACAGAAAAATAGGAGTTTTGAATTTCATATTTCTTCAACTAAATAAGATAAATCAATAATAACTAAAACAGAATAATCACAACCACAACAGCGGATGGCGAAGGGGAAAATTCCGTATCACCTCATCATTCTCCGGAAAATGTTCCAGCTCCGACCAAAGGGAGAAATAATCTTCATCAGGCGTATCGCAGACGCTGAACAGCAAAGCGGTATGCGCCACCGGCCATTCATCCCAATACATCACATCTTTTTCAAACGGCCACGCAGACTTATCCTTTATATAGGGGCACAGCCAGGCCACCCCTTTCTGCATATTCCGTCCGTCTTTCGTTGTATATTGCCAGAGATTATTTGTATCATCGGAAAGGATATGGCACACTGTTGCCATAGCATCCAGATTGAAGAGAGAATATCCGTACGGTTTGGTTCTCGCCAATTCCAACGGAAAACTGCCATCCGTATCCATCTGTCCCGGTAACAGAACTGTTTGATAACGTTCGCGGCAGAAGTCCAGCACCTCTCTATTCCCGGTATACTTTGCAAACTGGGCCGCCTGCATCACCCAGCAGGTACCATGGTTGTTTTTGGCATTCATCTCATCCTTTCCGTAAGGATGGTTCGTCAGCCAGTATAAATAGTTGGAAAACCAGTCTTTGGTAGCAACGGCATCTTCACAGGAAAGCAAACCGGCCTGTTCCATTACGATCAGTGACTGCACGACTTCCAACAGATGAATAGTATCGATTATTCCTATTCCACGGCCCGTAACAATTCCTTTTATTGCCTGGGCGTATTGAAGATCGGGATTCATCCGTGTCTCCGGATCAATGAACCAGGCACGGATATGTTTTAATGCCTGTACAATATATTTCTCATCTTTCGTCACGATCCAGGCAGAAGTCAAGTCTCCTACAATCGAACTGAAACGGATCATTGCATGGCGATGAGCAACAAAATTATCCGGATTCGTTTCCCCGTCACGCCGGATATAGGCACTGTCAGGATTAACCGGATCAGGCCACCAATAATCACCTTCCGAATAAAAATCGTGTACCCCTCCGGCACTTCTTTCAGCGACAAAAGAAGTAATGGTGACAGGTTCTTGCGTTAAAGCCAGGTCTCCCCGGGTTATAATTTCCGTATGCAACAAATCTGATACCCGCTTTTGCAATCGCGTTCCGTCAGAACAACGACAGCATACAAGTATTGTTGCAGAAATTAATAATAACAATTTTAGATTCATGGCATAGACAGATTATTTTCTGTCCAAAATTACGCCAAGCATCTCTTTCCGGTTTTTAATATTATCGCAAAAGCTTGCAGATTTGTTACAAAAATGACATTTGATGAGATAATTATACAATACCGACAGATAATACTATCCGATCTTATTTAGTTTGTTTCATAATTATAAACAAAAGAATATTCATACGTATTCTGTCCGGCATCCAGACCTTCTACTGATTTTATATCTTCTGTAATAACCATGCCAGTGATATAGTCACCGACTGTCTGATAACGAAAAGTATATTCAGCACCATTTTTACTCTCGCCCAACGAATAACGGCTGGCCGATTCCGGTAAATTGCGGTTAGAGGTCCCGTATAACGAATTCAAAGGATTTACTAAATCCGGTGTTATCGGTCTCAATGTATTTAGCACACGGAACGGGAAATTGGCTGGGCACAACTGGCTACCATAGGTATAACTTACCTCATCACGCGGAAGACACTGATAAACGGTTACATTCCCGTTAGTCCACGTATATTTATCTAAAGATACCGGTTCATTTTTCTTATATCCTCCTTCTTCCAACGGACGTTGAAAAATCCAATCAGCTTCAGTCAGATTGCTACGATCATATTTATATCGATATTCATTCTTCACATATTCCGCATTCGGGACATATTCATTGATAGCCCATTCCTGCTTATTTACGACCACATTTCCACTCATCTGAAAATCTTCCGTATGCACATTTGAAGCATCGATCACAGAGATCTTATTTCCAGTATAAATCAAGTTAAAAGTACCTTTGGAAGTCGTTATCTTACTAACATTACCATCCTGATTGTAAATTATATCCAAAGAATATTCAGGGAAATCGGCCCCATTCTTTTTACAGGTAATCTTTGTTAACTTATTCAACTTCGGAAGAGAAGGTTTATCATCATCTCCGCAAGAGATCAAACCAATCACTAAAATCAACATCAAGCATACACACTTTTTCATAAGTTCTACTTTTATAATTCAACATCACAAAAGTAAAACATTTGGCAAAATAAAGGCGGAAGTAACCAATTTTAAGTAATCTCTACATTTTAATAACATGGATTCACTCCCCTTTTATCAGCTGCTGTATCTTATTTTTATCGCCCACTACCCAGACCAGATCATCCGGTTCGAACACCGTATCGTTATCCGGCGTCATCAGCGAATCCCCGTTACGTTCGATCGCAACGATCAGGCAGTTGTACCGCCGTCCTACGTTCGACTGCATGATACTCTGTCCGAGGAACGGGAAACTGTCATCGACTACAAACGAATTGACCGTAATCTCTTTCGGCTGCCCGGCCGAACAATCGGAACCGTTCTCCTGATCTTCCAGCTTAGCCTGGAAGGCTTTCAACTGTTCGTCGGTCCCTACTACGACCACCTTATCCTGCGGATAAATATGATCGGAACCACCGGGGATATAGATTTTATGATCGCCACGGATGATCTCTACGATACTTACTCCAAAATCTTTTCTGAGCGGTATGTCCGACAGCGCTTTCCCTGCATAAGGAGAACAAGGGGAAACCGGAACTACGGCCAGGTGTATATCTTTATCACTTAACTGATTATTAAAACTGGTCTTCAACGGATTACGTTTCCGGTCGACCTCTTCCCTACGGTTCAGGTTAGTAAGAAAATGGGCTTCCAGCCTGGAATACTGGTTCAGGTCGCGGCGGAACAGAATGATAAGGATCAAGACTCCTACTGCTATAATCGCCCCCACGCCATATTGCACATGATAATATTTAATCAGTACGATCGAAACAAACAAAATGGCGACAAACACCCTGAACAACACTAACGCCACCAGTTTCCCATGATTATATTTATTATCCTTCCACAGGCTCATAAACAACTCCGGCGAATTATTCTTGTTCGCCACCAATCCGGCCAGAAACGGTACCATCAGAAGAAGCGTCAGTACACTCATAATAATATTTCCCCACATATCCATCGCCGGAAACTTTTCTACCAGCAACGGATGAATAACCTGGGTAGACAGCAACAGAATAGCCGTCAGTAACACCGAATGAATCAATACTTTTCCTACATAAATCTTTAATAGCTTACGCCAGTCGCTTTCATGGTTAATCGTTTTTGTACCCGAAGAATAGCGGTCCAGAAAATCGCGCGTCTTATCCGGCAACACCTTGTACAGCCACTCCGCAAACGGTCCCGACAAACGGATAAAATAAGGAGTCGTAAAAGTCGTTATCACCGACACGGCAACGATAATCGGATAAACATACTCGTCAAGTACCTTCAACGACACCCCTAAAGCCGCAATGATAAAGGCAAATTCACCGATCTGAGCCAGACTGAAACCCGACTGAATTGATGTTTTCAGCGGTTGTCCGGACAGAAGTACTCCGAAAGACGAAAAGAAAGCCTTCCCCACGATCGTCACCAAAGTGATCAGAATGACAGGCCATGCATATTGCACCAGGACAGCCGGATCGACCAGCATACCTACCGACACAAAAAAGATGGCGCCAAACAAATCCTTGACAGGCTTGATAATATGTTCGATGCGCTCTGCCTCTATCGTTTCGGCGAGGATAGACCCCATGATAAAGGCCCCCAAAGCAGCCGAGAAACCCGTTTTCGTCGCTACCACCACCATTCCCAGACACAAGCCCAGTGCAATAACCAGTAACGTTTCATCATTCATCAGCTTCTTCACCTTTTTCAGGAAAGCCGGAATAATAAATATACCTACCAGAAACCAGAGAATCAGGAAAAAGGCGACCTTCAGGATACTGCCGATCATTTCCTCCCCGGCAAACTCCTGGCTCACCGCCATCGTTGAAAGCAAGACCATCATAATAATGGCAACCAGGTCCTCGACGACCAACGTCCCGAACACAATCCCCGTAAACCGCTGGCTCCGCAACCCCAGATCATCAAAAGCCTTTATAATGATCGTTGTCGACGACATCGACAGCATCCCGCCCAGAAATATGGAATTCATCGTAGACCATCCCAGCAGATGCCCGACCAGATAACCGACGATCAGCATCGTTATCACCTCGGTCATCGCCGTAATAAAAGCGGTAGAACCGACATTCATCAACTTTTTGAAACTAAACTCAAGTCCCAGGGCAAACAGCAGGAAGACGACTCCCATTTCCGCCCACAAATTAATATTTTCAACGTCTACTACCGTAGGAAAAATCTGTACATAAGGCCCGGCCAGTAAACCGGCGACGATATACCCCAGTACCAGGGGTTGTTTCAGCCATTTAAATAATAAAGTTATTATCCCTGCGGATATAAGAATCAATGCGAGATCGGAAATCAAATCAGGTAAATGCGACATACAATATATTATTGATTAATCTGTTAGCTAACAAAAATAACATTTTTCCGTATTTTATCAAGTACAGCCAATGCTTTTTTATAACTTTGCTAGAAATAAATAAAAACATCTATCTATTTACTTAAATCTGTTAGTATATGAAAAACAAGATTATTCTCTTTCTTGTTCTGTGTTTCTGTTTTAATTTAGCAGGATTCGCACAAAGTACCGTTCATGAATCGGTCAAGTTCCAAAGTAAAAAGTTAGGAAAAGAAGTCTCCTACTCGATCTATCTCCCGGACGGATACAACAGCTCCGAACGTTATTATCCGGTGCTTTACCTGCTGCACGGTTATACCGATAATGAAACCATGTGGATACAAACCGGGCAGATGCAGGAAATTACCGACCGTGCCATCTGTAGCGACCAGGCCGTGCCTATGATCGTTGTCATGCCGGATGCCTGGGATACCTGGTATATCAACCAATACGACGGAAAGGTACCCTACGAAGACATGTTTTTTGAAGAGTTGATCCCCCATATCGAAAAGACCTACCGCGCCCGCAGTAACAAAGAGTTCCGTGCCATCGCCGGACTGTCGATGGGAGGTTACGGTTCGTTCCTTTACACCCTGCATCATCCGGATATGTTTTCCGCCTGTGCCCCGCTTAGTGCCGCTATTTTCGACGACAGCGTGATGGAACGCCGCCAGGCCGAATCTCACAAAGACCTCTTCGCCCGCCTGTTCGGTCCCGGACTGGATTACTGGCACAAAAACAGCGTCTTAAAAATGCTTTCCGAACTGGATAAAGAGAATCTGCCCCGCATCCGTTATTACATCGACTGCGGAGACCAGGACGGTCTGCTGGATGGTAATTTCCAGGCCCATAAGATCATGCGGGAGAAAGGGATGAAACATGAATTTCGTGTCAGAGGCGGCGGACATACCTGGTTATACTGGCGCACGGCATTGCCCAACGTCCTGGAATTTGTCAGCGGAGCATTCCGGAGAAATCAATAGTAATCAGTACCAAGATCCTCCGAAACATACCGGTGCGCCCCACTATGCACAACAATTACATACTCACATTCCTGCGCCTGAAGACACGCTACTGCTTAGCTTCACAATAACACGCAGATAACGCAGATTGGACAGATGAGCACAGATTTTTATTTTAATTTTAAACATTGATCTGTGCTCATCTGCTTTATCTATGTCATCTGTGGACCATATAGATACTTGATACATTAAGTTCAATTATTTCTAAATTGGCATATTGGCTCATGTTTTCTATAATGGAACTATTGCCCATCAACTCATCATTTCTTATACCAAACCTGCCCTGGCTGATTTCCCATTTCAAACTCAAGCGTTGCGCCGCTCATGATCTGGTCGTGGGTGATATAGCTCTTGTCGTAAGGCTGGCCATTCAGTTTGACTGACTGGATATAGATATTCTCCGCATTTACTCCCGGAGCTAAAATCTTGAATACTTTACCATCCGCCAAATGCATTTTTACTTCCGGGAACAAAGGAGTTCCTATCTCATACTGTCCGCCTACCGGATCGACAGGATAAAATCCCATCGCACTGAAAACGAACCAGGCCGACATCTGTCCGCAATCCTCATTGCCACAGATACCATCCGGAGCATTCAGATACAAATCATGCAAAACCTGAGCCACATACTTCTGCGTCTTCCAGGGTTGTCCCACCTTATTATACAGATAAATAACATGATGGCTCGGTTCGTTGCCATGCGCATATTGTCCGATCATACCTGTACTGAAAATTGGCAGGTCTTCTTTCGCATCCGGAGCATACGTAAACATGCTATCCAGCTTTTCCGTGAAACGCTCCTTGCTGCCCAGCAAACCGATCAAGCCGTCCAGATCCTGCGGAACATACCAGAAATACTGCCATGCATTACTTTCGCAGATATCTTCCGTATAATCTTTTGCATTGAACGGAGTTACGAAATTCCCCTTTTCATCACGCGGCTGCATAAAGGTCGTTTCAGGATTATAGACATTGCGATAGTTCTGTGAACGTTTATAGAATTCATCCGCAATCGCTTTCTTTCCCATCTTTTCCGCCATACGGGCAATGCAATAGTCATCGTAAGCATATTCCATTGTTTTGGATAACGACCAGTTCTCCCATTTTTCCGGATCACTGTTAGCCGGTACATATCCCAACTTCTTATACTCCCCGATACCCCGGTAATCATCCCGGTTAGCCGTAGCAACACATGCCTGTAAAGCCAGTTCCGGATTAAAAGTACTGATTCCTTTCAGGTAAGCATCCACAATCACAGGAACAGCGTGATAACCGATCATCATATTCGTTTCATGCCCATACAGGTTCCACAAAGGAAGGGCGCCATTCTGTTCGTAGAATTTCAGGAATCCTTGAATCATATCGTTCACACGTTTCGGGTCCGTATAAGTGTACAACGGATGGGCTGCCCGGTAAGTATCCCACAAAGAGAAGGTCGAATAATTATTCCAACCGTCAGCCTTATGTATCTGATTGTCCGGACCATAATACGAACCGTCCACGTCACTGAAAATAGTCGGGGCGATCATCGTATGATACATGGCGGTATAGAACTTAACCAGGTCATCCGTATTATTGCCGTTCACTTCAATCTTCGACAATTCTTTGTTCCAGCGGGCGACAGCCTCCGTATGATAACGGTCGAAATCGTTGACCGGCACTTCTGCCTGAAGGTTCTTTGCCGCACCTTCCATGCTCACACCCGAAATAGCCGTATTCACCAGAATCTCTTCGTCCTTTTCCGTATTGAAATCGAAACGAGCTACATAGGCAGTACCGATACGGCCTTTATCCTTCGTCACAATCGCTGTCGTATCCATATGGTAAGCAACAAACGGTTTGGAGAAACGGGTCTGGAAATAGACATGTTGGTCGGGCGACCAACCCTGTGAAAAACGGTAACCGCGGATAGTAACGGAATCAACCACCTCGATATAAGAATCAAGCGTAAAATCCCAGTTCATCGCCTTCTTCAGATTCAGGAAAACGGAAGCTTCTGCCTTCGGGAACGTATAACGCTGGATACCGCAACGTTCGGTAGCCGTCAACTCGACATTAATATTATAGTCTTTCAGCAACACCCGGTAATAACCGGCCGAAGCAGCCTCGTCATTATGTGAAAAAGTGGAATAAATACCCAGCGGTGCTTCAGCCTCTTTATACGGGCGGGTCACCGGCATAAAGGAGATATCATATAAATCCCCTGCCCCGGTACCGGAAAGATGCGTATGGCTGAAACCAGCAATCGTCGTATCCGGATAAAAATAACCTGAGATACGGTCCCATCCGGGCAACCCGTTATCAGGACTTAACTGCACCATACCGAAAGGAGCCTGTGCTCCCGGGTAAGTATTCCCGGTAAAATCAGTACCGATCATAGGATTAACATACTGCGCATAATCCGCCTCCTGTTGTTTCTCCGGCGTGCAGGCCATCAAAGCCAGCAAGGAGACCGCCAATAAAGTGATGTGCCTCATTTGTTTATAAATTGTTTAAGTCTTGACAAATATACAAAAAGAGACGTAACATTTAAACAATGTACGTCTCTTTCTATAACTAAATTCCAATGTCTATGGTTTATTAACCTTCATTTTCTTCTTCGTCCTCTTCATCCGGTTCTTCTACCGGCGGTTTTCTTACAAAGAATGCACTTAACTCGTACAAACCGTAAAGCGGGAAGAACACGACACTCAGTGTAAACGGATCGCTACTTGGTGTTATAAATGCTGCGGCAACAAGCAATCCCACAATGGCATGGCGCCTGTACTTATGGAAAAATCCTCTGTGCAGCAATCCCAGCTTCGACAACAACCACGATACCAACGGCATTTCGAAAACAATCCCCATCACAAAGATCAGCATCAGGAAGTTATCCATATACGAATCCAGGGAAACCTGTTCCTTAATGTCAGGACTCAGCTGATAGGTTGCCAAAAAGCGGAGCGTCATCGGGAATACCATAAAATATCCCACTGCACATCCGAAGAAAAACATAATTGTTCCGAAAAAGAATACCCAACGAATATTCCTTTTTTCATTCTCATACAAAGCCGGGCTGATAAACTTCCATACTTCATACATCAAGTAAGGAAAAGTCAGAACCAAAGCCAGCCAAAAAGAAGTTGTCATGTGAGTGAAGAACTGGGATGCCAGTTTGATATTGATGATCTCCACATGAAAATCATCATTACAGAAATCCGGCAATACATCCAACCAGGGACTTACATTGATCATCCATTGGTTTAATTCACACAACCACTGATAAAGAATAAAATCGGAACGACAAGGTGCCGTGATAACGTGATTAAAGATATCACGCATAAAAGCAAAACTACCGATAGCAAAAACAAAGAGCGCCAGAATAGAACGGAATAAAGTCCAACGAAGTTCTTCCAGGTGGTCCCAGAAGGACATTTCATCTTGTTCCAATTCTTCCATTTCGTCTACTTCTTATCGTTGTCGTCCAGCTTAATGTCGTCTTCTAATCCTTTTACACCGTCTTTAAAGTTCTTCACACCTTTACCGATACCTTTCATCAGTTCAGGAATTTTCTTTCCACCGAAAAGTAACAACACAACAATGGCGATGATAACGATTTCGCCTGTACCTAAATTTCCTAAAAATAGTAATTCGTTCATGATATTATAAATATTAGTCGTTAATATTCTCCTTTTAATAGGGGCAAAGATACTATTTGTAACGAATAGTCACTCCATTATTCTAAATTTATTACCTTTGCACCGTCTTAAAAAACTGAAATTAGAAAAAGATTAGAAAGATGAAAGCTTATGTATTTCCCGGTCAGGGTGCACAGTTTGTCGGAATGGGAAAAGACCTTTACGATAACAATCCCCTTGCAAAAGAGATGTTTGAGAAAGCAAACGAAATTCTCGGTTTCCGCATTACAGATCTGATGTTCGCAGGAACAGACGAAGATCTGAGACAAACCAAGGTTACACAGCCTGCCATATTCTTACACTCGGTTATCCTCGCTAAAACTTTAGGCGACCAGTTCCAACCGGATATGACAGCCGGCCACTCCCTGGGTGAGTTCTCTGCACTTGTTGCAGCCGGAGCACTGTCTTTTGAAGATGGTCTGGTATTGGTTTCCAAACGTGCCATGGCTATGCAGAAAGCTTGCGAAGCCACTCCTTCCACGATGGCTGCCGTACTGGCTTTGCCGGATGCAACAGTTGAAGAAATCTGCGCAAGTATTACAGACGAAGTAGTTGTTTGTGCAAACTACAACTGTCCGGGTCAGCTGGTTATCTCCGGTTCAATCCCCGGTATCGACGCTGCCTGCGAAAAGATGCTGGCTGCCGGTGCAAAACGTGCATTGAAGTTGAAAGTTGGGGGTGCATTCCACTCTCCGCTGATGGAGCCGGCCCGTGCCGAACTAGCTGCCGCTATCGAAGCAACTCCGATCCACAAACCTTCTTGCCCTGTTTACCAGAACGTAAGCACAAAAGGCGAAACCGACCCTGAAACAATCAAGGCCAACCTGATCGCCCAGCTGACAGCTCCGGTTCGTTGGACTCAGAGCGTTCAGAACATGATCGCCGACGGTGCCGACCACTTCATCGAATTAGGCCCGGGTGCAGTACTGCAAGGATTAGTCAAGAAAATCAATAAAGAAATGACTACGGAAGGTATGCAATAAGCTACAAATCCATGTATATAAAAAAGGTTGGCAAAAGAATATTGCCAACCTTTTTTTATTCTTAAATATGACTTCTACGATATACTTAATGATGCAAAATTTATCAGATAGTTCATATTTTTCTAATCTTAAACCAAACTCCCAATAACAATACCCCACCCAGCACCCACCAAACCGGCAAGCGCCCCAGCGACCAGCCGCTTTCTTTCTGCTCCGTAGCCACTGTTTCCCGCAACCAGCGGCCTTCCTGCCGCGAAAGTGAAAGCAGGGTATCCTGACTGACAGAAACCTGCCGGCAGTCCGCGACAGCACGCCTTATTTGCCCTACATGCTGCCTGCCATTGCTGTCAGGAGCCGAAAACGAGACCTCCTCCCACCGGAGCGTCGTTTGCATATCAGACTTCCATACACGTTCCGCCCACAAGCTGTCGTACCGTTCCACAATCAACGAATCCCTCTCCCCGAACGTCCGCTCCGCCACCGTTTTCCTCCCCGCAACACAGCCACCGCCGGCCACCAGCATACACAAACAGCTCCCGATCAATCCTTTACTCTCCATTCTCATCTCTTCTGATCTTATATTTATAACTATAATCTACCCCGAACAACGCCCCTGAAAACGTCGACACCTCACCGAATCCCACCAACACCGAGTTATGTATCTCCCCTGCCGGACTGCACCAAAACCCCATAAACAACAATACAACACCTGCCAGCGACAACAAAACCGCCACCCATAACTGGCAACCAAGCGACCAACCCCTTCTTTTACAATATCCCATACTCCTCCTCCGCATCAAAACAAGGACACTCTTTCAACCATTCATCCCGCGTGATCTTCCCGTCGCCATTCCGGTCGGGCGACAAATCACGGTGCCCGCAGATCCGACATCCCGGATACCGCACCAGCAGCAGCAACAGCAATCCCCTGATAGACAATTTTTGCCTCTCCGTACGCGTATCTTTCGGATGCCCGCCGGCATCCAGCCCACCTTCGTAACAAATCCCCAGGCTGAACGCATTATACCCTTTCGCATGTGCCGGAATCTGCTCCGGCGGACGCATCGGAACGACCTCACCCGAACGGCGGATATAATAATTATAACCGGCCGAAAAGAAACCACGCGCCTTATGGTCACGTTCCAGCTGCTCCGGCGTATACTCCATCGCCTCACGGGTAGCCGAACAATGCAAAACAATCAGATTAATTTTTCTCATGATCCAATTCCATTTATTGTTAATATGAAGGCAAATGTACAGGAAGGTAAAAGGACGGAATCGGTTTAAATGGGAATAGCAAGGAATAAGAGGGAATAAACGGAAAAAGGCAGCTTATTGGGCTACCTTAATGTTCGCTATTTATAATGTCCATATGCAGATAATATAAGCACCACTACCATATCGTCTTTAATACGATAAACAAGCCGGTGCTCATCGTTTATTCTTCGCGACCAAGTTTCTTCTTTGTAATGTTTCAACATTTCAACCTGCCCGGTACCAGTAGAAGGATGTTGTCTCAATTCCACAAGGAGTTTCTCAAGCTTCTTTAATAATGGCTTATTGCCACTCTTCTTATGCTTCTGAATATCATCTAGTGCTTCTTGGGTAAACTCCAATTCATATTCAATCATAAACCAAGCAAGTTTTTAAGATCCTCGTTAGATGATACTCTCAGCACCTTGCCTTCTTTAGCCTGTTGGATGGAACGGTCTATCTTTTCGTAGAACTCTTCCTCTGTCATACAAACATCGCTACTCGTCACAGGAACGAGCTTGTAAGAACGGTCCTTTCCTCTTTGAACAATTACCTGTTCTCCATTATCAACCGAATCGAAATACTTCTTCTGGTTGTCTCTGAATTCTCTACTGCTTACTACTAACATGGCTGTATAGGTTTTATTTGAAGCAAAGATAGTGATAATTATTATTGCGTACAAATTTGGTACACGTTATAATAAAATATTTTACCGGGAACCGGAGTATTCAGGCAAAGAGACAAGGATTGAACCCGAACACGTTCACCGTCCCGCTTCGTTTATTTATTATCAAATATTCCAGGTCTCAGGATCGCCCAGATGATCCACCAGGATCTCCACCTGGCGCGGCGTAAACATACGCTGCCCCTTGCGGTAACCTGCTTTCTTCAGATCCTCCAGCAACTCTTCATCCCGTCTGATCCACAACGACAACTGTGCAGAAGCCGATTTCAGTAAAATACCCGGGAAATACAACCGGGCCAGTTCCGTATGCCCCCATACCTTGCTCTTATCCATGATTGTTTTGTTTTTGTTGTTTTTCTTTCAGTTGCAAATATTCCTCGTAAGTGATACCGCCGGACGACACATTCTCCGGTTTCTCCTCCTTCTTTCGTGCCGCCTTATAACGGTTTGTCTCCGTCAGGCGTTCGCCCATAAACTGCATCAGCGCACTGGTGACAGTCAACGCATCCACCATCCCGTAAAAACGGCCGTAACGTCCGCATTTCAGCCGATGGAAAAACAACAGCAATTCCGTCACCTTCAAATAAGGATATTCCGCCAACACCAGACGCGACAACTCGCGCTGGCGGTTGACCGGCATTTTCTCTTTCACCCCGACGAACAAGTTAATATCTTCCAGCAGAGCGCATATAAACACCATGACCACCAACTCGCCATACCCCAGGCAAACCGTTTCCAGCATGGGAGCCGTACCGAAATAAGCACGCTCGGTATAACGGGCGGCCATTACCTGCATATCCGGTTTAAACGTATTCAGGAATTTCTCCGCATTCCCGTAACGAGCCGTCATATCAGCAACATCTTGTTGCTTCTTCAGCCATGCGGAGGAGTTCTTCCCGTCGGGCAGCTTCTCCGTTATCGTCTGAAAATCGAGTTTCATTTGATTTTCCATATTGTGTAGATTGATTTACATTTACATTTTGATTTCCATTTCCATTTTCCGGGGTTTTCGTTACAGAAACCGGAGTTTCTGTTGCAATAACCGGAGTTTCTGCAACAATAACCCCTTCATTCGCCCAATTATCCGGTATTTCGAGATCCGGATCGATCTTTATTCCGAGTCTTTTACTGATCTCCCGGAAGCGTCTCTGTATCGCCAGCGAAGAAAGTACCTGCCGGTATTCCAGCAGTTCCCTATCGAACAACTGAAGATCTATACAATAAAGGACCGCCTCACTGACCGTAGCCTCGTCCAACCCCAGGATAACAGAGATATCGAAACAGAAATCACTGTCGTAAGAGATATAATACCCCTTCTCCCGGTAAATTTCACAAAGGATCGCTAAATAAATACAGATGCCCTTACACCCGTACTTTCGGAGCAGGCGTTGTATTTTCCTGTCCGAATACAGGTCCGTATCCAGCGGAAAATAGCCCAGTCCTTTTTTTAATGGTCTAGCCATAATTTTAATTTTTAAAATGTTGATTACCTGAAGCACCAACGGTTAACAAATCCGGTGCGAAAGAAAGGAAGTGATTTACAATAAAAGTCTTTGGCGTGTACAAAAACAGTAAAAGTTGAACTCCAAACTCCCGTTTAAAATTCAACCCTTAGACTCTTTATGCGGTAAACATAGGAAAATATATTTTTAAAACCTATTTTTCCGGTAAAAATCGGAATAATATGCTTTTAGATGAAAAAAAAACATATCTTTGTATCGTAACAATTTAAATATGAACAACTATGAAAAATGATTCTGCTTTGGTCCGTTTCGATTGGGCCGTAAAGCGCCTTTTACGTAATAAATCAAACTTTGTTGTGTTGGAAGGCTTTTTGTCCACTTTACTTGGGCAAGAAATACGTATTGTCAAAATGCTGGAAAGCGAAAGCAACAAGGATAGTGTCGATGATAAATTCAACCGGGTAGATATGCTGGCAGAAGACAGCAAAGGGGAACTCATCATCATTGAGGTACAGAACAACCGTGAACTGGATTATTTCCATCGTATGTTATACGGAGCATCCAAAGCCATTACCGATTATATCAATGAAGGTCAGGAATATGGTGTTATTCGTAAAGTATATTCAATCAACATCGTTTATTTTGAATTAGGGCAAGGCAAAGACTATGTCTATCATGGTCGTACCAGCTTTAAAGGAATCCATTACAATGACATTCTTCAGTTGTCCGTACGCCAACGTGAACAGTTTGTACGACACGAAGCCGGAGATATTTTTCCTGAATATTACGTATTACGAGTAGACGGTTTTAACCAACAGGCGAAAACGCCTTTGGACGAATGGATTGCTTTCCTGAAAACCGGCGAGATCGATAAAAACAGTACGGTTCACGGTTTACAAGAAGCACGCGAACGATTGCGGATAGACCAGTTAGACGAGAAAGACAGACGACAATATTATGCAGATATGGAAGCTATACGTTATCAACGCAGTGTGATCAAAACCGGATGGATTGAAGGCCGGGCCGAAGGAATAGCGGAAGGGAAAGCGGAAGGAATAGTTGAAGGGAGAGCAGAAGGGAAAGCAGAAGGGAAAGCAGAGCAACAACGACTTATAGCTATAAACCTGAAGCAGAACGGAGTCGACCCTCTCATTATTGCACGATCTACCGGCTTGTCGATAGAAGAAATAGAACAGCTCTAAAGACCTGACACGGCATAAAACATATTCCCGGGGAGGCTCTTCTCGCCGGGATTTTTATAGCAATACATACAAAATCCCAAATTGCCATTTTGATAGTGAATAACGATTTTGAAAATCGCTTTGATACGTTAAAAAATATTACCCGGTAGGGTATTTTATTTTACCCGGTATATTAATCCGATTTACCCGGTTGGGTAGTGTCATTTTGATAGTTGGAGAAAACTATCTGATAACCGAAATCTCTCAGTGCTTTGATTTGAATACAAGGAAACGGTTTCAGACACTTCTTTAAACGGTATATTGCCGTAGATACATTTTCCCGATCCGACTGATCTGCCCCATTTTTAATAGGTCGTGCCAAAACATTGACACAAATATCTTCGTAAGACAATTTATAATCCTCCGCATTAACAAAAGCCAAAAACAATCTCAACGGATTATTTTTCAAGCAAATATCCACCCCCTTATCATTACGTAATATTCCTTCTTTTTCAGCAAAGAAGAAACCATATGGCAAAGCAATCCAAACCTTTTTTTGCTCCGGTTTCAAAGGTATTATCTCATTTTGCAATGCGAATAATTCAGCCTGTTTTTGCTCAATCGACTCAGCTTGTTGTTTATTAACAAACTCTGTATTTTTAATCTTAACCTGTAACTCGGCCAATTCAGCCTGTTTTTGTTCGATTAACTCAGCTTGTTGTTTACTAATTAATTCAGTCTTTTGTTTTAGGGTTTGCAATTCAGTCAGTTTGATCTTTTGTTGTTCAATTAATTCGTAACTAGTCTGCCTTGATGTCCTTAATAATCTGATAATCTTTTCTATCTTCTTCTTTATATTCTCAAAATAAAATCCACAATAGCAAATCAATATAATGAAAAAAGAATAAGAAAGCACCCAAAACCACCCAATCTGCCCCAACACCGTCTGAACAGGAACATCCACATAAGCCTGAAGCGTTATGTTCCTTTCCTTATTTTCATCTATTCTGTAAACAATAGGTTTTAAAGAACTCGCTTTTTTATAAAACAGACTGTCAGTTGAAGAATTAATTACTCTCCCATTCCGTATACAGCGTATAGCTGTTTCTACTTCTATATGCTCTTTTTGTAGTATATCCCGAAAGAGGCTATGCAACAGATGCCGACTTGAATCGTACTTGGTAAGATAATCTTGAACACACCAAGAATGTTTCTCTTCTCCCGGGATATCATTCGGAGAATTTTGAGGATCATAATGTCTTTTTTGTTTTCCGATTTGTTGCTCTTTTTCTTCTTGTACCACTTCTGTAAACAACATAAAAAGCTCAGAATGCAGTTTTTCTTCTTGATTCAGATAAACACTCGCAAATCGGAATACCAATAAAATGATGATCCCAACACTAATCACTTCGCCTGTTCCTATTTTACATATTCGTCTTTTCATATCTATTTCTTAATATTTTTTCTAACAGAAATCTCACAATTACTAACAAATTCTCACAAGCATACTGTGTATCAATCTGTTAAAAAAAGACTCAAGACAGGCTATTTTTTATTTAGCCATAATAACTATATTTGCGCTGCAAGCCATAAAGACCAACAGAAGTCTTTATGCAGGTAAAGATAATAAAAATCATAATTAAAATAATATCAACATGAAAAAAACTATTAAAACAGGACTTATCCTTTTATCATTATTCAGTGCATGGTATTTTGGGCACACTACATCGGATAAAAATCCAATGAACGAGTTAATGTTTAAAAACGTCGAAGCATTAGCTAATAATGAAAATGGTCAATCTGATAAAAACTATTCGTGTTTTGGTACAGGTGAAATAGACTGTTACGGTGACAAAGTCGATACAAAATACGAAGGATACAGTTTAGACTAACGTATGAAATCTCTCCCCTCCATATTATTAATAGGTATTAGTACCCTTGCCGCCTGTTCCGGAAATCAGCAAAACCCTTTCCCCCGGTACGCTGACTTTCCGGAAACAAAGGCGATCAAGGCACAGGTCGCAGACCTGGATACTGTCCTGCTCCGTTACCCATTCCGGGTTGCGGTCAGGGATAGTATTGCCGTGGTGATGGACCTGCATAATATGGATCATTTCCTCCATGCTTTTACCTATCCCGGATGGAAGCATCTCGCCTCCTTCGGCAAACGCGGGGAAGGACCGGAAGAAATGCTTTCTGCTGAAAATATCCAATTCAACTCCTTAGACTCTTTATGGGCGATCGACGCCAATAAGATGGAGATTACACGTTGGAAAATATCTCCTTCTACCCGCTCAGCGGAGCGCGTCGAAGAGATCAAGCTGGATAAGGAATTAGTACGTTCACTGGACTTTCATACGATGGAATCGGGGTTTTTCATTCCGGATTACATGGGAGAGTTCAGGTATTGGGAAGTCGGCAACAATGGTAAGCCAGTCAAAAGTTTCGGGGAAATCCCTAGCGAAACGATCGATGAAAACACCGTTCGCCCGGCACTCGCTCAGGTATGGAGAAGTTTTATGGATTACAATCCCGACAACGGCATCCTGGCAATAGCTACCCAACTGGGGGAAGTCTTTGAAATCTTCAATCTGAAAGATAACACTCATAAAGTCCTATATGGTCCCGCAGGTGAACCGCAATACAAAACGGCAAAAGACGGCACAGGCGTTCCCACCGGGATCATGGGGTTCAGTGACATTAAGGTGACAAGCAAATACATCTACGCTGTTTTTCAAGGCATTAAGTTCGACGACAAAATTGCTGCTATCAAGCAAGGAAAAGAACCTGAAAATGGGGCAAAGTATATCTATGTATTCGATCTGGAAGGTAATCCGGTACGTAGATACGAACTGGATCGTCGCATCAACAGTATAGATATCAACGAAGAAACAAATACGATCGTCGCCACCGAGGCGAAAAGCGATGATCCGATTATAGAATTTAAGATTTAGCAAACGATATGAAAGCCTTTTGTCTTTACATATTATTAATAGCAACCACCTTCTTCTCCTGCCACAACGAACAGAAAGAGAAGGAAAATAAGATTGCGCATCTGGTCAGCGAATGGCAAGGGATACAAATACAGTTTCCTGAAAACCTGACCTTCACACGCTATCTGACAGATACTACGGATTTCCAAATCCCACAATCTGAATACAAGGTATTAATATATGTAGACTCTATCGGTTGCACCAGTTGCAAACTGCAACTTCATAAATGGAAGGAACTGATCGAATACACTGATTCAGTAACACAAGGAAAAGTTCCTTTCCTCTTCTTCATGCATCCTAAAGATGTGAAGGAAATACGTTACCTCCTGAAACGAGACGCATTTGATCACCCTGTCTGTATTGACATAGACGATCAACTAAACAAATTAAACAAGTTCCCGGCAGACATAACTTTCCAGACATTCCTGTTGGATAAGGACAATAAAGTTGCTGTATTAGGAAATCCGGTGCATAACACGGCTGTGAAAGAACTGTATCTGAAACAGATTACAGGTAAGGACAGCCCAAACAAAAATATACCGAAAACAACAGCCGAAACAACAAAGACAGAAATCAACTTCGGAACTTTCAACAAATCGGAAGTAAAGGAGACAACCATAGAAATAAAAAACACCGGGGACAATCCCCTTGTGATAGTGGACGTAAGTACCACCTGCGGCTGCACAGCAGCCACCTATGACAAACGACCTGCAAAACCCGGAGAAACCCTTCGGGTAGGAATTAAGATGACACCGAAAGACACCGGTTTCTTCGATGAAGTCGTTACGATCAAGTACAATAGCTCGAATAATCAACATGTTAAACTAGAAATAAAGGGGAATGTTCGGTAATCGAACAGGTGGGAGTTTATTGTATCAAGCAAGAATATATAAACGTCCCCTATATAAACATGAAAGGAGGTGTCGAAAGCTAACACATAAAAATACAATACTAATATTTACAACAAGAAAGTTATAAACCTCAAAAACAAGAAATAAAAATATGCTAAAAATATTATCAATATTAACAATTCTATTTATAGGCATAAACCTTTACATTACAAATGCCAATAAGGAGATAACGAACAGTCTATTTTTAACGAACATTGAAGCTCTTAGCTTCAATGAATCAGATAGCGGTGATGGTTATACAGTATGTATAGTTGGTGACCGTACAATAGATTCCAGTGTTGAACCCCGCACTTGGTGCGGAAACTGTAGATCTGTACGTGTAGTACAAAAGGGAGATGGAAAATGTAAAATTGGATAATAGTCAACATATATGAAAAAAGTATTCATTTCAACCACAATAATTATGATTGTTATTAACTTAATTATCATAAACCTACATTCCTCTCAAAATAAAAAAACATACTTTTTTAATGAAAACCTCATCGCATTAGCAGGAGGTGAAGAAGGAGGAGATAGTTCATTACAATATAAATATTGTATTACAGGAGACAAACTTACTTCAGGAACTACATCAGCAGGAGTCATCGCTATATACTGTGGAGACTGTTTAGGTGCCAGAATATGGCCTACTGGTGACGGAAAATGTCGTAGATATTAAAAATTAAATCTATACTCTGTATATTCACCTAGTTAGCTAACTAAAATGTATAGCAGAGTATAGATATAAAATTAATTTATAATGAAACATAAAATCCTTTTCTTACTATTTATATTTAGCTTGATATCTTGCAAAAAAAAATATCCAATAACTAATTATCAAGGTCTCATATATCCAACTGTTATACAAAAAGAAACAATAACAGAGGGATGTTTTTTCGACATGTTATGTATTCAAGACTCTATCTTATTATTAAAAGCAGAATGTGATTCTTTCTTCTTCCATTTATATAAAATGGAAAATTTAAAGTATGTAGGTAGATTTGGAGAAAAAGGTAAGTCACCATGGGATTTCCAATTCCCATTTCCTTATAATAGCAATACTACAAAGTATCCACAAAACGACACAATACTATTTTATGACATGAATTTAATGTGCAAAAAATCAATAAACATCAATAATATAATAAACAAAAAAGAAGCAATATCAGAAAATATCACCCAAGACTATTTAGATGAAAAATTATTCTTTAGTAAAGAATTAAACCAAATTGGTACAAACATCACAATAGGTAGTAATATTAATAAATTAGATGGTATTTTTTTCATATATAATAAATTTTCAAAAGAAATAAAATGGATTGATTTTTACCCCAAATATTCTATTGATAAAGAATATAGAAATTCTGTATATTCAGGTGTTGTATGCGCTAATGAGACAAAAAACAAAATAGCTTTTGCCTATAGACATTTTGATTGCATCCTTTTCTATTCACTAACAGGTGATTTAATAAAAGAAATCTACTTTAGTCAACCAAAATTACCTGATTTATCTCCTAATTTTCATGGAGTATCTAATGATTCCCCTATATATTTCTCTAAAATATATGGCACTACAGAAAAATGCTATTTTTTAAGAATAGGAAAAGGATTGAATTACATTTTAAACAATGAAGGAAAAACAGAAATCAATATATTTGAACTTGATTGGAATGGGAATTTACAAAATGTATATTATTTTGACAAAGAATTTTCTTCTTTCTGCATAGATAACAGTGGAGAATATCTATATGCTTTACAAGCAAATAATAACGAGAATGAACCATTTGTTAATTTATTAAAAATAAGACTAAGCCATGAATAAATATATTATTTTCATATGCATATTTATTATATTAAATATTACTCTAATCATCAAAAACAATAATATAAACAAAAACTACAATAAAGCATTAGAAAGAAATATAGTTTTAACAAACAAACTAAACGATATTGCATATTATACAACAAAAAATATTAAATACAATAATCCCACCACAGACATAAACAAAGAAATAGATCTAAATATATTCAAATTCAATAAAAACAAATACAAAATATTTTATAGAGTAGATTTTCCGTATTGTGAAAATTGTATCTATCCTACAATAGAGTTACTAAACGAATTAGCAGATGAGATAGGTTTTGATAAAATTACAATAATAACATCATTTCCCAACATTGAATATGGAGACGATTTTCATGAATTCACAAAAAAATACAATTTAGACATAATCAACATACCTGAAAGTGATTTTTGTATTGAAAAAAAAGAACTTATAGGTTCGTATATTTTTACAATGAATAAAAACCTCAATATAAACAATATATTTTTTTGTGGAAAAAACAATCACTTTATGCTAAATGAATATTTCACCTACTTAAAAGAATACATAAATTCTAATTGAATAAAGACAAATATGCAAATAGAAATAACAAAATGAATAAACAAACACATATACACAACCTGATCAACAAAGCCATCAATATAGTTTTCTGGCTATGTATGACAGTGACTCTATGGTTTGTTTTACAGGTATTTATCTTTGCCTCATTCAAAATCCCCAGCGATTCGATGGAACCGGGATTAATTACAGGAGACAATATACTTGTCTGGAAACCAACCATTGGACCTCGCATATTCAACCTGTTTGCCTCCATGAGAAACGAACAAACAGAGATTTATCGCATTCCCGGTTTCAAAAAGATAAAACGCAATGATATTCTGGTTTTCAATTTTCCGCATCCAAACAGTTGGGATAAAATTGAAATGCATATACTCAAATATTATATCAAACGGTGTGTCGGAATACCGGGAGATACCTTATCCATCCGAAACGGATTCTTTCATGTGGAAGGCGTACAAACGCCTCTCGGCAATATGGAGTCACAAAAAGGAATAGCAGCAACTGAGAAATTTCAAGACGGTATATTCCAGAGTTTCCCATTCGACAGCATCATCGGTTGGAACATCAAAGATTTCGGACCGCTCTATATACCGGCAAAAGGCGATTCCATTACTTTAGATCGTACAAACTTCCGGTTATATAAAAAGCTGATCGAATGGGAACAACAGGGTAGTCTTCAATACAAGGATTCTACGACTTTTCTTAATGGAAAGCCGATCTACGGATATCGTTTCCAAGAAAACTATTATTTCATGGCAGGCGACAAAGGCATAAACTCGCAGGATTCACGCTATTGGGGATTACTACCTGAAGAATATATCGTCGGGAAAGCATGGATTATATGGAAATCGGTAGACCCATATACGGATAAATTCAGATGGGACAGATTTTTGAAAATTATTCACTAATAGAATTGATTATTAAGTAATCCCTTCATCTATGTATCAAAATTACAGTAATATGAAATTAAATCTGTTTGCCACAATTGTACTTGGGTTGTATCTGTTTCTTTTATCGGGATGCAGCAACACCAACAATAGACAATTGGAATTAGCCTTACAAACCGCAGGAAATAACCGGCAACAACTTGAAAAAGTTATACAACATTATCAAGGAGATAAACAGAAAGAAGATGCTGCAAGGTTTCTGATACGGAATATGTTGGGAAAATACTATCAGGAAGGAGATCGAATTGATAAATTCCACCAGTTTATCGACTCTGCATACCAGATAAAACAAGAAGAATACGACCAGCAGACTATAAATGACACTTATAGGACAAACAACGAACACCAACAAAACGACGCTAAACGACAAGCAGACTTGCAACAACTAAATGCAAATTTCCTGATTACACAGATAGATGCAGCTTTTCAAGTATGGCAAAAACCCTGGAACAAACATCTTTCTTTTGATGAGTTTTGCGAATGGATACTCCCCTACCGGATTGGAAACGAATTGCCGGAGATATGGAGGGAAGAATACTATAATGCCTTTTCCGGATTATTAACGGACAGCATATTGACTGCCCGTGATGCCTGTATTGCCATCAACAATGAACTGATTAAATTACCGATCCATGTCTTTAACGATTTCCCAAAACCGGCGGACATAAAACCCAGTAGCCTTATCCATATAAAATTCGGTTTATGCGGGGACTATACCAACCTGGCAATATATGCCATGCGATCTGTAGGGATACCTGTTACAACAGGAAGTATTCCGCATTGGGGACATAGCAATAATAGCCACGCGTTCAATCTTCTAAATGGCGAAGACGGAAACTATTATGATTTTGCTGGAGGTGAGCACCATCCAGGGGATCATCTCAAACGTTTTGATGGCATACCGAAAGTCTATCAGAAAACATTTTCCGTACAACAGACTTCTTTAGTGATGACAAATACATCTAAAGAAGAAATTCCTGCATTCTTCAAAAATCCTTTCATGAAAGATATTACGGACCATTTTCCTGTTATTCATCCGCAGACCGTATCCATTCCATTGAATAGAACCTGCCACAATAAATATGCCTATCTATGCGTATTTGATCCGCAAGGGTGGTTCCCGGTAGATTGGGGAAAGATATCCGATAAGAAAGTGACATTCAACCATATCGGTCCTGATATTATCTATCAGGTCAACAGTTATGAGGATAACTCTTTGCAACCGTTAAGTTCTCCCTTTGTCGTCGATTCCACCGGAAAGGTTACTATTTTCGAATGCCGGAGAAAAAAAGAAGACCTGTACCTCGAACGCAAATACCGCGAACCCAAACATCTCGAAGCCATACCTCCGGCATTCGTTGGTGGCAGATTCCAGGGATCGGATTATGCGGATTTCCGGATAGCGGAAGATTTATATACGTTCACAGAAGCTCCAAGTTTCAAGTATACCACTATCGAGGTGAATCCTAAAAAGAGTTACAAATATTACAGATACCAGTCTTCTCCCAATCTACGGGGAAATATGGCTGAACTGGAATTTTACGATACAAATAGTCAGCAAATACTAAAAGGGGAAATTATCGGAACAGACAACACCAGCATCTACAACCCGCATGCGACCAAATATAATGTATTCGACGGAGACCCTCTCACCTTCTTCCACACACGCGACAGCATGAGTTGGGCAGGTCTGGCATTACCCAAGCCGGCACATATTAACAAAATACGCTATATCATCCGGAATGATGACAACGGAATACGAAAAGGTAATCTCTATGAACTTTTCTATATAGATGAATCGGGTACATGGGCCTCTGCCGGAAAACAAACGGCAGAGCAGGATGAATTATTAATATATAAACAGATCCCCCAAGGTACTTTATACTGGCTACGCAATTATACCAGAGGAAAAGAAGAACGGATATTTACGTATGAGAAGGGGAAACAGGTTTGGTGGTAAAAATAAGTCATAATTATTCAACACAATATTTTCAAAACTAACAAAATATGAACTCACAGGATTCGCGCTATTGGAGATTACTACCCGAAGAGTATATTGTCGGTAAAACCTGGATTATCCGGAAAACAATGAAAAAAGTATTTATAACAGGAATAAACATACTATTAGCCGTTTTTCTCATCGCTTGCGCTTCATCGGATAGCAAACGTCTGGAGCAAGCACTCTTGTTTGCCGGAGATAACCGGGGCGAACTGGAAAAGGTATTAAGCCATTATGAGAATAATCCGGAAAAACTGGAAGCCGCCCGTTTCCTGATCCGTAATATGCCCCGATGGTACGGATATGAAGGATGGCAACTGGATTCTATCAAACCGGTATTGATACAAAAAGATAAAGGAGAAGCCGTTCCTAAAGAGGTGATAACAAAATGGCAACGGGTTTCTTTCTATTCACTGCCGAAAGTATATGACGCCAAAGTGATCACGGCTGATTACCTGATCGAGAATATCGACCTGGCCTTCGATGTGTGGAAAAGGTATCCGTGGAACCGGAATCTGGGATTCGATGATTTTTGCGAACTGATCCTTCCTTACCGGATCGGAGACGAGCCGTTGTCATCCTGGCGGAAGCTGTACCATGATTATTATACGGCCATACTCGACTCGGCTTATCAGGGGAATGATGTGATTGAGGCTTGCAAAGCCGTCGATAAAGATCTGAAAAGAGTTTATTACCGTTGGAACACGGATTTTAACATACCTCATCAAAGTGCGGACTTCCTGTTCTATCATCGCGTCGGTTTCTGTAGGGAGGCGTGCGATGTCACACTTTATGCCATGCGTGCCTGCGGTATTCCTGTCGCCAGTGAATATTTCGTTTATTCTCCAGAATACCAACATCCTCACTTCTGGACTGTGTTACGCGATACGACCGGAAAGTTCATCCAGTTCGGTTTCAATGAGTTTGAAGCATCCCGCATAAATCCGGGTACCGACGGCAGAAAAAAAGGGAAAGTCTACCGCTACTGCTTCGGAGCACAGGATGAACTGTTTTCCGGAATTACAAAAGACAATAAAGTGCCGGCTTTATTCAGGGATCGCTTTATCAAAGATGTGACTGCCAATTATTTCGGTGAGAATGAAGTATCCGTCTCCGTGCAGTCTGCATACGAAGATTATATCTATCTGGGCGTTTTCAGTCCGGGCGGATGGATTCCGGTCGATATCGCACACAATAGCAAGGGAAATGTGACTTTCCGGAATCTGGAACCGGATGTTATTTACCAGCCTTTGATCTCGGACGGGCAAAACCACCGGGCAGCAGGTTTTCCGTTTATTTATAAGGATGAAACAGTTCATTTGCTAAAGCCGGATACGACCTCCATGAAAAAAGTTATACTGAAAAGAAAAATGTCGCTTATGCCAACTATTGCCGAATTTCTTTATCGGGCCATTATCGGATCGAAAATAGAAGTGAGTGCAGATATTTCTTTTACCCGACCGGATCTGGTATATCAGTTCAATGATACATTGGATTACAATTATTACGAACTGACTCCACCGGATATTAACAAGAAATACAAATACATAAAATATATCGCTCCATCAGGAAAACGAATGGAACTCAGTGAGCTTTCTGTTTTCAAGGATTCCTTATGCAAAGAACAGATTCCATTAAAACGAATGAACGATATAGAACCTGTACGGGCATTGGATCATATAACAGACGGAGATATACTCAGCTATTTTCAGGCAAGAGATACTTCTTGTTTTATCACATATGATCTGGGAAAAACAACAACGATTGGAAAAGTCGTTTTCTCACCACGAAATGATGACAATTATGTCTGGCCGGGAGATGAATACGAGCTCTTCTATCAGGACGGAGTAAACGGGTGGAAATCGCTCGGGGTTCAAACGGCTACCGGCTGGGAACTGGAATACCGTGTTCCGGACAATGCGTTGTTATGGTTGCGCGACCGGACCAAAGGACGGGAGGAACAGGTGTTTATTTATAAAGAGGGGAAACAGTATTTTACGGTTGATTTATGAAATACAGACAATATATAAGTTACTCACTGCTCGCTATCAGCGGAATCTTTCTGCTGTGTACCGTTTTTGCTACAGACACAGGATTGGCTAACGGGCTGGTCACAGGGAAAGTTCTTTGGTTTCATCTGGCGATGTTGCTACTGGCTGCATGCAGTCTGGTGGCGGCTGTTCTGACGAAATCGGTAAAACCATTTGTCTTTTCGGTCGCAGACGGATTGGTGCTGATTTTGGCGGCTATTGTTGCACTTACTTATAACCGGCAGCTGGATCCCGAACCGGAGAAAATGTTGTTTGGCGGGCAATTAGTCGTATTGTGGTTTCTTATCAAACTTTACTCGGAACCAGGATTCTTTCAAAAAGACAAGTTCTTCAATGCGGCAAATGCCGTACTGGAAAAGGAACCAAAAGTAAAGAGCACAGCTATCCGGGAAATGCGGGAAGAGGTCAAGATATTAATTCAAAACAGAAAATAAGTTTTATTCGGCATAATATTTTCAATAGGTAAGAAGTTTTCTATATCTTTACAAGCAAGGTGATTAAGCAAAAATACCTGAATTAAAATCTATCAGTGAAAATATAAATGAAGAATACAATCCGGTTATATGTTTGATGAAATTAAAGTAATATGAAAAGCATTTATACAATCTTAGTTATGCTTCTGACAATAATGGCAGGATGCGGTGGTAACAAAAAATCTGACTGTCAAAAGGAAGACTCTGATACTATTGCTATACCGGATACTTTTATTACGATTGACGTTAGTAAAAAATATCCTCTAAAAAAGTTAATTCTTCAGGATATTATGGATGTGGAATATATTGCATTAGAATCCACGGACGAATTTCTTTGTCAAGGCATCGTACAAGCCATAGGTAAAGAAATCATATTAGTAAAAAATGTCATCAACGATGGCGATATCTTTATCTTCGACCGAAATGGCAAAGGTTTGAGAAAGTTTAACCGGAAAGGGCAAGGTTCTGAGGAATATATATTCAACCTAAGTGCTTTCATTGATGATAACAGCGGTGAAATATACATTGATGAAATAATAAGAAACGTTCTGGTATATGATTTTCAGGGGAATTTTTTAAAAAGTATCCCCAGAGGCGATAACAAATGGATTAATGCTACGAATTACAACCAGGATTATTTGATTGCCAGGGAATCACCTTCCATCGAGATACAAAATAAAACGGATTACCAACGTTTTGTTATCATTTCCAAACAAGACGGGAACATTGCTAAAGATTTTCGAATCTATTTTAAGAAGAAAGTTGAATGGGGAATAACCAACCGCACAGAAAATGCAGGGGGTGCCCCTCGTCTTTATCCTATCGTTCCTTACAATGATAGTTGGCTGCTAACGGAACCCTCGTCCGATACAATATTCAAACTCTCACCGGATTACAGTCTGACTCCTTTCATAGCCAGAACACCATCTATACAATCGATGAAACCAGCCGTATTCCTTTTACCATGTATATTTACCGATCGCTACTATTTTATGGAAACAGTAACGATGGATGCCGACATTTTAAGGAATGAGAAATTCCCAAAAACACATTTAATGTATGACAGAATAGATAATACATTATTCGAATATACTGTATTCAATGATGATTTTTCTGAAAAAGTCCCCGTGAACTTAACTATGCAGGAAACTACAAATAGTGAAATCGCCTTTTGTCAAAAATTAGAACCCCACGAACTTATTGAGGCTTACGAAAAAGGGCAATTAAAAGGGAAGTTGAAAGAAATTGCTGCGGAGTTGGAAGAAGATTCAAATCCTGTAATTATGCTGGTAAAATATAAAAAATAACTTCTATACCCTCTTATTCCCTTTTAAACCTATCTATCTCCATCTAAACCGTTTTTGTGTTTCGGCTGGAAGTTACTTTTGTAATGTTTTCGAAAACAGATGAAGTAATTTCTATTAACACTTAAAAAATTAAAATTATGTCAGTAAAGTATCGTTTAGTCGAACGTAACAACATGGGGAAAGACAAAGAAGAAACCCCGAAAAAGTTATATGCACAACCGGTTTATTCGGATTTGGTAGGATTTGAAGAATTATTGGGTGAGATCAGTGAAGCCGGTATTCCTTCCAACCAGGTAAAAGGGGTTATGGACCGTATGAACTACCTGATCAAAAAACATTTGGCAGCCGGACGACGGGTACAGTTCGGTGAATTCGGAAACTTCCGTTACGGAGTTGGTTCTACCGGAGCTGCTGAAAAAGAGGAATTTCAAACCAATATGATAAAAATTCCACGAATCATTTTCAGTCCGGGAGCGACCTTGCGTAAAGCCCGTAAGGATGCCAATTTCGAGAGAAAGGAAGAGATTGTTACCCAAAATGACGGCGGTGGCAACGGTGGCGGCGACAGACCGGAAATTGAATAGACGATCTGATTTCAAGTTGCTGTAATGTAAAAGGGAGTGCTTCTACGTTTTGAGGCACTCCCTTCTTTTATCCCTTCCATATATATTATAAATTCCTCTGCAAAATAAGAATCATTTCCTTTGGCTTTGTCCTGATATTTACATACATTTGTTGGCAGTAACCTTATTAGAATGAAGACTTTAGACAAAATCACATATTTATGAAACTACACTTATTCTATTTCGTTCTATGCTTTATCCTTTTGTCCTGCCAGTCTGATAAATATCACTGGAAAAACCAGGATGACAGAATGGTTCTCATGTCCGGAAAAACGGTTGTCGGAGAGTTGAACCCTTCCGTAACAAAAGGAATGAATCGTACAGATCAGATTGAAATGCTCGATTCCTGTACGTTTAAGATCACCTGCCAATACACAGCATTGGAAGACATGGAAACAGCCAGGATTAACCTGGATTTCGTACACAAATCCGCCTCCGATTACTGGATGATACCTTCCGTCTCTTACAACGGAAACAACTGGGGACGGGGAAAAGAGCCCAAAGGTGCACAGCAAAACGGGAAATGGCGAACTTATTCCTACCGCAGCACACCCATTCCCGGAGCAACCTACTCGGAAGGAACACGGTTTGCCGTTGCCATGTGGAGCGACGTCCCCCAGAATGAAAAAGAGAGTATCTCCTGTTCCCTGATGCCGGACAGGGAGACCACTACCCACCGGCTTATCTGGCCGGAAGAAGAAATGCCGGTCATGTATGCAGCCAGGGACCGCTACAAACCGGGATATCAGAAACAGGAAAAATTATCCAAAGGGGAAACGGTCACATTGACCGCTTATCTCTCCGTCTGCAACGTGCAGCCTCATCATTATGCCATGCATAACTTCTTGCACGAAGCCTGGGAGCGTGCCGACAAACAAGAGACAGCCATTTATCCACCCGCCAAAATATGGGAACTGGGCCTCCGGTATGCTAAAGAATATCTTTGGACGAAAGAGGGTGCTTTCAGTGGATTTACAATCGGTTTCTCGCCGGATAAAAGCGGGGAATGGAGTAAACGGAAAGGATACGAAATAGGTTGGTGCGGACAAAATGCGTCTTTTGCCAATTCACTGCTTTTCGATTATATCAAACATAATAACAAAGAATCTCTGGACAAAGGGGTAGCCACCCTCGATGCATGGGCCAAACTCTGCCGGCTGCCCAACGGACTTTTTATCACGAACTATGACCGTATCTCCGGCCAGAGAAGCCAGATCGACAATGTCGTCATAGATGCCTGCAACCTGGGAACGGCCGCCCTGAATTATTTCGAAGCGACTGAACTGGTGAAAGCCTGCGGACTGGAAAGACCGGATTATGAAAGCCTGGCTTTCGGTATCTGCGATTTCGTCAGAAACGACCAGCAGGACAACGGAGTATATGGTCGCGGCTGGTATCCGAACGGAGAATGTTTCTACCGGGAAGGGACTATCGGTTGTTTCATGGTTCCCCCCATGCTCGAAGCATTCTCACGTTCGAAAGACTCCACCTATTTATCTTCCGCAACCCGGGCTTACGATCATTATGTGAGCGAACTGAAAACAAAAGGATATTCTACGGCTGGGGCTTTGGATACCTGGTGTATCGACAAGGAGTCATCCATTTCCCTCTTGCGCTCGGCTTTGAAGCTGTATAACCTGACAAGCAACAAAGAATACCTCGATGATGCCATTGCCGTCTCCTACTATCTGTCTACCTGGTTGTGGCATTATAACGGCGTTTATCCGGAAAACGACAACTTCACCCAATACAACTATAAGACTTTCGGTGCAACTTCGGTTTCCGTGCAGCATCATCACCTGGACCCGTACGCTTTGTTCTGGGTGCCGGAATGGTTCGAGCTGACGAAACTGACAGGAGACAGCCAGTGGAAAGAAAAAGCGATTGCCATCTGGAATAACGGTTGCCAACTGATATCCGACGGTACACTGGTGATAAACGGACGTGTCCGCCCTGTCGGTTCCCAGAATGAAGCTTATCTGCAAAGTCACTGGAACTGGGATGCCGCCCCTCATTTCGACCGGATCAATTCATGGCTGGTGGCCTGGCCCGGTGCTTTCAGGCTGGAAACTTTGAGGAAGCTGGATGCCATCGATGCACCACAAATACAGTAAAAAGTTGTATGTGAACATTTATTACCCCATTTTGAACCATAAGTCCCCTATTTTGACGGAATAATGAGACTGTGATTCAAATAATATAACGTACTTTTGACACGTAATAAAATCACAAAAGTAATATCATGAGAAAACTATTTATCTGTGCCCTCGCATTCATGGCGCTTCCTTTGTTTGCTCAAAAAGAGGCAAGCATCCGTGTGTATCCCCAGCAAGGAACACAACAAATCAGCAAACACATCTACGGACAGTTTGCCGAGCATCTCGGAACTTGTATTTATGGCGGCCTTTGGGTGGGTCCCGACTCTGACATACCTAATACACAAGGGTATCGTAATGATGTGCTCAACGCCCTGAAAAAGTTGCAAATCCCCAACCTCCGCTGGCCGGGCGGCTGCTTTGCCGATGAGTATCACTGGATGGACGGTATAGGCCCGAAAGAGAACCGTCCGAAAATGGTCAACAACAACTGGGGCGGAACGATCGAAGATAACAGTTTCGGAACCCATGAATTCCTAAACCTCTGCGAATTGCTGGGATGCGAACCTTATATCAGTGCCAATGTCGGAAGCGGTACCGTGGAAGAAATGGCCAAATGGATTGAATATATGACTTCGGAAGGTGACAGTCCGATGGCACGCCTGCGCCGTCAGAATGGCCGCGACAAAGCCTGGAACGTAAAATTCATCGGGGTCGGTAACGAAAGCTGGGGCTGCGGAGGCAGCATGCGCCCGGAATATTATGCCGACCTGTACCGCCGCTACTCTACCTACTGCCGCAACTACGACGGAAACCGTTTATTCAAAATTGCCAGCGGTGCCAGCGACTACGATTATAACTGGACGGAAGTACTAATGAAAAACGTTGGCGGCCGCATGGACGGGCTTTCCCTGCATTACTACACCGTTTCCGGTTGGAACGGCAGCAAAGGCTCGGCAACAAATTTCAACAAAGACGATTATTACTGGACAATGGGGAAATGCCTGGAAATAGAAGATGTGATAAAAAAGCATATCACGATCATGGATAAGTACGACCCTAAAAAGAACGTAGCCCTGATGCTTGACGAATGGGGTACCTGGTGGGACGAAGAACCCGGAACCATCAACGGCCATCTTTACCAGCAGAATACCATGCGCGACGCTTTCGTTGCCGCCTTGTCCCTGAACGTATTCCATAAATACACCGACCGTCTGAAAATGACCAACATCGCCCAGATCGTCAACGTCCTCCAATCCATGATCCTGACCAACGGCCCGAAGATGTTACTGACACCTACTTATCATGTATTTGAAATGTACAAAGTGCATCAGGATGCTACATTCCTGCCGATGGACCTGATCTGTGACAAAGCCCGGGTACGCGACAACCGCGAAGTCCCGATGCTGAGCGCATCCGCTTCCAAAGATAAAAACGGCCTGATCCACATCACGCTGGCAAACGTAGACATCGACAATACGCAAAACATCACGCTTGACCTGCAAGGCCAGAAAATATCGGGCGTAAGTGGCCGCATCCTGACCTCCGCCTCCATCAACGATCATAATACGTTCGAAAAACCGGACGCAGTAAAACCGGTGGCTTTCAACGATGCCAAAGTGGAGAAAGGGCAGCTGAAAATCAATATTCCGGCCAAATCCATCGTTGTACTGGAAGTGAAGTGAATTTTTCAGGGTAAGGATATTTTATTTCGGCCGACATCTCAAATCAGAAGAATATTATCTTGCCGTTCGTAAATAGTTTTCTACCTTTGTCAGCAAAATGAAAAATACACTATCTAATTAAAATAAAAGAATTATGAAACCTACATTATTTCTATTGGCAGCCGGTATGGGCAGCCGCTATGGAGGATTAAAACAATTGGACGGACTAGGTCCTAACGGAGAAACAATTATGGATTATTCAATCTATGATGCTATTCAGGCTGGTTTCGGAAAGCTTGTCTTTGTTATCCGTAAAGATTTTGAACAGGATTTTCGTGATAAGATCATCTCAAAATATGAAGGTCATATTCCTTGTGAATTAGTATTCCAGGCATTGGATAACCTCCCCGAAGGATTTACCTGCCCGCCGGAACGTACAAAACCGTGGGGAACAAACCATGCTGTAATGATGGGTGACGGTGTGATCAACGAACCGTTTGCTGTAATCAACTGCGACGACTTCTACGGCCGCGACTCTTTCCAGGTAATGGGTAAGTATCTGGCTGCACTGCCTGACGGTTCCAAAAACACCTATGCAATGGTAGGTTTCCGTGTAGGAAATACATTGAGCGAAAGCGGAACCGTTTCACGCGGTATTTGCGGTACGGACGAAAACCAACTGCTGACATCAGTCGTTGAGCGTACCAAAATCCAGCGTATAGATGGCGAAGTAAAATATATCGACGACAACGGCGAATGGACGGCAACTCCCGACACAACTCCGGTCAGCATGAATTTCTGGGGCTTTACTCCTGATTATTTCGCTTACAGCAATGAATTCTTCAAAACATTCCTGAGTGATCCGAAAAACATGGAAAACCTGAAGAGCGAATTCTTCATCCCGCTGATGGTTGATAAACTGATTAGTGACAAGACTGCCACTGTAAAAGTTTTGGATACAAACAGTAAATGGTTCGGTGTCACATATCCGGAAGACCGGCAAGAAGTAGTCGACAAGATTCAGGCACTGGTTGATGCTGGTGAATATCCTGAAAAGTTGTTCTGATAAAACAGAAACACTACATAAAATTCCCGGTGGAACTACTATTTCTCAGTTATTCTGCCGGGAATTTCTTTTATTCTAGAAAAAAACGTAATATTGTCTCAAATTAGGAATTTGTGTACATGAACTTCAAAGAAAAGACAGACACAGAATTAGCCACACTACTCATTCGGGACAATGAAGCGGCTTTCAGTGAGTTATATGTGCGCTATAAAGATAAGTTATACTATTTTTGCCTCCATCTGCTCAAATCGAAAGAAGAAGCGAACGACATTGTACAGGAAATATTTATCCGCTTGTGGGAATCGCGTTCCTTTATCAATCCTGAGTTCTCCTTTTCTTCTTTCCTTTATACGATGGCCCGGAACCGCATACTCAATTATTTCCGGGATATCGATATTGATGAGAAAGTGAAACAAATACTGTCAGCACAAAAAATTACGGAAGAAGAAGCGATTGACTCCAAAATCATCTATACTGAATATCAGATGATTCTCCAGAATGCAATCAGTCAACTCCCCCCGCAACGTCAAAAGATTTTTAATATGAGCCGTATCGAAAGTATGTCTCATAAAGAAATTGCTGCCGAATTAGGTATTTCAGTCAACACCGTACAGGAACATATTTCTGAGGCGCTCAAATTCATAAAAGTCTATTTCAGCAAGCACGCAGACATTTCTATAAGCCTGTTGCTGGCAGCCTTTATCCTATACAAATAATACTCAGTTTTTACTGAAAAAATCACCGGTCGTTTTTACTTCCTCCAGCTTTCCTTCTATCAGGGAAGTCAATTCCTTCACAACCTCAGGATATTTGGTTGCCAGATTATATTTTTCAGAAGGATCGGTATTAATGTTAAACAGTAACGGTAATTCTCCTTTAAAATAATCCAGTCCCAATTGGCTGTATGTTTTTACATGCAGCTTCCATTGTCCTTTACGTACCGCCATCAGCTGATGGTCGATACCAAAATAGAAGTATGGAGTTTCCGGTTTCGGAGCCACATTTTCGTATCCGAGATAAGAGGCTATATTCTTTCCGTCAATAACACGGTCGGTTGGAATCGCTGCCCCTCCCATCCATACGGAAGTAGCGAAAACATCCATGGAAGTAATGACTTCTTCATTCACCTGCCCGTTCAAATGGTCGGGCCAGCTAACAAAACAAGGTACGCGGACCCCTCCTTCCCAGGTACTGCCTTTACCGTCACGGAAGATACCGGCCGAACCGCCTTCCTCGTTCCGGGGCAACCAGGGACCGTTATCACTCATAAACCAAACAATCGTATTCTTGTCTATTCCTTCTTTTTTAAGAGCAGACAAAATTTCTCCCACTCCCCAGTCGATTTCTTCCACAGCATCACCGTAAGTACCTCTCTTAGATTTGCCTATAAAAGCTTTTCCGGGATATAACGGGACATGAGGCATTGCATAAGGAACATATACAAAAAAGTTTTCTTTCTTATGTTTCTTAATGAACGATATAGCTTTTTCCGTGTAAAGGGCCGTCAGTTCCGACTGGTCCGGATTCATTCTAAGCGTATCATTCCCACACATCAAAGCAATATCCGGATATTTCGGGGGAATCATATCATTGCTATACGGAAGGCCGACATATTCATCAAAACCATTCTGCAAAGGCAGATATTCTTTCTTCGTACTACCTAAATGCCATTTACCATAAATAGCCGTAGCATAACCTTGTTCCTTCAGAAGTTCGGCTATTGTCAATTCCCGGGGATGAATACCTCTCTCCGCATCCGGACTCAAGACCCACCGGAAACCGGCACGAACCGGATAACGTCCCGTCAACAAAGAATAACGGCTTGCCGTTGAAGCCGGCGATGCACTGTAATAATTCGTGAAGCGCATACCGTCCAGAGCCATTCGGTCCAGATTGGGTGTTTTTATATCCGGATGTCCGGTCACTCCTATATCACCATACCCCATATCGTCACAATAGATAATAACGATATTCGGACGGTCATTCTTATTTTCTTTAGCTGCTGCCTGACACAAAGGTACCGACAGCAAAGCCAAACTTATTTTTATATGATTATTCATTCGTACTTTTATTTTTAGACGCTAGCTTCTCATGTTATTTGAAAACCTGTACCATCGGGCGGCCAATCCATACCTGCGGTTGTTTCAGGTTAAAAATATGAGCGATAGTAGCAGCCGTATCAAACTGCATCATACTATCTGTAAATTCATACCCTTTCTTGATTCCTTTTCCGGAAATAATGAAAGCTGTTTCCATTTCCTGCATAGTCTTACCACCATGTCCTTTTTTGATTCCTCCGTGGTCAGATGTAACAATAAAGATCGTATCATCCAATATTCCGGCTTCTTTAACAGCTTCTACTATCTGGGCGATATAGCCATCCAGAACTTTCAACATATTATAGTATTCAGGAGTATCATGTCCGTCTGCATGCCCCACATGATCCGGATTATCAAAGATAACCGCACACAAGTTCGGTTTGGCCGATTTGATATAATCGACTGCATAACGAGCTGTTGCATCCGGTTCTTTCGATGCTTCCGCTACATGTTTGTCATAGCTCAATGCCAGTGTATCTATCACATAACGAATACCTTTCCATTCGCAAACGCAACCGATCTCCGCTTTGGCGTCCGATTCACGTAAAAGGCCGAATACTGTTGGAAATATGCCATCTTTACTTAATACACGCGACGGCAGTTCAGGAGTCCGTGAACCCCACTCCGTATATCCGTGTAGCTCAGGACCAGCCCCCATAAACATAGAAGCCCAGTTCACAGCGCTGGAAGAAGGCAGCACGCTTCTTTTTTTCAAAGTATAGGAACCTTCAGCCATTAATTTCTTCACGGTGGGCATTTCAGCTTTTTCCACACTATAAGCCCCCCAACCATCGAGACCGATCAATACTACATGTTTAGCTTTCCATTTAGCAGCAAATGAAACATTGGCAAATAGAAAAACAAAAGCAACGATATATAAATATTTTCTAGTGTTCATATTTATTATATTAAAAAATAAAGGTTGTCCCTATGAGAACATTGTCCGCAGAAACAACCTTTAAAAGTAATTGATGTTAATTATTCAGCGGTTTCCCAACCGGGGTTTTGTTTCAGTTTAGGATTCAAGGCAATTTCCTGTGTCGGAATCGGTTCCAGATAATATTTTTCCAACCAACCCGATGGTTTGGCAAACAAGATGGAATAGCCTTCATCGGCACCTCCGAGAATATTGAGTTTACTACCATAGTCACTGCTTTTTACCCATGCACCTAATGGTTGTTTATTCACATATTCTCCTTTTTTCCAACGTTTTAAATCACGGAAACGGAAACCGTCGCCCATCAATTCGATACGACGTTCACGACGAATTTCCCACAAAACAGGATCTACGCTCTGGTCTCTATTCAAATCGAAAGAAGCATCTATTTCCGATACATTCATAGCAGGAATAACCGCACGAACACGAAGTTTATTAATAGTGGCATCAGCTACAGATTGAGAGAATTCGCCCAATTCAAATTTAGCTTCTGCATAATTCAACATTACTTCTTCTATACCGAAAAGCAAATAATCAACGGTAGAGGAACGCAACGCCATATTATCGACGTGACGGTTATAATATTTCCAGAAATAGAAACCTAAGTGAGTAACCAGGAATCCCTGCCCGTTCGGATAGTTACGGAAGTGCGGAAAACCGGAAACCTGATAGCCGACGAAGTTAGAAACCGGCAAACTCTTATCCGTTGCCGAACCACCTATTTCTTCCATAAAGTCAATATATTCACGATCGCTGGCCACTCCGGTATGCTCCCAACCGAATGATGTACCGGCAGCACCAGTCAATTTTACTTTATACGGAGGAACTACCGTCCAATATAAACGACGGTCACGATGACGGAACTGAGCATTCAAATCCTTATCACCTTCATATACCTTACTGGTAGAAACCGGACGTCCGTCTGAACACAAATAGCTGTCAACTGCATCTTTTGTCAGATCGACATACCAGGCAGAAGAACGGATAACACGTGTAATACTATGTGTTACCATATCCGTTTCATATTGTTTTGCCAGGATCACACCTGCTTTTCCGACCAATTCTTCCGAGTTGTAAAGGTCATCATAATTAGGCATGATAGAAGGATAAGCACTCATCAACTTTTCTGAAGCATTAGCACAAGCTCTCAAATACGTTTCGCTATCATTCAATCCATGATATTTACGCCAGGTACCTTCAAATAATCCGAAACGTGAAATTAGAGCTCTGACCACATGAACATTAATTGTATTTGTTCCTGTACCACCTTCTTTGATGTGTTCTTCCGCCCATTGCAGGTCTTCCAGGATATGCTTAGCGACTTCGTCTCGCGGAGTACGTTCACAATAAAGATCCTCCGTATCCGTATCACTCAGCACTTTGTCGATCCAAGGCACATCGCCATAAGCTACCATCATATCAAAATAACGTAACGCTCTGAAAAAGTAACCGACACTTCTCCAGTGGTCTTTATCGACATCACTCATGGAAGAACCATCAATATTCTGCAACATTATATTGACACGACGGATATACGTAAAACTCCAAGAACTACTGGTTGCCGGTAACTTCTTTAACTGATAAGCATAATCGGATTCTCCGCCGGAATTGGCATAAATTATATTATCCGTATTATATTCGCTCGAGATATTAGCCGGAGTGTAACCGCCATCTGTTGGAAATCCGTCGAAATATTCATATAATCCCCAGGCATACGTTTTGAAGTTGTCGCTGGTTTTAAAGGCTGTTGCTTCTGTTTGTTCATCCAAAGGATATTTATCCAGAAAATCGCTCGAACATCCCGACAACCCCCAACCGGTTAAAGCAATGACCGGTAATACTATATATTTTTTCAAATTCATATTCTCTCTTTTTAATAGTTTCATAATAATACAGAATTACAAGCTTATACTGAAGCCAAAAGCATACGAACTCATAAACGGATATCCCAATCCGTTCGCTTTACTGTCAACAGCCGGATCCAGTCCCTTTGGCATATGATCGAACGTAAACGGATTTTCTGCAGAAACATACACTCTCAGGTTATTGATACCAATTTTAGAAATAATGTTTTGAGGAATGGTATATCCCAATGTCAGGTTCTTTACCCGCAGATAAGCACCGTTAGTCAGATATTTTGTCTGGGCGCGCACATTCGCTGCATAATTGGTATTTCTCATACCCGTTTCATACAAACGCGGGAAGAAAGCTCCTGTATTTTCGGAAGTCCAGTAATCCAATTGATGTTTATAAATCGTACCGAATTCATAATAATACGGGAAGATCAAATCGTTGGTCAACCATTTATCACACTTTCCGACTCCTTGCAAAAGGAAGGAGAAACTGAAATTATTCCATGACAAGCCGCCATTAATACCATATTGGAAACGTAATGAGTTATTGCCAATAATCTTACGATCCCCCGGATCATAAATCGTTTCATTTCCCGCATTAATGATACCATTGCCGTCCAAATCCTTATACATCATATCTCCCGGATTCGGTTTCACACCTTCCACGTGAGGAATACCGTCTTTTAAAGTACCATTCTTCAAATTTGCATCTAAAGAACCTTCTACGAAATCATCTACTGTATAAAGACGATCTGTTACATATCCCCATATTTCACCGAGACGCTGTCCCTCTACATACGTTTTGTTATCAGAAGTACGAATTACACCGGCTACATTATTTTTAAACTTAGTAATATATGCTTTATAATCATACAGGTTGAAACCGATATTATAATGTACTTTACCAATCTGGTCACGCCATGCCAACTCCAATTCGAAACCGGTAGATTTCAAATCGGCCACATTCTGCAACGGAGCGTTAGCTCCCAAAGTGGCAGGTAACTGTGACCCACTGGTCAACATATCCTTCGTATCGCGACGGAAAAGGTCGAAATTGGCAGAAAGACGATTCTTCAAGGCACTCAAGTCGAAACCAATATTTAACGTACGAACCGTTTCCCAAGTAAAATTTCCACTGACTAACCCTGGTTGTTTTAATGTAATAGGCTGATTATTATTATCCAACCATGTAGATTTTACCGATTCCATACTCGGAACAAACTGATAAGGATCAATATTCTGATTACCTACCGTACCAATTGATCCCCTGATTTTAAATTCCGGAATATAATCGCGCAACGGTTCCATGAAACTCTCCTCCATTACTCTCCATCCAACAGATAAAGAAGGGAAGAATCCCCAACGACTACCCGACGGAAATTTGGAAGAAGCATCATAACGTCCATTCAACTCAACCAAATAACGATTATCAAAATCATAATTCAGACGTCCGAAAAAACCCATCACGGCATATTCAGAAAAGCCATCATATGCTTTCTGTACTCCGGTCGACTGCGAGATAGAAGGCATATCATCATTAATCATATTTGAAGTTTCCGCTTTCAAATAATCATAGTGATAAGACTCCTGGTTATATCCCAACAATAATGTGAAATTATTCTTTGCCAAACTCTTTGCATAAGAACCGTAAATATTCAAAGCCGTATAATTCTTTACGGCACGCTGACGTTTATAAGTCGAATAATCGGAAGTATACTCTTCTGAAAATTTATCAGCATTGGCAAAACGAATACGTTTTGAATAATTTGTTTCCGTATTATACAAATTGTCATACGTAAATTCTGCATTCAAAATCATATCTTTGATAGGCGTTGCAATCAATTTGGCAAACACACGTGTATCCGAAATACCGATCGTGTTCTGTCCACCTAAACGCGTCAAATTACCTGCCGTACCGGAATACAGGTCTTCACCATTAATATTAATCAAACCTTCCGGATTATACGATGGAGCCCATACGGCTTTTGAATAATTAGCGCCACTAGGCAATCCTTTATCCGATTTATAATAACTAAGATCCAGCTGTCCAGTCAACCAATTCGTAATCTTCGAACTGATAAATCCTTTCGCATTGTAACGCTTATAGCTATCCATATCGGTAGTCATTACACCGTCAGAACCGGTATATCCCAAAGAAACGCGATAAGAAGAACGCTCACTACCACCGCTAATCGAGAAATCGTGTTTTTGCTGGAAACCGGTTTCCGACAAGAAATCGTTCATAATATCAGTCTGTGCCAATTGATAACGCATGCCGCCATCTTCTGCATATCCTTCCGGATAAGCAGAAGGATTAGCCTGATAATTATGCAATAAATCCAACCATGTATCTACCGACTGACCTGAATAATACGTAATATATCCCATATCGGAATAAGCTTGAACCGTCTGAAGCGGAGTCGCTTTTACCGGCAAATTCGACGGTCTGGAAAATGAGAAATTATTACTGTAAGTCATTTGTACTTTCTGCTCTTTCTGAGCACCCTTCGTTGTAATCAAGACAACACCAAACGCAGAACGAGCACCATAAATAGAAGCGGAAGCCGCATCTTTCAATACTGTAACAGACTCGATATCATTCGGGTTTATCAAGTTTAAAGTTCCTTGGAACGGAACATTATCCACCAGAATAAGTGGTTCTCCGCCATTGATACTCGTTGTACCACGAATATTAAAATCCAAACCGCCACCAGGTTCACCGCTACCGGAAGTAACCTGTAAACCAGGAACCGCTCCCTGTAATAAAGCACCTGTAGTCGGAACCGGACGGTCTCCCATCACCTCATCCATTTTAACACTACTTACAGAACCGGTCAGATTAGCCTTCTTCTGTTTCGCAAAACCGACAACTACGACTTCATCTAAAGCCTGAGTGTCTTCAATCAATGCAACTTCCACATTTTGTTGTCCTTTTCCTATCGGCATTTCTTTTGTCAGATAACCAATATATGAGACAACTAAAGTACCCTGCTCCGGAACTTCCAGAGAGAAATTACCATCCATATCCGTCACTGTACCACTCGTTGTACCTTTTACAAACACATTCGCACCGATAATGGGTTCACCATGATTATCGCGAATAGTACCCGTTACTTTCTTCACTTTCTGTTCAACAGCCGGAAAAGAAGTGTTAGCTTGTCCCCTGCTGACCGATATGGTATTATTGATCTTTTTAAAAGACAATCCCGTCTGACGGGATAATTCGTGTAAAATAGTATCTATCGTACCTTCTTTAATTTGTACGCTTACATTTTTTAATCCTTTTAAGACAGATTCGTCATAAAAGAAATTAAAACCGGTGATTTTACTTAACTGTTCAAAAGCGTCACTGACAGACGTTTGTTTCACCACATACGTGATATCGTTTTCTTTAAGACTTTGCCCTAAAGCTCCTTCCGCACAGAGTAACTGAGACGACAGAGCGATAGCACAAACGGTTAACGAAGTTCGCATAAGAGTCTTGTTATAGATTAGATTATAATTCATACATTTGTAATGTTTTAATAAATGATGTTTGTTAAGACAGGCAGAAACACCTTACAACCCAGTGGCTCAATACTGTTTTAAAGGTTTCTGCTGAAATTTAGTGAAGGCAGTAGTGTAGCAGCACTACTGCTTTTTTCATATACGTTACTATCAAATGTTTATCATAGGCATTCTATTTTTTTTAGTGTTAGACTTTAATGTTTCTCATATAATATAATATTACCTCCTTCACGTTTACTTCGAAGTCCTGTTGTAAAACAGATAGCTTCAATAACAGCCTCAATGCTCTTGTTATCATGAGTACCAGTTATGCGATAATCACAATTTTTACATTGCAGAATCACTTTCCGGTTATATGTACGATTGATTGTTTTGATTACTTCACGGATCGGTTCTTTGTTAAAATATAAAGAACCATGTATCCATTTTATATAGTTATTTTCCTCTATGCTTTCCTTACGGACATTTCCATCTATTTTATTGATTGAAAGATGTTCATTCGGTGAAACGGCCAGTTGGAGATCTTGGTCGGCAACATTTACTCTGACTTTTCCTGTCGACACCGTCAGTTTAATGAATTCATCTTCTTTATAAGATTTAAAATCGAAAGAGGTACCCAATACTTTTACCCGGGCTTCTCCACTTCTTATAATGAAAGGTTTATCCGGATTAGGAGTCACATCGAAGAACCCCTCTCCTTCCATCTCTATAATACGTTCCTCTTTATTAAAATTGCTGGGAATTATTAGTTTTGTATCAGAGTTAAGGATTACTTTAGTACCATCTGCCAGAAGTAAACTTTTCTTTTCACCTTTCGCAGACATTTTTTCCGCATAAGTAACAACCGGCTGCGGACGATCAAGGACTTTCAGTAAACCTAACGTCACACTGAAAGCTAGAATTAAAATAGCTGCAACCCTGTAAAAACCGTTTAAACGGTTTTTACTTCTAACTCCAGAGTTAGAAGTAAACTTATTCTTTTGTTTTATTTCAGATAACAAAGAAGAAACTTCCCGGCGCAGTTCATTTTCTCTTTCTTCATTCGGATGAGACATATCCTTATCTATTGCATCCCAAAGCGGTTGTACAACCAAATCGAGATCAATATGGTTATCCGGAGACTTCAACCATTGAAGTAAAGTACGCAACTCCTGCTCCGTACATTGATCTTTTATGTACTTCTGAAGAAGAGATATGATTACTGTGTCTTGCATATGTTTCCTTAATAATAGTACCTTTTTCAGGTTCGTTTATAAAGGATACACACAACACTTTCCTATCTAGGGGTGCCTCGCTCTTATTTAACACATATTAATATTTTAGAAGTTTCTCCCCTTATCCCACCATATTCTTGTCCCGGCATGATCGGGACCATCCAAAGCCTTCACAAGCGAGTTGTAAAGCGGGATATCCGTATCGATCAGATCGGCAGGAAAGTTTAGACGCCGGATCATAATTTCCGTATCGATACAACCGTTTTTACTGTTATTTATTTTCACAGGGAAAAGACGGGGATAGCCGGTACGCCTCTGTTCCGACCAAGCTTCACAACCCTCCGGGAAAACCGCCAGCCATTTCTGGGTGATGATTTTCTCCAGTTTGATTTCATTTGGGGCCGTTTCAATCCATTTGGGAGAGACTTTGCATCGAGCTTCTATATTGTTGGAAGTGTCAAAGGCATCTATATAATCTGCACCGGTGCGTTCAGACTGAAGATAATCCTCCAGACCGCCTGCTCCCCACTGGATAAATGAAGTCGATATTCCCTGGCGATAGTTATCCCCTGCATTCTCCGTCGTCCAGCCTCTCAATGCAGCTTCGGCACGTAAAAACCAAACTTCGGCGGCAGTCATCAATATGGGTTCGGTCGATTTATTCACATATATCTTCGAATGAGAAGCATATAATAAATGAGAGAAACAGGTACCTTGCCGTATTCCTTTGTATTTTCCATGCAGAACCGTTTCTCCGGTGTCTTCCGCACAGGGCTCAGAAAAGAATTCACGGCGAGGGTCTTCGTAACCATTCAAAACAGATTCCATGGATGCGTTCATATAGACTTCATTCCATATCCGGTTTATTTCTCCCAACGGATTCTGATAACCGTTCCGGATTGAAACGACCAACCGGTCTTTTACCGTTTCGAAAACTCCGTAAGGATTATGGAATGCTTTCAGAAATTCACTGCGGGCCTTTTCAGGATCGGCCATTGCTATCCGTATCGCCAGGCGCATCCGTAATGAATTGGCAAACTTCAGCCAGGAAATATAATTTCCGTCCAGCAGAATATCAAAATCCGAAAGGTCGGGAGCAATCGTTTTGCTCCGGAGATGTTCGGTTATCAACCCGACCGCTATATCCAGATCCCGGAAGAAAGCATCATATGCCTCTTTTTGTGTATCGGCAGAATAAACACCGTTGTCGTTTCCGAATGTAGAATATATGACAGGACCATACATATCGGATATTCTGTGCATGACCTCCACTTTCAGAATCTTCGTTATTGCATAGACTTCCGGGTAATTGACACGGGTAGAGTCTTCCAGTTTATCTATCTGCGGAAGGATATAGGCATAGGTATATCCCCAGTTCGTTCCGTTCCATCCGTCCTGCAAGTTATAATCGGAATTGCTGCTTCCACCGTTATGGGGTTTATAATCGTGCATATACCCGCTGAACATATCTGCATTCAAATTCTGCATAATCTGGTAAGGCCAGTTCTTTCCCTTTCCGAAATCATAATTAAAATAGATTCCCTGCTGAATGATTCCCAACGGAATACCCAGATTATTGAAATCGACAGTCATATCCTCATCGGTGATTCCGGACTGGTCTGTATTCATCTCCTGGAAATGTCCCGTACAGGATGGGAAAACCAGGAAAAGAATAAAAAGGAAGGTTGCTATCTTTCTGTTTATCATCTGCATACTCCTGAATTAAAAATCACATTTTATACTGAAACCAAAACTTCTGGTGGTCGGCATACCGTAGACCTCTATTCCCTGATTATCATTTCCCGTTGAAAGAATCAAATCAGGGTCGAAAGGGGCTTTCTTATAAAGGAAAAAGAGATTACGGGCAGTGAAAGCCAGGTGAACCTGCCTGATAGCTTTCGTCGCCTCCAACCATTTCCCGGGCAAGGCATAGCCGAGCGAACATTCACGCAGACGGATATTGGTCGCATCGTACATATAATATTCGGTTACTCCCGCACGTCCTCCCACTACATTTTTATAAAAGCTTTTTACATCTTCTATCCTGTTTCCTTCCAGCATGACAAAGCCGGCATTACGGGCATCAGCCGTAATCTGAGTCACGCCGAACATATCCATATCGGCCTGCGTCTGCGACAAGACTTCACCACCAAAACGACTGTCTATCAGAAATGAAAGAGACAGGTTCCTGTAAGTAAACGTGTTGTTCCAGCTCATTGTGAATTTGGGATTTGCATTTCCTACCTTAATCAGGTTTCCTTCGCCTTCCACCTGGGGCAGACCTTTTTTGCCACCTTCCGTTTCATAAAGGATATGCCCGTTCTCATCACGGCGAAATGCTTTCCCATAGATATCCCCGAAAGAACCGCCCTCCACCAGCTTCATTGCATAACTGGAAGAGAAGCCTCTCGGACCATAAATAAAGACTGGCAATTCTTCATGCAGCCTGACTACTTTATTTTTATTGGTCGAATAGTTCAGCGACGATTTCCATTCGAAATCTTTACCGACAACCGGCAATGCGGAGGCACTGACCTCCCAACCGATATTTTGGATATCTCCTGCATTGACATAACGATAAGCATATTTGTCTCCCGACTTGGCGGGGAGTTTGAAGAACTGGTTACGGGTATTCGTCTTATAATACGTCCCGCTAAAACTGATACGGTCATTCAGGAAACGCCATTCCGTACCCAGCTCCACCGAGGTTGTCATTTCGGGTTTCATATTTTCGAACGGGGCGGAATCGGCATATTCTATTTCGCCACCGGCTCCCACATGCGAAACTGGGTTTGTTATATATAAAGGTATGTCGTTACCGACCTTGCTCCATACGGCTCTCAGCTTGCCAAACGAAATAAAATCCGGCAACCGGAACATCTTGCTCATCACCCAGGCCCCGCCTACCGACGGATAGAAAAAGCCTTTCTTTTCATTCGGAGTAAAGGCCAGCGTACTCGACCAGTCGTTCCGGGCTGTCAGGTCTAGGAAGAAAATATCCTTGTAACCGACCTGCGCAGTAGCAAACAGCGACTGCAACTGACGGTGGGCATCGATCTGCTGGTCGATATAAGCTGAACCGTCCATAATGATATTCGCCACATTAAACACATTGGCATATTTCAATGATGCAGTTTTCGAATCATAACGCAGGGAGTTCACCAGCTTGTCGTTGATGCTCCCTCCTATCACACCGTTCAGGGAAAACTGTCCGAATTTCTTTTCAAAGGAACCGATAATATCCCCGTACAAAAGCGTCTCCTGATAATCCGCCTCTATATACCTGCCGTTCTGACCGGACAAAGCCGGGGCTGTGGAGGCATAAAACATTTGACGCACCTTATCCGACAGATAGTCGAGACTGCCGCGTGCCTGTATCTTAAACCAGTCCGTCACTTTGAATTCGGCATTCAGCGACAGGATCGTACGGGTACGGGAATCTTTGCTCCGGATACGGTTTGTGACCCAATACGGGTTCTGTTCAAAATCCTGGGTATCGGAATGCCAGTTCTGTTCGTTAAGGTTCCGGGACGGGTTCCATACTTCATAGTTCTCCTTGTATTCGGATATATCCACACCTCGCGGGAAACGATAAAGTCCCACCAGCGAATTCATATAGAAGCCACCGCTGGGATTACGATTCTTCGTTGTTTGCCGCAGGAATGAAGCACTTCCGTCCAGCTTCAGACGGTCGTCAAACAGGAAAGCCGTCTCTCTGAGAGATATATTATGTTTTGACAGGCTGTTATGTTCGATGATACCTTTTCCCGTTGTATTGGCATAGGAGAAATAAGTCTGGTATTTCTTGTTACCTGCACTTACGGAAAAAGAAGAGATAGAGGTCAGACCAGTCTTGAAGAATCCGCCCGCATTATCATATACCGGCAGGGCGGCTTTCTTTCCCCAGCTTTCCACGTTGTCGGACACTCCGTATTCGTTCTGGAACTCCGGCAGGCAAAAGGCTTTATCAAACATCAGGCTGGTTGAAAAGGATATCTTACGGATATCCGGATTGCCTTTCTTCGTTGTAATCAGGATAACACCATTAGCCGCCTGGCTGCCATACAAGGCGGCTGCCGGTGAGCCTTTCAGGATACTGATACTTTCAACGTCTTCGGGATTCAGATTAGAGATACCGTCACCGCTATCACGGTTTCCGGCATCGGCAGTACCGCCAATAGCGGAAAAAGCCTGTTCATTGGCAGAATTAAGAATAGGGACACCGTCTATGACATACAAAGGCTGGTTGTTACCTACCACCGAGCGGATGCCACGCATCAGGACTTTAGAAGAACTGCCCAGGCCGGAAGCAGCCTTGTTTATTTGTACCCCCGCTACTTTTCCGGCAAGCGTATTAATCATATTCGGGTCTTTCACCCGGTTCAGTTCCTCGCCATCAACCTGTTCGACGGAATAGGTCAGCGAGGCTTCTTTTCTTTTTATACCCAGGGCGGTTACGACAACATTATCCAGAAACAATACATCTTCTTCCAACACGACTTCCAGATATTGCTGTTCGCGGACAGGAATATGTTTGGTTTTATAACCGATAAAAGAGAAGATCAATGTAGCCTCTTCTCCCACTGACAGCGAGTAATTACCTCCCGCATCCGCGACGACACCGTTTGTCGTGCCTTCTTCCACCACATTTGTTCCTGCTAACGGTTTACCGCCGGAATCAACAACCCGTCCGGTAACTTTCTTTTCAAAAGGGAATGCTCCGGCCGCATCCCGAGCAGATACAACCGGAGTATTCTCTCCTTTCGCATATATTGATAATAACAATAGCAGCGATAGAATCGCAAGCTGCCTCATCTGAAAATTCATATTGCCTCTTTAATTATCCCTCAATAGCCACAAAGGTATACAAAAAAGCAACACAACAAAGAGGCGCTTTGACTTTTAACGGTTTTACCCGTTCGACTAGAAACTATACTGTACTGCCAGATTCAGACGATTGGCATGGCGAGTCTGATCATTAAAGTCCGTGCGCCATCCTCTCAGATATTCGGCACCGACCTGCAAGTCGGGAGTGATATTCCAGAACAGGTTGGCTACCAGATATTGTCCGTAGCGGTATTGTTCGGAAGGAGTCGACGGGTAATCATTTTCACTATATAAACGTGACTGGCTGTAAGTACTCGAAACAAACACATTCGGAGTAATATTGTATTGCAGGCCGGCATACCATCCCATCATCGGAAGAACCTGCATACGTCCGGCTTTGTCGGGATCGGGAACAATATCCACATTCAGATTACTCAGGTCGTTCATGTACTGGCTGATACCCCGACCGTAAACACCTTGTCCGTACACCTGTACTTTGCTGCAAAGGTTGAATGTGGTGGAGAGCAACACGCCCCAGCCTGTTTCCGATTCGGCTTTATTAGCAACCAGGTTATCATATGTCATACTTCTGACGATAGCGGCGGCACGCAGATGGCTCTTAGAGTTCCAGCCATATTGCAGATAAGCGGGGAAGTTCGGCATGCGTTGCGAACCGATACTCAGGTTATCATTGGTCAGTCCGTCCACCACCGGCATTTCCACACCGACACCGGCTTTCCATCCTTTCCCAAACGAACGTTCGTAACGGAACTGGGTAGCATGATAAATCGCCATCCCGTTCGGACCGGCAAAGTCGATCGTCGGAGGAATAGCCGCCAGGTCCATAAACGAACCATAGTCATATCCGAGTGTGAATCCCAGCAAGGAAGCATACGCATTTCTCAGTTCAAAGCCCTTACCGTTTCCACGGAAATTACCGGCCGTGTAGACAACGAAGTCGCCCAGATGTTTGGTGTGTCCCACCAGTTTAAGGAAGACCGTGCTGGTTGTTGCGTCCATCTGGAACTGGTTTCTGACATGCGACGCACCTTTGTTGGGGATCAGTGCGGGATAGAAATCAATATCTTTGGAGATACCGCCAAAATCATATTCGGCTGTTGCCTTCACGTATCCTCCGATACCGAGAGCGAAACGCCCCTTACGGTCGGTCAGCAGGAAACGGGGAATGCCCGGTTCATGGAAACGCTGATTCTGGGTTTCGTTCAGTATCCGGATAATTTCATCACCCGCCTTATCACGGGAAATAAACAGGATTGAATTCGGCTCCTCATCCTTAATGATCACTTTCTGAGCCTGAGCATGGGTGGATAACAGTCCGACCCCGAGCAACAAAGCTGCTCCTTTAACAAATGCTTTCATAAATGTGTTTTGTTTAGACGTTTTACCAGTAAGGAACAAGCATTGCATGAAAAGGTTGTGTTAAAAGGTTGCGTTAACGACTAAAAGTAACTATTTTTGTTGCCTTAATAACAAAATAAAACGAAGATGAAAAAGCTGTTTGCTATAGGTTTACTCCTAATCGGATTATTGTCATCCCTTCATTTGCAAGCGCAGGAAGTTGAGACCCTTGTCCAGATCGATACCGACATGGGAAAGATCAAAGTGAAGTTATTTAACGACACGCCCCAGCACAGGGATAATTTTATCAAAAATGTGAAAGAGAAGCGCTACGACGGCCTCCTGTTCCACCGTGTCATCAAACAATTCATGGTACAAGGCGGAGACATCAACTCGAAAGATGCACCTATCGAACAGCATCTGGGGGACGGCGACCCGGGTTATACCATCCCGGCAGAGATCGTCTATCCGAAATATTTCCACAAACGCGGTATGCTCTGTGCCGCCCGTACCAGTGACGACGAGAATCCGGAACGCGCCTCATCGGGTACACAGTTCTACATCGTTACCGGAAAATTCTATACGGAAATGGAACTGGACAAGATGGAGGAAAAAGATAATAAAACCTTTACTCCCGAACAACGGGAAGCCTATATGCTTGAAGGGGGCGCTCCCCACCTGGACGGGACCTACACCATCTTCGGCGAAGTAATAAAAGGCATGAAAGTTGTCGATAAAATCCAGTTTGTCGAAACAAATGAGGACGACAGGCCGTTAAAGAATATAAAGATCAAGACAATGACGATTGTCGATAAATAATCATTAAACGAAACGAAAAATGGAAACAAACGAAACACAGGTTCTGATGAAGACCAACCTGGGTAACATCAAACTAAAATTATACAACGAAACACCGCAACATCGCGACAACTTTATCAAACTGGTAAAGGAAGGCACTTACAACGGCCTGCTTTTCCACCGTGTCATCAAGGATTTCATGATCCAGGGTGGTGATGTCACCTCTAAAGATGCTCCGATGAGCAAACAACTGGGTGCCGGCGACCTGGGATATACGGTCCCTGCCGAGTTCGTTTATCCGAAATATTTCCACAAAAAAGGAGCACTCTCAGCAGCCCGTACTAGCGATGAAGTGAATCCGGAAAGAGAATCTTCCGCTTCCCAGTTCTATATCGTAACCGGAAAAATTTATTCCGACAGCGAACTGGCCCAGATGGAAAAGCAGAAAGAAGGCCGCCTGAAACAGTCTATTTTCGCCCGTCTGCAAAAAGAGAATGCTGCGAAGATCAAAGCAGCTTACCAAAGTGGTGACAAAGCCGAACTGGCCATCATCCGCGATACCCTGGTCGGAAAAACAGAACTGGAAGCTGAAAAGCGCAAAGAGGAAGCCAAGCTGACTCCGGAACAGCGCGAAGCATACAAAACAATCGGCGGTGTTCCTTTTCTGGATAACGAATATACGGTATACGGCGAAGTGGTAGAAGGACTGGACGTAGTGGACGCCATCCAGAACGTAAAGACCAACCGCCAGGACCGCCCATTGGAAAATGTGGTTATCGAATCAGTGGAAATAATTTAATACGATCCTTTTCCGGAAAATACACAACATCTTTCCGGAGAATATCCAATGTTTTTATATTTAGAGGTAGGTCTAAATCAATTTAGAGGTACGTGTAATTCAATTTAGACCTACCTCTAAATTAAATTAGACCTACCTCTTTCTGAAAACTCATCAGATACTTACCACTCTTTTATGCTGATGAACCGACTAAAAGAATGCAATGATACAACTCTCTGCTTACAAAGAACATTATAAAGAAACAATCCGTCTGGGTGTCCCGATCATGTTGGGGCAGCTGGGCATTATTATTGTCGGTTTTGCCGACAACATCATGGTGGGACATCACAGCACAGCTGAACTGGCCGCCGCTTCTTTTGTCAATAACTTCTTTAACCTGGCTTTTATCTTCGGGATGGGTTTCTCATACGGCCTCACTCCTATTATCGGCGGCTTGCATGCCAACAAGGAATATCACAAAGCCGGAGAGACATTGAAGAACAGTCTTTTTATCAACTTCATCGTCGGGGTATTGTTAAGTACTTCGATGCTCCTGCTCCTGTTGAACATCGATATTTTAAAACAGCCGGAAGAGTTGATGCCATATATCGTTCCCTACTATATCTTACAGCTTTTCTCGGTGATATTCGCCATGCTGTTCAATTCGTTTAAGCAGTTCAGCGACGGTACGACCGATACGGTTACTCCGATGTGGATCATGCTCGGGGCAAACGTGTTGAATATTATAGGGAACTATTTTCTTATCTATGGAAAATGCGGCGTTCCGGAGATGGGACTGACCGGGGCAGGTATCTCCACACTTGTCAGTCGTATCCTTACATTTATTGTTTTCTGTGTTTTATTTGCCCGAAGGGAAAAATATAAAGAGTTCCTGACCGGATTCAAAAATGGAGTCGTTAACCGCCTGAACCTCTCCAACCTGATACGTTTAGGCTTTCCGGTGGGATTGTTAATGGGGGTTGAAACGGGTTCGTTCAGTCTGAGTGTTATTATGATGGGATGGATCGGGAGCACCGCACTGGCCGCCCATCAGGTGTTAGGCGTAATCACGACACTCGGATTCATGGTCTATTACGGGATAGCTGCCGCCGTTACAATTCGCGTAAGTGTATTCAAAGGATACAGTGACTGGCTGAATATCCGTCAGGCTTCTTTTGCCGGACTACATCTGATTATGGGAGTGGCTGTATTATTCGTATTCTTTATTATACTGTTCCATAAGAATATGGGATACTTATTTACTCCCGAACATGAGGTCGTAGCTATGGTAGCCCTCCTATCCTGGTCAGTCGTGTTGTATCAGTTCGGCGACGGATTACAAATCTTATTTGCCAATGCACTACGAGGGATAGCCGATGTGAAATATATGGCTTACTGCGCATTTGCCTGCCATTTCGGACTGGCACTGCCAATCGGTTATGTCTGCGGATTTATCTTCGATTGGGGAGCCATCGGGATTTGGTGCGGATTCCCGATAAGCCTGACAACGTTAGGCGTATTGCTTTGGAGGCGGTTCGATAAACTGACGATAAGATAGCCGGATAAGATTTATTATTCAGATATTACAAAAAAGGGGAGCCCGACTGCCGGAACTCCCCTTTTGCTATATAAAAGCGATTCTTATTTCTTCACCCACTGATCGAGCCATTCAAAGAATGTGCGCTGCCAGAGCACGCCGTTCTGCGGTTTCAATACCCAGTGGTTTTCATCCGGATAGATTAACAATTCAGCAGGAACACCGCGTAGCACGGCTGCATTGAAGGCCGCCATTCCCTGACCGGCAAGGATACGATAGTCTTTTTCTCCGTGGATACACAAGATTGGCGTATCCCATTTGTCTACGAATAAATGCGGAGAGTTTGCAAATGTGCGTTGTGCCACCGGATTGTTCTTTTCCCAGTAAGCGCCGCCCATATCCCAGTTGGCAAACCACATTTCTTCCGTTTCCAGATACTGCATTTCCATATTGAAGATACCGTCATGGGCAATGAATGCTTTGAAACGTTTGTCATGATGACCGGCTAACCAGTAAACGGAGAAACCTCCGAAGCTGGCTCCGACGCAACCCAGACGATCGTTATCCACATACGGTTCTTTCGCCATTTCATCAATAGCCGTGAAATAGTCTTTCATACACTGACCACCGTAATCACCGCTGATCTGTTCGTTCCATTCCATGCCGAAGCCCGGAAGACCACGACGGTTCGGAGCGACAATGATATAATCGTTAGCCGCCATAATCTGAAAGTTCCAACGATAAGACCAGAACTGGCTGACCGGACTTTGCGGGCCACCTTCGCAGAACAGCAAAGTCGGATATTTCTTGTTCGGATCGAAGTCAGGCGGATAAATTACCCAGGTCAGCATCTGCTTACCATCGGTTGTCTTCATCCAGCGTCCTTCTACCTTACCCATGGTCAGCTGGTCGTAAATCTGCTTGTTTTCGGTAGTCAGCTGAGCTACCTTATTATTATCAGCCAGGTCGATAGAATAGATTTCATCGCCCATGCTCATAGAGTGGCGCTTAACAATCAACTTGTTTTCTCCCAGCAAGTTCACTGAATCGTAATCATAGGTACCGGAAGTAAGTTGAGTCAGTTTATTGCCGTTGTCCAGTTCAATCTTATATACCTGCGATTCACCATGCCATACTCCCGTAAAATAAAGCGTACGGGCATCGGCACTCCAACAGAAACCGTCTACATTTGAATCGAAGTCCTTGCTGACAAATGTCTTTTCGCCCGTCTCCAGGTTCATAACCATCAGGCGGTTCTGATCCGATTCATACCCGTCGCGTTCCATACTCTGCCAGGCAATATATTTACCGTCAGGCGAATACTGCGGATTGGTATCGTATCCCATAATACCTTCGCTGATATTTACAGTCTGCTTGGTATTCAGGTCATATACATAAATATCCGAATTAGTGGAAAGAGCATATTCCTTACCGGTCTTCTTACGGGAAGTGTATGCAATCTTATCGGAGGTCGTATTCCAGGCTAGCTGCTCGATACCACCGAAAGGTTTCATCGGTGATTCGTACGGTTCACCTTCCAGCACATCAATCGGACTGCCGACCTTATTTCCATCAAAATCAGCAATAAACGGATGGGGAGCTGTCGTTACCCATTCATCCCAATGCTTATACATCAAATCCGTCACAATGATACCGCTGGCTTTATCCAAATCCGGATACTTGTCTTTTGTGCTCGGAACCGTCTTTACCTGCGAAATAAACAGGACCTTCTTTTCATCCGGAGAGAAAGCGAAGCCTTCGATATCGCCGTCATAATTGGATAACTGTTTCCGTCCGGTTCCGTCCGGATTCATTTCCCAAAGCTGGCTGCTTCCGCTTTCGCCGGAAAGGAAAGCAATCTTTGTGCCCCCTTTAATCCAGGTTGCTTCATTTTCAGAAAAGGAACTGTGGGTAATCTGTTTGTTATCAGAACCATCGGCGTTCATGACGAACACTTCACGGTTGCTGCTGTTGAGAGGAACACTGTAGTAAGCTACCGTGTAAACTACTTTCTGTCCGTCGGGCGAAACATTCATGCCGCCGATACGTCCCATGGCCCAAAGCGCCTCGGGCGTCATCCGGCCATCGGCAATCTTGATTTCCGAACGTCCGATAACTGGCTTTGTGTCTTCTGCTTTCTTAGCTTCCTGATTACAAGCACCTAGTAATACGGATGTTGCCATAACCATTGTTGCAATAGATTTATTCATGTACATTATAATATATTATATTCTGTGTGCGAAATTAGTAAATATAATTTATATCTTTGCACAAGTAATTTAAGAACTGAACAGTATGAATAAGATTTGGTTATTTGGAGCCGCTATAAGTATGGTATTAGCATTCGGCTCATGTAAACCTAAACAGAGTGCTTATAAGGCTGCTTACGAACAAGCCAAAGAAAAAGAGTCTACAGCTCCTGTTGAGGTAGTAGAACAAGAAGAAGAGATTGTTGAAGAGGTTGCCCCGGTTTCCAAACCCAGAACATCTACAGCAACGACTCGCTCGGAAAGAATCAGCGCTGCACAGGGTGAAGACGCCAGCCGTCTGAAACGTTACAGTGTAGTTATCGGTAGCTTCAAGAACAAGACAAATGCTTACTCTTTGAAAGAGCGTATGCAGAATGCAGGCTACAATGCGGTATTAGGTGAAAACGAACAAGGTATGCTGCGTGTAATCGTTGCCAGCTTCGATGATAAAGCTGATGCAGCCGACAGCCGCGATGCTATCAAAGCTAAATATGCACCTGATTTCCAGGATGCTTGGTTGCTGGAAAGACAATACTAATAAGGCGTCTGCAAGTAAAACAGGCAAACATTATTATCGATACATGGAAAGGGATATCCTTCGGGATAATCCCTTTTCGTGCGTTTGGAGTTATCCCTTCAGTACAAACGTTTTTAAAAACATAAAAGGCCCGGTAATACCGGACCTTTTAACCAACCTAAATTAAAAACCTAAAACTAACCATCTTTTTGCCTTAAACAATTAACCTATACATATATAAGTATCTTCTATTTCTTATTCGTAAACCGGCCATGCTCCTTTATGGGAACAAACAAAAGCCGATATTTTTACAGCACATTCGTGGGCTTCTCTCAATGTCTGCCCTTTCAATAACGACATCACCAAGGCTGCCGAAAAAGCATCTCCTGCTCCTACCGTATCCACTACATCCACTTTTGGAGTAGCTAAGGTAGATACTTCGTCGGGGGTGTAAACCGTACTGTAATCAGCACCCGCCGTCAGAACAACCATTCGCAGGTTATAGTTCTCCATAAACCAGTTAGCCACCTCTTCTTCGGTTCCTTTCAAACCAAACAGTTTTTTCAGCTCCGACATTTCATCATCATTCATTTTCAGCACGTTCGCCAGGTACAAAGATTCTTCAATCAATACCTTATTATAATAATGTTGCCGCAGGTTAATATCAAACAACCGGTATGCCGAATCGGGAGCAAACGAAAGAATAGCCTGAATCGTTTCACGGGATTGTTGACAACGCTGTCCCAAAGCACCGAAGCTGATAGCATCCGCACGTTCTGCCAGGTCTACCGCATCAGAGGTAGGCGACATATGATCCCAGGCTACACGTTCCGTTATTGTGTAATGGGGAATACCGTCATCCTCTATATCCACATGTACCGTTCCTGTAGGATACGGTAACTTTTCTATTAAATACTGAATTTTGTACTTATCCAGTTCGCTCAATATATCCCTTCCGTTATCATCATCACCAATGGCACTGATAGCATACCCTTCGGCTCCCAAACGGGAAGCATGGTAAACAAAATTAATCGGTGCGCCGCCTGCCGTCTTACCTGTGGGAAGCAAATCCCAAAGAAGTTCGCCAATACCGACCACTACCGGTTTTTTATTTTGTTGCTTCATCTGTTCCATGATATAGTAATTCTTTGTAATACGAGATTTTTGTTCCTTATGTTTGATGATGCAAAACTAAGGAACGGAACAGAAGCAGACGATAACGGATGCTACAAAAAGGATAACATTCGTTACATAAAAGGTTTATTTTCAACAGGCTTATAGTATCGTTACATAAATGTAACGAGTGTTATCCTTTCTCCTGATATTCGGTTGGTGTAATATTGTACACCGCCTTAAAGCATTTGGAGAAATAAGGAGGGGAACTGAAACCGGTTGCATAAGCAGCCTCATTGACATTACAGTCTTTCTGACGCAACAAGGCAGCGGCTTGCTTCAAACGGTAGTTACGGAGGAAATCGGTAGGCGCCACACCTGTCAGTTCTTTTACTTTCCGGTAGAGATGCACACGCGACAGGCCAAGCATTTCGCTCGCTTTTTCGATACTGAAGTTTGAATCAGGATAAGATTCCTCGATCAATGCCATGAACTTACGCATAAACAATTCGTCCATACTTTCCGCCTTATCCGTTTTCAATCCGGAAGCGGCAGGTGATTGAAGTTCCTGGGCGAATGCATTCCTCAGCCGGGCACGTTCTTCCAGCAGACGGACGATCCGGAGTTTTACTTCTTCAATATTAAACGGTTTCTGGATAAACTCATCGGCACCGCTGGCAATACCATACATCCGCTGTTTATCATCGGAAAGGGCGGTGAGCAATATAACCGGTATATGGCTGAAAACAATATCCGATTTAATCCGCTTACACAATTCATAGCCATTCATTTCGGGCATCATCACGTCACTGATTACCAGCGACACATTTTCTTTTGCCAGTATATCCACGGCTACCAAACCATTCTCTGCTGTCAGGATACGGAAATTCGGTTTCAGTTCTTTTTGCAGATACGCATTAATATCCGGATCGTCTTCAACAATCAGGATCGTATAATCGTAGGTACGGTTCACAATCTCATCCATTTCACGGGTATCCAGATTGGCTACGCCGCTCGACAATTCTGTTACGGAAGGAGCAAACACACAAGATTCATCAAAGTGAGATTTTCCTTTGGGCAACTCGACAAAAAAGACGGTACGTTTCCCCGGTTCACTTTCCACACGGATACTTCCTTTATGCATACCGACAAACTCATGAGTCAGATGCAGACCAATCCCCGTTCCGGTAAGATGGTCGGCGGTAAAAAACTGATCGAAAACGGAAGACAGGTTCTGCGGCTGGATTCCTTTCCCGTTATCTTCTACCGAAAGGATAACATATTCCGCATGATCCTGCAAACGGATTGTAACGGTCCCTCCGTCGGGTGTAAACTTAAAGGCATTCGACAACAGATTGGCCAGTATCTTTTCCATCTTATCCGTATCCACCCACAACATTACGGAAGAGACATCATGTTGAAACGAGTATTGTATCTGTTTGCTCTGTGCCATATTATCAAAATAGGAACTGACATCTTCGATAAAGGTAACCAGATCTATTTCCGTCACCCGCATATCCATCTTGTTACTTTCTACCTTACGGAAGTCGAGCAGCTGGCTGACAACACGTTTCAGGCGGTCGGCATTCTTCTTTATGATATGTATGTCGTCGGCAAGCGGAGAATCGGGAGGCAATTCTTTCGATAGCTTATTCAACGGCCCGAGTATCAGTGTTAGCGGTGTTTTGATCTCATGGGATACATTTGTAAAGAACTGTAATTTGCGGGTAGTAGCCTGTTCGATCTTCCGGTTGGCAACAGCCAGTTCTTCGCGTTGCTGTTCCACCTGTATATTAGTTCGCTTCAGTTCATGGTTCTTACGCTGTACCTTGCGGAAGATATGTATTACATAAAGAGCCAGTAGGCCCACTACTCCCAGCAACAATAGGATCAAACCGACTGAATTTTGTAAAAAACGATATTCCGAAAGCATCTCTTCCAGATTATTCCGCTGTTTCTCGATCTGTTCCTGATAATCAGCCAACTGTTCGGTCTGCAAATATAAAGTACCTGCATTATCTTTGTCAATCAGGGCCGATGTCAATGCGTATTGTTTGGAAACAGGCTGCCCGTTCAGTATCTGCCAGGCAACCTTTATCGCAGTAGTTCCTCCGGTTGGATAAACGAACGAGGCAGTCAGATGACCGTTACTTACCGCTTCGATCCCTTTACCCTTACCCGGCAAAGCATCTATGCCGATAAACTTTATCTTTTTTACCGCCAGCGAATCTATCTCCATAATAGCCTCCCGCGCAGCCAATGCCATCACATCATTATGAGCATACACGATATCAATATCATCAAAGAGACCAAGTGTTGCTATATTTTCTTTTGTTTCTTTCGCATGCCAACGCCCGTACACAGTTTTCAGAATCACATTATCATTATGGATAAGAGCATCACTAAAACCGTTATGCCTGTCGCGGGCAGAAGAAGAACCTTCGCGCCCCCACACTTCGACAATCGTTGTCTTCTTTTTCTTCAGCAATGAATTGATAAACAATCCGGCTGCACGGCCAATCTCATAATTGTCCGCACCGATAAAAGTCGTATATTCTTCCGAATAAATCTTCCGATCTATTATAATAGTAGGAATCCCCGCCCGGAAAGCCTCTACGGCTGCGGTTGTGACAGGTTCCGATTCGTTGGCAGATATAATGACCAGGTCTACCCGTTGTTTGATAAACTCACGTATCTGTTTGATCTGAGTGTCATTGTCTTCACCGGCATCTTTTATTTGCAGAGTCAGTCCGGGATACTCAGAAGCTTTTACCTGCATATCCAGCACCATCGCTTTCCGCCAGCTATCATTGATAGAACTATGGGAAACGCCCACAACAAATTTCTTTTCTCCTTCCCGTTTACAGGAAATTGTTAGAGACAAGATACATATCAACAGACAAAAGCGGTATATAATGAGTTTCATGAAGCAGCCGATTTTCAGGGTTTCGTACAAAAGTACGGATTATCGGCATAACAGACAAAATTTATTTTGTACATTCGTCCCTCAAATAATTGTTGCATAACATGAAAATAATAAATAAACAACTACTCGACGAGACCAGCGAGCGTGCCAAACAGTCACCTCGCTTACGTATGAATTACAACTTCCACGAACAACTGGACGATCCTGTAAACCGCCTGCTGAATGCCATGGAGCCGGATACTTATATCCGCCCTCACCGTCATCTGAATCCGGATAAAGACGAAATTTTCCTGCTGCTCCGTGGGAAAGTCATGCTATTTATTTTTGATAATGACGGAAATATCACAGAGAAACTTCTGCTCGACCCGCTTGCCGGATCGTATGGCGCAGAAATCAAACCCGGCATCTGGCATAGCCTGCTCGTATTGGAATCGGGAACAGTTATTTATGAAGTAAAACCGGGGCCTTTCGCGCCTTTACATCCGGAGAATATGGCTCCGTGGAGTCCGGAACCGGATGATGAAAAAGGAATCGACGAATATTTAACTTATCTTACTTCCAACTTATAAGCGATGAAAACGATTTATTTAACCCTGTTCCTTTCACTCATTACAGTGATGCATGCCTCCAATCCGGATGACAGTACCTACCCGACTGCCGAACGGCTTTTCCATATCGCCCGAAGCCTTAACAAAAATCTGGTATGTTACGATGTGAATCTGGAGAACGGCAAACTGAATACGAAAGTCCCCCTAAACATCTACTGGGTAAACCGGGAAGAACGAGTGGGAGAAACCAACGAACTAAGCTATTTTCAGCGTAAGATGGCTTACGGCTATAAACTGATTTCGGAAGGCAACGACACCAGCGAAGTGACCCTGACCGCCTACTCCGGCAAGAAGCTGACAATCTGCAAAAGAGAATCCAGATATGTCTGCATGACAATGATCGACAACCAACCGGCCATACTCGAATCACTCTACGTAAAAGGCAAGCCCAATAATCCGTTAGGCGTTGAATACGTAGAATTGCAGGGAACGGCAATCGAGACAGGGGCAAAGGTGACGGAGAGAGTCAGTAAATAACGATATTCAAAACAACATGACGAACGCGACGAAGAAATGAAACATCCGGACACAGAAAACCTTCGCTGTATGTTTGGCATCAGCCGATAAAAAGGTATATTTGCGTTCGGATGGTTCCGTTTTAATAAAAGACAAGTATCATGAGTAAATTATATCCTATTGGTATTCAGAATTTTGAGAAGCTTCGCAAAGACGGTTACTTCTACGTAGATAAGACAGCGCTGCTATACCGGCTGGTAAAAACAGGCAGTTACTACTTCCTCAGTCGCCCGCGCCGCTTCGGTAAGAGTCTGATGATCTCCACCCTTCAAGCTTACTTTGAAGGGAAGAAAGAACTGTTTGAAGGTCTGGCCATCGAACAGCTTGAAAAAGATTGGGTGAAACGGCCCGTGCTACATCTCGATCTGAATATAGAGAAGTATAACACACCGGAGAGTCTAGATAAAATTCTCAACGACACACTGGAACAGTGGGAGGAACTTTATGGAACCCGCCCTTCGGAAACCTCTTTCTCCCTACGGTTTGCCGGAATTATCCGCCGTGCCTGCGAAAAAAGCGGTGAACGTGTTGCCATCCTTGTCGACGAGTACGACAAGCCGATGCTTCAGGCTATCGGCGACGTAGAACTGCAAAAGGCTTTTCGTACTACGCTGAAGCCTTTCTACGGCGTACTCAAATCCATGGACGGCTACATCAAATTCGCATTGCTGACAGGAGTCACCAAATTTGGTAAAGTAAGCGTATTCAGCGACCTGAACAACCTGAATGATATCTCGATGGACGACCTTTATGTCGAGCTCTGTGGCATCACCGAAAAGGAAATACATACCAACTTTGAGGATGAGCTTCACGAACTGGCCGATGCGCAGAAGATGTCTTACGAGGATGTCTGCCGCGAGTTGAAAGCATGCTATGACGGCTACCACTTCGTGGAAAACTCAATCGGTATCTACAACCCTTTCAGTCTGTTAAACACCTTCCTGAAGATGAAGTTCGGCAGCTACTGGTTCGAGACGAGAACACCCTCCTACCTGGTAGAACTACTCAAACGCCATAATTACGATCTATACCGTATGGCACACGAAGAAACAAATGCAGACATACTGAACAGCATCGACTCGGAGTCGACCAACCCTATCCCCGTGATCTATCAGAGCGGATACCTTACCATCAAGGGGTACGACCCTCGTTTTGGAATGTATCGCCTGGGCTTTCCCAACCGGGAGGTGGAAGAGGGATTTCTCAAGTATTTGATGCCCTTCTATGCAAATGCTGATAAAGTAGACTCGCCCTTCCAGATACAAAAGTTTGTAAACGAAGTGGAAACAGGCCAAATCGACGCCTTCTTCCGCCGTCTTTCCTCTCTGATGGCCGATACGCCTTATGAGCTGGTGCGCGATCTGGAGCTTCATTATCAGAACATACTCTTTATCGTCTTTAAGCTGGTGGGCTTCTACGTCAAAGCGGAATACCATACCAGTGAAGGCCGCGTAGACCTGGTGTTGCAAACGGATAAATACACCTATGTGATGGAGTTTAAGTTCGACAGCACGGCCGAAGAAGCTCTTCGACAGATCAATGAGAAACATTACGCACGCCCCTTTGAAGCCGATACGACACGTACGCTCTATAAAATAGGCATCAACTTCAGCTCTAAGACCCGTAATATCGAGAAATGGCTGGTGGAAACAGTCGATCCGGCAGTTAACGGCAATCGAGACAGGGGCAAAGGTGACGGAGAGAGTGAAGAAATAAGATAAAAAGAATATTCACATTATTTAAGGGGGAGTATGACTACGATAGATCAGTTCTTGTAGAACTAGGTTAATAATGCTGACAAAGATAATGATAATAACCGAATTTACATGGGGTAAAATGTAATTTAATAAAAAACCTAAAACAATACTATAATCAGTCCTATATTACTTTTTACTTAATTTTCAAAGCCTTGAATTGCCATAGTTCTACAAGAACTAATATCAATTCAAGCCTATGCAAAACGTATTAAAAGGCTGGCTCATCGACAATACGGTGACCACAGATGATCTGAATGACAAGATCTTACAACTTGAATCGGCAGGTAAAGCAGACTTCGACGACATCATCGACGAGATGTTAAAGGAAGACACCGGACTGCGTATCGAAACACTTCGACACTCTGTTTCACTCTACAACCGCGTTGTCGCCCGCCTTATCCTAAGCGGATACAGCGTGAACACCGGACTCTTCCGTGCCGTAGCAAAATTCCTCGGTGTCGTGGAAGGTGGCGTATGGAATAAGGAGAAAAACTCTATTTATGTCTCTGTCACACAAGACAAAGGACTGCGCGAAGAAATTGCTCAAACGTCAGTCAGCATCCTGGGTACGAAATCAAATGTGATGTACATTCTTGAAACAGAGGACCGCAAGACCGGACTCAAAGACGGTACGGCTACATCCGGACGTAACCTGATCGTGCGCGGTGCCATGCTAAAGATAGTTGGCAGCGATGCAGCAGTAGGCGTATCGCTGACCAACAGCGAAGGAGTCGTTACAAAGCTCGATGACGACATGATTGCTTCCAACAAACCGTCGGAACTGATGCTTCTGGTCCCTCCCGGACTTGCCAATGGCGAATATACGCTAACAGTAACTACACAATATTCTACAGGCACCACTTTAAAAGCTCCCCGCAGTACCACCACTTCCCTTTGGATAGGCGGTAAATCGGGTGGTGATGGTGGCGATCGTCCTGAGATAGAATAACAAAGACGGTCCAAGCCAAAGAATCAACACTCTATTCCGGGCGGGATGGAGTGTTGATCGCGACCGGAATAAGGTGTCAATCGCGGGCGGGATGGCCTGTCGATCGAATAACAATAACAACACTAATCATTAATATGAGTATAAAAGAATTTTTACAAAAAGGCATGGCACCCAGATTACAAAGTCTCTTGGTTGCTTTTTTTATGATGGTCACTGTGCAAGGAATGGCACAGAAAAACAATTCGTCGGGTGGTTCGTCTGCCGAAAGCAGAGCCGATTTGACAGTATCTAAACCTGTATTGCCGGTAAAAAAGCTAACGAAAGTCCCGCTTGAATCTTCCGGACAAAAGATTCTGACCCGCAGCGAAGGGGGGAATATCCTGAAAATAACTTCAGAAGGAACCAATACAGAATATGCCGATTGGCAGACGGCTATGGAGGCATTGAAGAGTGGAGACGAAATAACGTTATTGTCAAAAGTAATACTCTATGAAGCCTCCGGAGATAAGATGCCGGATAAATCTTGTACAATAAATGGAGATGGCAAGACTTTGGAGTTTAATACGAACGGTTTTGTAGGTAGCTGTAGTCTGCAGGAAGATGTTACATTTAAGAATATACATTTGGAGGCTGGGAACATTACTGCCAACGGGAAAAAGGTTGTGTTCGATAGCGGCGTAATCGTGAAGGATAATTGCGATGTATATGGAGGCGGAGGACTTGGAGTAGATGTTGAAACTACCTCCATAACCATCAAAGACGGAGCAACCTTGAGTTGGGTATATGGAGGTGGCTACGCTGGAAAAGTGACAGGCAATACGAATATCGTTGTTGAAGGAGGAACTGTAACTGCTATTTTGGGAGGGGGATATAATACCGAAGCCATAGTCGAGGGCAGTACGAATATAACAATCAATAATGCAACTTTTATTTCTACCGTTTACGGGGGAGGCAATAATGCTCCGGTAAAAGGAACTGCTAATATAAAAGTCGAAAACGGTAATGTAAATTATATAATAGGTGGTGGTCATAATACATCCGCAATATGTAAAAACACGAATCTTGAGATAATAGGCGGAACCTTCGGAAAAAATGATGAATATAGGTATAACGTGATGGGCGGAGGTTATTCAGCTCCCGTAGAAGAAAAAGCTACAGTTACGATAAGTGGCGGAACGTTCAATTGCTTTGTAACTGGTGGAGGCGGTTTTGATAACGAAACCACTGCCACCTGCGGCAGTACGGAACTGAACATAACCGGCGGAACATTTAACAAATGGACGTATGGTGGCGGTTGGGAATCGCCGGTGTTGGAGACAGCTACGGTGAAGGTGAGCGGAACTCCAAGTCTAGCTACTTTGTGCGGGGGAGGTGCACGGTCTACAGCTTCCTGCCAAAATACGGATGTACAGGTAAGTTCGAATATTGGTGGTTGGTTATTCGCTGGTGGTGAAACAGGATCTGTCAATGGTACAGCCAAACTTACAGTAACAAGCGGAAGTATAACAAAAAATATTTATGGAGGAGGTGCATCGGCGTCCTGTAACAAAACAGAAGTGACACTTTCAGGAGGAGAAGTCTCAGGCAGTGTTTTTGGCGGAGGTGAAAGTGGCGATGTTATCGAAGAATCTCATCTTACAATCTCCGGAACACCCACTATATCCGGAGATGTTTTTGGAGGAAGCCGAAATTCGGGAACAACCGTAGGAAGTACCCGTGTCGAAATATCCGGTGGTACTTTGGGATATATCAATGGTGGAGGATATCAGGGTGATGTCAACGGAGAATGTCATCTTACAATCTCCGGAACGCCTACTATATCCGGAAATGTTTTCGGAGGAAGTAACCAACTGGGAACAACTGTAGGCAGTACCCGTGTTGAAATATCCGGAGGTACATTTCAATATAATATCTTTGGCGGAGGTTGGGGGTGTAATGTGCAGGGGGATACCCATGTTTCTGTGACAGGTGGAGCAATCTCATTTGATGTTTTAGGCGGAAGCTCGCAAGGGCAGGTATTTGGCAGCACGAATGTCGTATTTGACGGCGGAACTATAACATCCGGCAATATTTTCGGCGGAGGCTGGGGTGATAGTGATCTGGATGACGGATATAGTCCTGACAATGGTCGTGTTGGAAGTGTTAATGTAACGATTAATGGTAATCAGAATGAAGTCCTGTATGTATATGGTAATGGTTACTGCTCAAGCGTCACCAATGATATTAATATAACCGTTAATAGTGGCGATAATATCAATGTGTATGGGCTTTACTCTGACCAAAATTATGCTTTGCAAGCAGGCGGAGATGTAAACATCAAACTGAACGGAGGAGAAATCAGTATGGCAGGTTTGGTTGTAAATAATCTTATGGCAGAAAACACGATAGGAGGGAAAGCCTGCATAACGGTATCGCCCGATATTGATGCCACTAATTTGTCGGAGATCTGTTCAGGAAACCCCAAAACAGGTGTATTAAAAGATGCCATTTTCATTTTCAAGGATTGCGGAACCGCGGATAATCCGTTCGTAATGCCCTATAACTTGCAAGGCTTTACTACTGTCGAACTTAACAACTCGTATGTGAAAAGCCAAATTAATACAAGTCCCAAACGCAATACCGCTATCTGTCTGGATATAAACAAACCGAATACTTTGTTAAGTGACGGTTGGAGCCAGCCGGTTAAAATAGCCCCTTTCTCTGATAAGGCTATCACGACACTAGAAGACATGACGACACTGTTTGTAATAAAGGATGCGGCTGAGTTACCCGACGGGAAGGTGTTCGAAGTCGATCCCAGTTCTCTGAGTAGTTACGGTTTCTTTCGGGTAGGTGATACATATCGGGTGATGTCGGGCGTTGCCGGAAATGATTTCTTACGTAGTGTTACTGTTGATCCTGCTATTTCCGGCGGTTCCTTATCTGTCAGTTGGAAGGATACGAAGTTGTTTAGCGGCGATAAAGTACCGTTCCGTGATACGAACAATACGTCGATCGATAGCGAATTAACCATTGAAGTCGAGTCTTCAGAAGGCTATCTTCTGAAGGAGGGAACGCTGAAAGTCTATAAGACCGGTGACGAAAGCACGTTAGTGGCAGTAAACGATAATAAGTTTATTTTACCAGACTATGATGTAACGGTTACGGCAGAGTTCGCAAAGATTTCCCACCAAATAACTATTTTGCCTGTTGATAATGGAAGCATTACGGCTTCTCCGGGTACGGAGGTTGCAGAAGGTGTCGAGGTGGCTTTGACCGTCTCTCCTGCCGATGGTTATCGCCTGAAAAGTGGTTCTTTGCAAGTATATAAAACAGGGGATGCAAATACAACTGTGGCCTTATCCGGAACCTCATTCAATATGCCAGCTTATGGCGTAACGGTTACAGCAGAGTTTGAGCAGATCCCTCATCAGATAACAATTTCTTCTATGGAGAATGGAAACATTACGGCTTCTCCGAGTGTAGATATAACCGAAGGAGTCGAGGTGGCTCTGACCGTCTCTCCTGCCGATGGTTACCGCCTGAAAAGCGGTTCACTGAAAGTTTATAAGACCGGTGATGAAAATACAACTGTAGCCTTGTCCGGAACCTCATTCAATATGCCAGCTTATGGCGTAACGGTTACAGCAGAGTTTGAGCAGATCCCTTATCAGATAACAATTTCTTCTATGGAGAATGGAAACATTACGGCTTCTCCGGGAACGGAGGTTGCAGAAGGTGTCGAGGTGGCTCTGACCGTCTCTCCTGCCGATGGTTATCGCCTGAAAAGCGGTTCTTTACAAGTATATAAAACAGGGGATGCAAATACAACTGTAGCCTTGTCTGGTAATTCTTTTCGTATGCCGGCCTACGACGTGACCGTCATGGCTGAGTTTGAAGGAATACCAGCTCCACTCCCCCCTGTTTATTATACAGTTACTCTTCCGTCCGTAAAGGGAGCCACGACCGATCCGGCCCCAGGTGACTATGAGGTTGAATCGTCAGAGAACTTCCGTTTTTACTTGACATTGGATGAGGATTATAACCAATCCGAACCAATCGTCACGACCGATCGGGGAGAAACAATTACACCGCAGAGCAGTGACGGAACTTATATCGTGAAGTATATCCGTAGCGATGTCGAAATCTTCATCGACGGTGTGGTGAAAAATCCTGATCCGGTTGCCAACGAGACAGTCGATACCGGCGGTATCAAGATTTATACCGCCAACGGCTATCTACACATACAGGCTCCTCAGCCGGAACAGGTCCACATCTTCACCCCCGACGGACGCCTGCTGAAAGCTTTCCGGACTTCCGGCAATGAAGAACAGATAGCATTGCCGAAGGGTATTTACCTGATACGGGTAACGAATCAGTGTGTGAAAGTTGTTTTATAATAAAAGACAAACCTATAAAAAAAGCCCCAGAGCAAAAGTTCCGGGGCTTTTCTATTAATAAATAGATCGTTCTTATACCAATTTATGAATAACCAGTCCTGACCGCAATTTAGGTTCAAACCAGGTTGTCTTAGGAGGCATGATATTTCCGGTATCGGCTATATCCATCAACTGTTTCATTGTTACAGGATATAGAGCTAATGCCACTTTCATTTCACCACTGTCTACACGGCGTTTCAATTCTCCCAATCCACGGATACCTCCGACGAAGTCTATACGTTTATCCGAACGCAGGTCTTTAATACCCAAAACTTCGTCCAAGATCAGGTTGGAAGAGATCGTCACATCTAGTACACCGATAGGGTCATTATCGTTGTACGTACCAGGTTTAGCTGTCAATGAATACCACTTACCATCCAGGTAGAGGGAGAAGTTATGCAGTCCCGTTGGTTTATATATATCCGTACCTTTTTCTTCTACGGTAAAATTCGTTGCCACTTTGGAGAGGAACTCTTCCTCCGTCAGTCCGTTCAGGTCTTTTACAACACGGTTATAGTCGATAATCGTCAACTGATTAGCCGGGAAGCAGACAGCCATAAAAAAGTTATATTCTTCATCCCCGCGATGGTTCGGGTTTTGTTTAGCCTTCTCCGCTCCTACCAAAGCTGCCGCTGCCGAACGGTGGTGACCGTCTGCTATATATAATGAAGGCATTTCTTCGAATAGTTCGGTGATGCGGGCAATATCTTTCTCTTCATCAATGATCCAGAAAGTATGACCGAAACCGTCCAATTCTGCCACGAAGTCATATTCCGGTGCATTAGCCGTATATTTCTTTACGATAGCATCCAGTTCGGAATTGTCAGGATAAGCAAAAAATACCGGTTCGATATTGGCATTGTTCACACGAACATGCTTCATACGATCCTCTTCCTTATCACGGCGTGTCAACTCGTGCTTCTTGATGTTGCCTTTCAGATAATCATCCACATAAGCGCATACGACCAGGCCGTATTGTGTATGTCCATTCATAGTTTGTGCATACACATAATATTGTTCTTTCTGATCCTGAACCAACCAACCTTTATCCTGGAACATCTGAAAGTTCTCGGCAGCCTTTTCGTAAACGGCCGGATCATGTTCGTCTGTTCCCACCGGGAAATCTATTTCCGGCTTGATGATATGGTATAAAGACTTTTCGTTGCCTTTCGCTTCTTCACGTGCTTCTTCAGAGTTCAACACATCATAAGGACGTGAAGCGACTTCTTTTATTAAATCTTTAGGGGGACGTATACCTTTGAATGGTTTTATTTTTGCCATGGTAGTAAATCTATTTGGTTATTATACATTCATATAGTAGTGAATGACACACCCCCTACCCCCTCTCAAGAGGGGAATTAGTTACTCTTTGTTTATACAATCTGGTGGTAACCATTCCCCTCTCGAGAGGGGGCAGGGGGTGTGTTATACTCCTATCTTATAAGAAACTTATTTATTAACTCTAAACTTCTCGTTACCGTTCTGCAGGAAGTCAACAATCTGTTTGGCAGCTGCGATACCTGCATTGATATTCGCTTCAGCAGTCTGGGCACCCATCTTTTTCGGTGTACCGAAATAGCGGTCCGGATATTTGGCAGCCAGATCTGCATCGATAGCCGGCTTGATATCCGTGATATATTTAAAGTCAGGACGTTCTTCCAGCATCTTTGCCAGACCGGCTTCGTCGATCACCTCCTTACGGGCTGTGTTTACTACGATAGCGCCTTTAGGCATAGAGTTCATCAATTCAAAATTGATAGAACCTTTTGTTTCGGCTGTAGCCGGAATATGAAGAGATACGATCTGGCAAGCCTTGAACAGGTCGGCAGTGGAAGCAACCGCTTTTACACCATCCTTTTCAATCACTTCTGCCGGACAGAATGCATCATAAGCATATACATCCATACCGAAACCTTTTGCAATACGGGCTACATTACGTCCCACATTACCATAAGCCAGGATACCCAGCTTCTTGCCCATCAATTCTGTTCCGGAAGTTCCGTTATAGAAGTTTCTGACAGCATATACCAACATACCGAAAACAAGTTCGGCAACCGCATTGGAATTCTGTCCCGGCGTATTCATTACACACACATTGTGGGCAGTGGCAGCAGCCAGATCCACATTGTCATAACCGGCACCGGCACGAACCACAATCTTTAATTCTTTGGCAGCATCCAACACCGGAGCATCAATGATATCACTACGGATAATCACCGCATTGGCATCTTTCACAGCATCCAGCAATTGAGCTTTGTCCGTATATTTTTCCAGAAGAGCCAGTTCGTAACCTGCACCTTCAACAACTTCACGGATACCTTTCACTGCTATCGCAGCGAAAGGTTTATCGGTAGCAACTAATACTTTTGTCATAATCAATGCTGTTTTTCAAATTCTTTCATTGTAGCAACCAACGCTTCCACACTACTCTTCGGCATTGCATTATAAAGAGATGCACGGAATCCGCCTACTGAACGGTGACCTTTGATACCTACCATACCGGCAGCAGAAGCAAATTTATTGAATTCGTCTTCCAATTCCTTATATTCATCGTTCATTACAAAGCAAACGTTCATGATAGAACGGTCTTCTACGGCGGCAGTACCTTTGAACAATTTGTTACGGTCGATTTCATCATACAGGATAGCTGCTTTTTCAAGATTCATCTTTTCAATAACAGCAACACCACCTAACTCCTTATACCATTTCAATGTCTGCAAAGCGGCAAAGATCGGGAACACAGGAGGCGTGTTGAACATAGAGTCCTTCTTGATATGTGTATTGTAATTCAACATTGTAGGAATAGCACGGTCTACATGTCCCAAAGCATCTGTACGGACAATAGCCAATGTTACACCAGCAGGAGCCAGATTTTTCTGTGCACCGGCATAAATTACATCATATTTAGAGATATCGATCGGACGGGAGAAAATATCAGAAGACATATCGGATACCAAACGTACATTCAGATCGGGATCATAACGCATTTCCGTACCATAGATCGTATTATTAGATGTAAAATGGAAATAGTCTGAATCTTCTGCGACTGTATAACCTTTCGGAATATAAGTATAATTAGCCTCTTTTGAAGATGCTACAACATCAACTTCTCCGAATAATTTAGCTTCCTTAATCGCATTAGAGGCCCATGTCCCCGTATCCAGATAAGAAGCTTTTTTGTTCAACAAGTTGAAAGGAACCATACAAAACTGCATGCTGGCACCACCACCCAGAAATACAACCTCGTAACCAGCCGGCACATCCAGTAACTCTTTGATCAAAGCTCTGGCCTCGTCGTTTACTGCAACAAATTCTTTACCTCTATGAGATACTTCAAGAATTGATAACCCTGTACCTGCGAAATTTTCAACAGCAGCTGCTGCATTCTTAATCGTGTATTCGCTCAGAATAGAAGGTCCTGCAGAAAAATTGTGCTTCTTCATATCAATTTCTTTTTAATGTTATATATTATTTAAGTAACGTGTTTTTCGAAAACAGGCGGCTAATGTACGAATTTAATTGAAATTTGAAAACTGAATAGTGAAAATTATTAGCAAAAAGCCACTTTTTCCACCCATCCGACAACTTTATTCCAGTTAATCATCAATTTTCAATTATTAATTGTCAATAATCAAAACCGGTCTCCCCATAATTTCCTCATATGTTCGACCAGTTTTTGCTCAGCCGGATTATTTTGCCCTTTCCAAAAGTGCTGATCCTGTACTTCCTTAGGCAAATAGACCTGTTCAACAAAGTTGTTTTTATAATCATGTGCGTACTTATATTCTTTCCCATAGTCCAACTCCTTCATCAAAGTCGTCGGAGCATTCCGCAAATGAAGCGGAACCGGGAGGTTTCCCGTACGTTCAACCAATGCCAATGCATCATTTATCGCCATATAAGCCGAATTACTTTTAGGGCTGCAAGCCAGATAAACCGTAGTTTCCGCCAATATAATCCGTCCTTCCGGCCAACCGATCTTCTTCAGGGCATCAAAACAGGCATTCGCCAGCAATAACGCATTCGGATTAGCCAATCCTACATCTTCCGAAGCAGAGATAACCAACCGGCGGGCAATAAATTCAGGGTCCTCCCCTCCTGCCACCATACGGGCCAGCCAGTAAATAGCTCCATCCGGATCGCTCCCCCTGATCGATTTGATAAAAGCTGAAATAATATCATAATGCATCTCTCCGCCTTTATCATAAGCTGCCGGATTTTCCTGTAACCGATCAACGACTTTTTGATCCGTTATCTCGATCTCGTCCGTTTCTTCTGCCGAAATAACCAGTTCCAATATGTTGAGCAGCTTCCGGGCATCTCCGCCGGAATAACGCAGCATGGCATCTGTCTCTTTCAGGACAATATCTTTATCCTTCAGTACGATGTCCTCTTTGATCGCCTTATTTAATAATGTAAGCAAATCATTTTTATCCAATGATTTCAGTACATATACCTGGCACCTGGACAAGAGCGGACGGATCACTTCGAAAGAAGGGTTTTCCGTTGTAGCTCCAATCAACGTCACCACACCCGTTTCCACTGCATTCAGCAAGGAATCTTGCTGGGATTTGCTGAAACGATGTATTTCATCAATAAACAAAATAGGAGATACCGTATTGAAAAAGCGATTACTTTTTGCCTTTTCAATCACATCACGCACATCCTTCACTCCCGAACTGATAGCGCTCAATGTATAAAAAGGTGCCTCCAGTTTATTGGAAATGATCTGTGCCAGTGTAGTCTTACCCACACCCGGCGGTCCCCACAGAATAAAAGAAGGGACACGACCTGCATCTATCATTTTCCTTAACACGGCTCCTTGCCCTACAAGGTGCTTCTGTCCGATATAATCATCCAGTGTTTTCGGACGTAATCTTTCTGCTAAAGGTTGATTCATCATGCAGACAAAAGTCGGATATTTTATTTACTTTTCAAAGTATAACCTCCTGAAAAATTCACTTACAAATAAATGTTTGAGAACAGAATTTTACAACAAAAGGAAAGCCACAGGGAGTCAAAACCAGAACGACACCCCATACAGGCTAACATTTTGTCAATAAAACATTAGAGAACCCAGAAAATCCCTCATAATCTCCCCACGTTCCCTAATGCCATTATCCAATATCATTTAATACTTGACAAACTCGAAAGATCACGTACTACTGTCATATCCATAATATTACTGTATATCTCCGTCGTACGTACACTTTTATGCCCTAAAAGTTTCTGCACTGTTGTTATATTCGCGCCATTATATAATAATAATGTAGCATTCGTATGACGGGCAGTATGAAAAGAGACTTTTTTGTCTATATTCGCCATCTTACAAATTCGACGGAGCTGCTTGTTCACATTCGAATTTGAAGAAGCCGGCATATCGAACAAGGTCCACGGATTATTCTTATAACGTTCATAAATCGGAAGAGATTTTCCGTCAAACAATAAGAATAAGGGCAAACGAACATTAACATCCGTTTTGATGGATGAATAGATCAACCAAACCTTATCATCAATAATGAGGAAGTTCTCTCTCGTGATACTGACTATATCCGAAAAACGAAGTCCGGTATAGCAACTGAACAAGAACATATCCAATGTTCGTTGCAGCGTACGGCGGCCTCTCAGGTTAAGGCTTTCCAGCTGTTCCAATTCTTCCGGTGTAAGATGAGTTCGCTTGCTTTCCATATACTTGATCTTGTACTTACGGAAAGGATAGCGGTGCAAATCAAACAGATCTTTATTGATTGCCAGATTGATGTAACGCTTCAAATGCTTCATATGTTTGGCAATCGTATTCCGGTGATATTTATTCACCAACATATAATGCTCAAGATCGCAAAGGAAATTAAAACTCAGATCATTAAAACTCACATCTGTTTTAAATGAGGAAAGAACCTGCAATGTCGAAAAATGATTCTTCAACGTTGACGGTTTCAGATTACTTTGAGTAATCTCATTTTTCATAAACAGAGAAAAAGAAGTCTGACCTGCTTCAGGTTTCTCTTTCAGATCATTCAACGAAAATTCCTTACCGGTATGTACAATTTCCAGTTCCAGCTGTTCTAATTCTGCAATAAAATTAGCCAGATACTGATTTAAAGAGTCCATATTAGGATGGTTCTTCACTGCTTTTCTCTTTGCATCCCACTGAAAAGGCTTGACATAGACCTTTGTCGAAAAATACTTTTTCTGCTTATTCAAGTACGCTTCTACCTGAACCAAAGCTTTACCTTCTGAGTTTAACTGCTTTTTGCGGTTAAATACCAAGTTATAAATTACTTTTTCCATGATATATATTTATTTTCTGAATGAAACACGAAGGAACAATAATTAGTTCTTTCTTATGTCTAAGACAAATTAAAAATTTGTTATTACTTATTTACCGGAGTTCCAAAGAGACAAAATCCCCACCTAGACTTGCCTTAAAAAACAATTGATCCGAATAACTCATTTCTACTATGAGTCTGCAAAGATAAAAGAGACTTACTAATCATAAAAAACAAAAAACAAGAAGAAGCTTTCCGAAATGGATACAAAATTCGCATTTTAACACAATTGGTTCATTAAGTGAAACATAAGGAAATATATTTTTTTGTTGATTGAAAGAAAAAATAAAAAGTGTACTGTTTACTGATATATCGTTACATATCAAACAAAACAAAAAGGCTACCTCTATTTGAAGTGAACCCTAAAAGTTTTTTATTCAACTTTTAGGGTTCACTTCGTAATTTAATACGTTATTGCAAAACAAGTCCGAAACACAATTTACTGATTACGCTATTTATATTAAAAAAGAGAGCATACCTATTATAGACATGCTCTCTTCATTTATAAATCTTTTAATAATATAGCATTATCGAGTTTATTCGATATTTGGCATTTTGTTATTATCTGCATCAGAAATTCCGTTATTATCTTGAATTTCTTTTCTGGGGATAAGAATTCTGAATATATCATCCTCTGCTGGAAAGTCATATAAAGCGTCTGATTTATGATTTGTTCCAGCATATTTACGAACAATCGGTTTTTTCAGACGTTTCAGATCGAACCAGGCAAAACCTTCTCCCCATAATTCAATCCGTCGTTGAATCCATACGGCTTCTTGAATGTCTTCAGGAGAAGATGCTGTACATTTATAATCCGGCTGGCGTGTCTGAACAAATTCTTCCAGTAATGCTTTACCGCCGGAAGCATTTCCTCCCTTTGCCAAAGCTTCAGCTTCTATCAGATACATTTCTTCTGCACGCATATAGCATAGGTCATTACAGTTATCACCGTTATCATTGTAAAATCCGAATTTCAAATTAGCTAATGGAGGTAACTTCGGTTGCATCGGACCTTCGGTTATCTGTGTTGTATCTCTACACCACCAATCCTTCCGAACGTCATTATCTGCTATCTTGGCATATAACTCTGAACTGATATTTTTATACATGGCTCCGGCTGTTGCATATCCGTAAGCTGTAGAACTGATATGTGATATGAAATTTATAATACCGCTTTGAACGATATCCGCATCAATAGTAATATCGGAAGCCCACATCCATGACGGTTGTTTGTTCATATCTATAAATCCCTCAAGAATAGCAGACTTGTCTGCTAAAGTAAATCCTGTTCGGGCAATATTTGCATATTTAGCCGCATTTGTCCAGTCTTCTTTTAATAAGTACATCCTGGCCATGAAACCTGCAACAACCTGTTGATTGATAATTGTAATATTGGCCCTGCTAAATCCTTCCAAATCACTAAAAGCTTGTGTTAAGTCTGATTCGATCAATTTATATACTTCTTCGACTGTTGCACGCGGATTATCGGCCAATTCTTCCGGAGTGGAAGTTTCGGTAATAATAGGTACAGCCGGATCATTCTGGTGTCCTGCATATGTATGCTGATACATCTGAACCAAATACATATATGCAAAAGCTCGCATGCCTAGAGCCTGTCCTCTTTGTTCTTTGGTGTCATCTGATGTGGTCAACAACACATCATTCGCCGATTTTATTAGCTTATAAAAAAAGTTCCAATGATAGAATACGGAAGTATACTGATAGGCTCTTGAAGATACTGCAAATTTATAATCTGTATAGAACCAACCATATTTTGAACCATACTGTACCATATCCTGTCCCCATAATTCAGAAGAAAGTAAAGTACTCATTAATCCAAAATCAGAGTGTTCAACTTCCTCTCCATTGTTCATTGTGTCATACTTATATAAATAAGCATACATACCATTCAACCCGGCAGCAGGATCTACGTTTTCCAGCTGATCACTAGTAATGACATCTCCCGGATTTGATTCGAAATAGCTATCGCTACAAGCACTACTTATCCCCAACATGAGAGCGAATGCCGTATATCTTAATATATTTTTTTTCATAATTCTACACTTAATAGATAATTACAGAATTTTCATCTTTTAGAATTTCAAAGTAACGCCACCGGAAATTGTACGAATAGCAGAGTAGCTATAGTTCGTTTCACCATTCCAATTTACTCGTGGATCATACCCTCTTCTTCCTGATAACAAGGCTACATTATCGGCTACAACATAGATACGCAAGTTCTCACACTTGATCTTACGTATCCAGTCTTTGGGTAATGTATATCCTAAAGAAATATTCTGAAGATTCAGATAAGATGCGCTCACAAGAAAACGACTTGATGTACTTGCAGCACTGGAAGCCTTCTGATTTAACTTAGGAACATCTGTATTTCTGTTTTCCGGTGTCCAGGCGTTCAATATATCATTATGGAAGTTTGTACCGACTCTATCGCCACTGTGCATTAACCATGCGTATGTAGCGTCGTAACCTTTGCCCCCTAACTGATAACTCAGATTCATTGAAAAGTCAAACCCAAAGAAATCAAGTGATGTGTTAATACCTCCATACAATTTAGGTAAAGCAGATGCCATATTATAGTCGGAAGCTTCACTATACAACTTTGTTGTTTCTTTGCCTGTTACATTGCCATTTTCGTCTACTATATCTTTATACCACATAGCCGAACCGTCTTCCGGATCAACGCCAGCCCATTCTTTAATATAATAGTCATAGAATGAACCGCCTTCAACTAATTTGAATTTGCCTTTCCATACTCCTGATTCTTTCTTTTCGGGAGGCAATTTCTTAATTTTATTTTTGTAGGTTGTTGCGTTTAATGACAAGTTCCATTTTACGTTTTTTGTCTCTATTAGAACTCCGCTTAACTCTAATTCGAATCCTGTATTACGCATGTCTCCGATATTGTCCGGATAACTGGTATTACCGGAAGAGGTAGCTAGAGGACGGTCGAATAACAAATCTTTTGCTGTACGCGTAAAGAATTCAAATCCACCACTTAACCGATTATTTAGCACGTTAAACTCGATTCCGGTGTTGAAGTTGTAATTTGTTTCCCATTTTAGTTCCTGATTTCCTTTATAATACTGCGAAATTGCAGGTTGTCCGTTGTTGTTGGATACAGTAAACTGGTCCATATACGGATAACGGTTTCTTGTTTTTCCATCAGCTTGCAGCAAGAAGTCATTACCTTGAGATCCATAACTGATTTTGTATTTCAGATTATCGATCCATTCCACATCTTTCAGAAAGCTTTCTTCTTTCAACCTCCATGATGCACCAACCGACCAGAAGTTACCCCAACGATTGTCCGGGTGGAATACAGAAGATGCATCACGTCTGTAACTACCGGAGAAGTAATACTTATCCATGTAGTTATATTCTATACGTCCTAAGAAACCTTCTGTGCTATAGGCGTTTGTATAAGAACTAGCCTGTGGGTTACTTACTGCCTGATTCATTGCAGTCGATCCCCATAATGCGAAATTCTGTTTGGAAGCATACATGTATTCATAATTATTCTTATATGTTTCATGTCCGACCAGCACATTAATGCTGTGGGCACCGAAGCTACGCTCCCAGGTCAATAATTCCTGTAAGTTGATAGTTGTACTACGTTCGCTATAATGTGAAGCAATACCGTTTTGAGCTGTGAATTGACCATATTCTCCATTCTGAAAAATCATTGTACGAGTATTAGCACTTTCATAACCACCTCTGAATGTGAATTTGAAATCTTTCAAGAAGGAAATTTCACCAAACATGTTTCCTGTGAAATAGTCGTTTGTATATTTCTTGTCATCCAGATACTTTGACCCCAAAGCATTAGCATTGCTGGACTCAGGTCTTTGTGGGTCGTCTCCGTAATCATAAACCGGACGATTACGATTATCATATTTGATATTACCGTCTGCATCACGTTTATACATAGGGTAGATAGGAGCCATCATTCTGGATACAAAAAATAAGTTTGAACCGGCTGTCTGATCTGCATCACCCGGATCCGCATCATTCATGATTGTATTTACATATGAGAAATTTCCTCCGGCTCTAAACCAGTCCGTAAACTGATGTTCGATGCGTAATCTGGCTGAATATCTTTCAAAGTCAGACTTTACGGCGTATCCTTCATCGTTCAGGTAACCAAAAGATAAATAATAATTTGTCGTTTCATTCCCTCCGTTCATATTCACGTTGTATTCCTGACGCAATCCGCTATTAAACATTTCTTTGCCCCAGTCATCGTGATATAAAATTTTTGCATTAGGATTGAAAGTACCATCGGGTAAAACGATTTGATCGTCGGTTACATTCGTAACATTATATCCGAGATATTCACCAACCAAATCCTGAGATGCGGCTAATCCGGGATTAGCATTGCCATTGGCTTCATACATTCCCTTTATCCCTTGCCAGAAAGTAGTATAGTAAGTAGCAGGATCCGTCATAATATCATATTCCTTGATACCTCTGGTATTTGCGCCCAATTTGATATCAGCCGTAACTGTCGCTTTCCCATTTTTACCTTTTTTAGTGGTAATTAAAACTACACCGTTTGCACCACGGGCTCCATACAATGCATTAGCTGCAGCATCTTTCAATACAGTCATTGACTCGACATCTTGCTGGCTAATCATACTCAGATCACCATCGAAAGGAACACCATCCACTACAATCAAAGGATTACTGGACGCATTAATAGAACCGAGACCACGAACTCGAATACTGGTACCCTTACCCGGTTGTCCGGATTCAGTAGAGATTTGTACTCCGGCCACTGCACCTTCCAATGCTCTTGTCACATCTGACACCTGCATTTTTTCAATTTTGTCGTTTTTTACAACTGCAGCAGATCCTGTAAAAGAACTTTTTTTAGCTGTACCATAAGCTACCACCATAACCTCTTCCAATGCTTGCGCACTGGCTTTCATCAGTACTTTTATTTGGGGTTTAACAGCCACTTCCTGGGTCTCCATACCAACGTACGAAATCACCAGAGTCTTTGCAGAACTTAGTCAGTTATAACACGCTGATTAATAGCTATTTACAAACAGCGAACAATTCGGTTATTTTTGCTATAATAAGCTTATTCAATCTCTTTTTATCAAACAAACATATTATAAAATATCTGATTACCAGTTGTTTAATATTTTTATATACAAAAACAGATAGAATTTGATATTATAAAACTAATACTCAAATTCTACCTAAAAAAGATAGGAATATCTAATTCCTGTATATAAATCGATAGAAAAAATTACTTGAATTCTCGTAAAAACTTCCGTATTGGAATTTGTTTTATTCCTTCATAAGAACTACCCTCCAGTTCATCCATTGTAATAACCATTTTGGGATAATTGTCTTTAATAGCCAATAGATTTCCGAATTCTCTTTCATGAGTTTTTGGGTCCATAACAGAGTAGGCTACCTGAACGTATATTTTTTCACCATCTTTCTCACCGACAAAATCAATTTCTCTATCTCCATCTCTTCCGACCGAAAGATTATAACCATTGACAAGAAGGTGATGGCAAACGATATTCTCCAATACTTGTCCTATATCGTTAGGTCTGAAAGGACGTATTGCGTGTCGTATGCCCAAATCTTCAAAATAATACTTTTCTCCGATTTGGAACTGGCGTTTTCCTTGAATATCAGCAGGTCGTAATCTTTTTACAAAATAAGCATTGTTTAAATAGGTTAGATATTCTAATATCGTCTTTGGAGGTAAATCAACACGTTGGGATTTAAGATATTCACTTATTTTATTTGCAGAAAACAGATTTCCTATCGTATCAGCCAGATATATGGTTAAGTCTTGCAATTGTCTGACATTTCTGATGTTGTACCTATTTACTACATCTTTAAGAATAATCGTATCATAAATACTTCTGAGATAATCTGATACTAATAACTCATTGAAAGGGAGATTGATCAGATAGGGTAATCCTCCAAATTTGTAGAACTTCGTAAAAGAGTCAGAACTATCTTCCAGTTTGTGGAACTGTAAAAACTCGTTATAAGTAAGGCTGTATACTTTAAATTCAATATAACGGCCACTTAAATAAGTAGCCAACTCACCGGAAAGCATGTTCGCATTACTACCGGTACAATATACATCATAACTACCTTCCGCAAAAAAATGCCGTAGTGCTTTCTCAAAGTTTGTGATATCCTGCACTTCATCAATAAATAGGAAACATTTATCATTCAGATTATTACGTTTTTGAGTTACATAATTTACCAGATCAGAATAATCTTTTAAACCATCAAACTCGAATAATTCCTTATTGATATAAATAAGGTCTGAAGAAGGATATGACAAGCGTATATAGTCCATTAATTGGAATATAAGAAAACTTTTTCCGACACGACGTTGTCCTGTCAGCACCTTTATCATCTGCGTATTTACAAATGGCTTGATACGATCAAGATATAACTCTCTTTTATAAAACTCCGGGATTTTCATGACCTATTACTTATAAGTAAAACTTTTTGCAAAAATAGTGATTTTATTTCGTATAAGGAATAAAAAGATTTCTTTTGAACAGAAAATAAAAAAGCGAGAATGTCATATAGTCATCCTCGCTTTTTATTAAATTATAATATAGATTATTTATCAAACCACATCGCATCCCATATTTTAGGTGAATCTTTTGGAGCATTCGGATTTGTGCTTAATTCGTCTGGAGAATATTCCCAACGACGAATCAAATCTTTAGATGATGCTTCTGCTGGTACAGTCAGAGCAGGAACTTCATTGCCTTGTGTACCGGAACGACGCCATTGAACAAATGCTTCAAGAGGTCTGTCCATCAAATCAATCCACTGTTGCATATGAATTTCGTAAAGAGCTTCACTTTCTGATAATTTAGACAAATCTGGTAGTTTAGATAAAAATGTTTTTGTTGCTTCTGTATCTGCTTTATAATAGTTACATGCCGCCTGCACACCAGCCTGGAATAATTCATTCGCTTTAGCCAAATCTTTAGTTACACCGATACCACGGGCATACACTTCTGATTCCAAAAGTAATTGTTCCTGATAGGAATAAAGAACATCCGGACAATCTTTTCTATATAGATAGGAACTGATAGCTGATGAGTAAATATTTCCGTCTTCGTCATCTTCTGCATCCTGACGGGTGTCAAGAGCTCTGAATACACCATCATGTCCCGGATCGAAATAGCGTGGAATACGTGAGTCTGCGTATTTTTCCATTGGTTTAAATACATTGTTATGTGCAAAAAACATAGTATTGATACCTCCGGTATACTTTGCCAGAATTCCATATTTAGGATTTTCATTTCCTGCTGTTTCGGAATATTGGAATTCCATATTTCCTGCTGCAGAAGTGATCATTTTCTTTTCATCCATCATCTTTTTGATATCATCGGCTTTGCTGGGATCTGCATCCACCATAACCATTAATGTACGGAATTTAAAAGAATTAGCAATCGCTATCCATTTGGACATATCTCCCTTAAAATAAGGGTCATATTCGTCAATGCAGTTTTTATCATTGATATCAATCATTGCCAGTGCCTGGTCCAGCATATCAATAACCCCATTTAAGACATCTTTCTGATCATCGAATTTCGGATATTTAATTTCTTTTTTCCATGCTTCAGAGAAAGGTACATCTCCATATATCATAGTTGTTTCATAAACCTGCATAGCTAACAGTATTAAACACTGTGCTTCTGCATTTTTATTTTCCGGAACACTATTTTGTGCTTGTTGTATGGCCAATTGAAGGTTGTTACCACATACGGAATAGTAACTAACCCATGTGTTTCCTAAGCTATACGTGCTGATAACATAATAAGCTTCGCCCCAACCACCATAATTGTCACCTCCGTCGGCTTGCGACTGAATGGATTGTGAGAAAGGAATGTAAGAGTCACCTCCAATACGATTACCGGACCAGTTAACAGCAGCATAGTTGAACAAATACCCTGCTTCCACTTTCTCTGCTGTATTCGGATTATTGTTTACATCTAACCAATCACTGCAACTGCTGAGTGTACTGCAAACAACCAGCAATAGAAGTATATATATATTTATTAGATTTTTCATTTTATTTACTGTTTAATTTTAGTTGAAATAATGAATTAATTACAACGTCAGTTTCAAATTAAATCCGAAGCTACGTGTTGCAGGAATACTGTTGAATTCTACACCTTCACCAATTTCAGCCGTACCAAAGAAGTTCGCTTCCGGATCAATATGGGGAACATGAGATTTGATCAACCATAAATTACGACCTTCAAATCCTAGATCCAAAGATTTGATAAAGAAATCCTTAAACCATTTTCTGGGTAATGAATAGGAGAACGTTAACTCTCTCAGTTTTACATAAGAAGCATCAAAAACACAGCCTTCTGTATTAGATGTTTTTGCCATATGACTCCAATAGTCCTGCATATTTTTAACAGGGACATCATTTGGACGGCTAGTTCCATCCGCATTCATAATAACTCCTGATTCAATGTATTGATCTTCACGTCCTACAGCTGTTTCAGCAGAGAGACCGAGTGATCTTAAAGAAGAAACTGTTCCTGAATAAAGACTTCCACCCTGGCGAATATCAATTAGGAAGCTAAGGTTGAATCCTTTATAAGAAAGACTATTATTGATACCCATTGTAAAATCAGGATAGATATCACCTAAACGAACATTGTTTTCTGTTTCACGTAAACCTGTTTTTTCGTTGATAATAAAGTTTCCCTGGTCATCACGTTTCCATCCTGTTCCATACAATCCGAATGACTCGCCAACCTGTGCCTTTACTTGTAAACCACTCCATCCGGAAGTCAATGTATAGTTTGTCATTCCTTCAGCCAACTCATTTACAGTTTGTTTATTAGATGCAAAGTTTATGTCCAAATCCCATTTCCAGTCACGTGTACGGACTGGGGTTAATCCAAGACTGATTTCAACACCATTGTTCGTTAATTTACCAGCATTGATATTATTTGTAAAATAACCGGTGGAACGAGGTACATCTATAGAAACAATCTGATCTGTTGTTACATTACGGTAATAAGTAGCATCTAAACGTACACGATTGTCAAAAAATCGTAGATCGGCACCAATTTCAAATGCAGATTGGTTTTGAGGCTTCAGATCTTCCAGAGGGAAAATACGCGGTCCGGTAAAACCAACTAAACCATTATGTGGCAAAGTGTTTACAATACTATACTGCAAAAAATATGTGTTTACAGCTTTATATTGGAATGCCAACTGATAAGGTTTTTCATCGCTACCAACGTTTGCATAGTTTATACGGAATTTACCAAAGTTCAGGATGTCTTTATTTTCCATTAACTCTGTAAAAACAAAAGCGGCACTTACTGAAGGATAGAAATAAGAACGATTGTTGACAGGTAAAGTAGACGACCAGTCGTTACGTCCTGTTACATTTAGGAATGCCATACTTTTGTAACTGAAGCCCAAATCGAAATAAATACCCATAAGGCGTTTGATTTCGTAGTAGTTTACGGGACTTGTTGCTTTTGCATTTGTATAAGTATAAAGACCATCGACGATCAAACCATTTGCCAATGTATTGTTATTAGTCCATTCGCGCTGATTGATATTATGTCCGAAAATACCTTTGATTCCGAAATTATCAAATGTCTTTTCGTATGTAACCATCAAGTCGTTATTAACAATTCTATTAGCCAAGTCCCATGTTTGGAATTTACCTTCCATTTCGCCAACAGTCCCTTTTGCATATATTTTACGTCTGGTTTCGTTATAGAAGTCAGTTCCGGCATTGTTTGAGATAGTCAATCCTTCGAAAGGCTTATATGTCAAAATGATATTACCGATGACACGATCCATTCTTGTCGTATATTTATTTTTGTTGATAATCCAATAAGGGTTATTACTTTTTCCGTCAGGATCCAGAGTAATTTGTTTTCCGTATTCGTCCACCCAATTGTTTTTAATATCGCGTGTATCAACAGTTCTTGGCAATCCATTTACCAGAGGCACTAACAAGTTCGGGTCGTTTGAACCTTGTGCGGCACGTCCTTTGGAATCATTACGTACGTATTGCGCAGAGACACGGGCTGAAAATTTTGAGTTGAAATCCATTCCGGCATTTACAGAAAAACTATATTTATTATAATCAGACTCCGGTATAATACCTTTCTGGTTAACAGAAGAGAAGCTGGTTCTAAAATCTGCTTTTTCACCACCACCGGCAACAGATACGTTATTGATATAACTCATACCTGTTTGGTAAAAGTCTTTTACATTATCCGGATATGCTTGTAAAGTTACTTTTTCTCCTTTATAGTTATTATATTGCATACCGTCGGCAGCAGCTTTAGCAATGTTCGGTCCCCAACCGTTCAAACTCTTAACGTTGTATTCTCCGTAGTTACCTTGAGCATATTCATTTTGGAATTCAGGTAATTTAGCTACGTTCTCAAATCGCGTAGAAGAATTTACGGTAATGAATGTCTTCATGTTCTTGCTACCTTTTTTAGTTGTGATAACAATTGCACCATCTTTTGCACGTGCTCCATACAACGCTGTTGCAGCTGCCCCTTTCAGGACATTGATAGACTCAACATCATCTGAACTGATGTCGCTGGCACGGTTACCGGCATCGACGTTTCCTGTGATATCATCAGGATTATAAGCGCCATTATCAATAGGTAAACCATCAACAACAAACAAAGGTGAAGAGTTCGTACCAATAGAGGAAGCTCCGCGAATTTGAATTTTTGCAGCTCCGCCCGCAGTACCAGAGGACTGTCCGATACGTACACCTGCAACTTTTCCGGATAAAGCATTTACTACATTACTTTCACGCGCTTTGGTAATCTCTTCTCCTCCTACGCTCGACACAGCATAACCCAATGATTTTTCAGAACGTTTAATACCGATAGCTGTTACAACAACTTCGTCTATATTTTGAGTATCAGAATTTAATCTGATATTCAAAACAGCCTGAACAGCGACTTCCTGAGTTTTCATACCTACGTACGAAATTACCAGAGTCTTTGCAGAACTCAGTTGTTCGCAATTATCTGATTATCAATATATTAGTTTTAAATGAAATGTTTATTTTTCTGACGATAAACTCCGATTTCAACAATGAAATAAATTGCACAACCAATACATATGTCTATAATACAGATTCTTACAGCTCCTGTATATTCAAAAGGTAGAATTTGATATTATAAAATATAATACTCAAATTCTACCTTTTAAATAATGAATTTAACTAAACTAACTAATGTTTTACAAGTCGTTCTTTATCCTTTAAATAGGTATTTTATTATCGTGAGGTTGTATAAATATTTTTCAACCAATACTCAAAAACAGGGTTCTGTATTTCTATTACGTTACCCGGAAGAATATCGATTAAATCTTTTTCCAAGGTGGCTTTTTTTAAGTTTTTGATATTTGCTGAAGTACCTAATTTATATTTTGCTAATACATCTTTGGATGAAAAGTTGACAACACTGTCTGCCACAGCTAATAAAAAGTTTATCTGTTTAGAACTCAACGTGTCTATTATATTTGCAAATAGCAGACTTAATTGACCTGTCAAACTTGAAAAAGATTCACTGATGATAGCTTCAGTACATATTTGGGGAGTTCTGAGCCAAACCTGCTGGCTTAGCTGCTGGACATAATAGGGGTGGTCTTTTACCTTGGCTGCTATGCTGTTACATAAATCTTCAGATATGCTTTTACCCGTATCTGTAAAGCGTGTAGAAATAAACGAAACCCAATCGGCTCTACCTATTTTGTGCAAAAACAGAATATCTCCGAATTTGTAAAAAGGCATGCTGTAATCATTAAAAATATCCAGCAACATATGCCGTTTGCTTCCATAGAGGCAATAGCAGACAGATGTCTGTTTTTGCCAATGAGCGCGTAACTTGCGCTGAAAAGCCAAAGGATCTTCATATTCGTTGATATTCTGGAATTCATCAATACATACGATTATTTTTTTTCCAGAGTCATTAGCTATGGCTTGCGGCAAATCCAGTATTTCATCATAAGTTAATTTATTATCCTTGAAAGTTATGCCAAATGAAAGTTCATAAGTCTGACTGGTATCTGATAATGAAATGATTGGAGCCAACTTTCCCAGATATCTTTTGACACCGGATACAAATTCTTCCCAGGCGGAAGTCGATACCTTTAACAGCGCATTTGCATAAGCAAGATAAAATTCTTCCTCCGTCCGACAATTGAAAATATCGACATGACAGATATAATAATCCTTACTTGAATTCAGTAACAACTGTGCTGTTTTATTGACTAAAGAAGTTTTTCCCCAACGACGGGGAGATATAATGACGGTATTAACCAGGCTGTTAAAATTCTGAGTAAGCAGTTTGACTTCTTGTTCCCTGTCTGTAAAATTTTCTTTGTCTGCTATGCGACCGTAAACAAATGGAGTATTCATATTGCTTCTGTTTTTGTGAACAGAACAAAAGTAATAGAAAAACATCTAATTAACTAATTTGAAATCGATCTATTTCAAATCAATTGATTAGATGCGGACTTTCTTCTCAAAAGTATCCTGTCTATTGGTCAATTTATCCCTATGTCTTTTTGATTACTATGCATACTAATTTAAATTACATCGGCAGGTAATCAATGGTTGATAACCATCAACCGATTGGTTCATAATTATCGGCCGATTGGCTCACAATTATCAACCATACGGCCGATAATTATCAGCCGCTGATTTCGTCAGCTTCCAATATAAGAAATAAAGCAATAAGTTGTTCATAAGCAAAGGAATAAATAATAATGTGTTACAATAAAAAAATAGGGCGTATCGTAATCGCCGATACACCCTATTCCTGTCTTTATTACTTTCTATTCTCAACGGCTTCCGCCTGCCCACCAAACGGGTTCAGTGTAAACATATTGTCCGTCACCAAAAGCTGTTTTTATAGCCGGGTTGGCAAGAACATCGTCTGCACCGTATCCGAAACGATACGGGAATCTGTTGGTATTTAATGGGTTCTTCAGTTCAACGAATTCTTCACCGGCGCCTTTCATACGGCGGTAATCGCAATATGCTTCGGTAGACTCGCCTGACGCTCCGAAGAATGACAGGTATTTCTGAATCATTGTTTCTTTCAGAGGATTGACTGCGAACAGAGGTTTTACGCTTTTCTCGAAATAATCTTCTGCAACATCTGCGCCCAGGTTTACTTCGCCGCCTACCCAATTCTCAGTAGCATCTATCAGCATGTTTTCTGTATTTGCAAATCCGGCAATTACTGCTTCTTTCAATGCTACTTCCGCTTCGTTTTTTCTTCCTAAGCGGCAAAGTGCCTCTGCTTCAAGGAATTTCACTTCGTGATAACTGATTAACTGCGTAGGAGTAGTGATTGCCCATAAGGCCATAGACATACCATAAATATTCTGTACTTCATCCGGAGTCCCGTTGGGTGCGAAATTGATACTTTCAATATCAGTAGCCTGGTCTCCACCGTATCCGTAAACAATATATCCTGTCGGGTCCGGTTCGATAAATGCCTGAGGTGCTCTCGGGTCATTTCTTTCTACGAACTTGTCTATCAGGCTTTCGCTGGCTGCAAAACTGTTACGGCTATAGCTGAAACCCCATAATGGGTTTACCTGAGAATCTCCATCGTAAATAGTTAATTTACATTCTTCGGCAGCAGACTTGAATGAGTTGTTTACATAAGTAAGAATATCTTCCAAATCTTTTGTCTTATTACTGCTCTTGTTAAGCAGACGCATTGTATAACGTGCTTTCAACGCATTTGCGGCCTTGTACCATGCACTGGCTTTACCGGAATAAATATAGTCTTTTGAACCGACTGCACCTGACAGACCTTCATCTTTGGCATTACCGCCGTCCAAAAGAATGATGGCTTCGTCCAGATTCTTATGAATTTCAGTATAAATAAATTCCTGTGTATCTATTTTTGGCTGCATATAAGCCGGAGTTCCGTCAGGATTCAAGATACCGGTTTCGGTGAAAGGTGTATCACCGAAGAAGTCCGTAACAATGGCTGCATTGTAGGCCAGATAAATTTTAGCAATAGCTTCAGTCACCACATTTCCTTGTTCGGAAGGGTCTTCCTGGCATTTCTGAATGGCTATTTTAGCATTTTTAATATTGGAATAAACTGTTCCCCAGACATTGTTATAGGTTGTTGCGATAGTCGGTTCTCCTGTGCGTACTTCCGCTCTGTACATCTGATTGCTGATGCCTGTTTCATGTTCCATGTAAACAGACGAGTAAAGAGAGAAGTCTCCGCCAACTACACCAAATCCGGTACTGACTCCCAGGTCTGTAATCAGAAACTTAGCAGGAGCATCTGTCGGGTTATTCGGGTTGTTATTAACCTTGTCCATCGCATCTTCCGTACAGGAAGTAATGCTGAATGCAGTCAGGAATGAAAAAGCTAACAGCTTTCCTATTTTATTTATTTTCATTTTGCGTACGAATTAAAATTTAACATTGACTCCAAAACCGTAACTGGCTGTTTGAGGCATTGAATAGTCTTCAAATGCACCAGACATGTTGTTGTTACCCTGACTGGCCTCCGGGTCCAAATCAGGAACCTGTGCCCAGATAAGGACATTTCTTGCAAAAACATTCAGAGTAACCTGCATCCAATTGCTTTTGAATACCGGATAACTTACTGCTACTTCGCGAAGTTTAATGAATGAATTATCATAAATTGAAGATTCATCAATATTATTCAGGATACTATAATATTCTTGCTGTGCATTTGCACCTGTAATGCCAATATCATTTTTTGTACCGTCTTCTTTATAACCATCAAAAATGATAGTTCCTTCACGATTTTCAGTTCTCTTGCTTACACCGTAGTAGTCTGCCAGACCGGATGTTCTGCTATACATTTGTCCGCCTTGCTTCCAGTCAAGTACTGCACTGATTGTACAATCCCACAGACGTAATGTCGTGTTGAAACCCATAATGAAGTCAGGCGATACTTTACCGATAACCTGTGCTTCACCGGCAATAGGAAGACCGTCTTCGTCGACCAGACGATTACCGTTGGTATCTCTCTTATAACCGACGCCATATATTACCGGATATTTTTCGCCGGCAGCTGCACGTACCTGCGGAGTTACATAACCTCCCAGACTGATATTTTCCACACCCGGAGCAAGTTCGTCAACGTAATTGTCTATTTTTGTCCAGTTGAAACCGAAGTCCCAGTTTATGTCTCTCGTTCTGATCGGATTAAAAGACAAAGTGATTTCATGTACGTTCGTATGAAGTTTACCACCATTTGTCACTAGCTTGCCGGCTCCGGTCGATGAAGCCAGAGGCACATCGAATATCTGGTCTTTTACATTCTGACGAGAGAATGTATAATTTAATGTTACCAGGTTGTCGAAGAAACTCAGGTCTGTCCCCAGTTCATAAGAACGTGTATTCTGAGGCTTCAGATTCGGGTCGTAAATTTTGTAATAAGGCGTATAACCGTTACTGCCGTTAATCGGATACAAGATTGGAGTTAAAGAATAGAAACCTCCTCCGTATGTCGGTACAGAATAAAAGTTTTCACGGAAATCACCGGCCTGTCCTACTTCTGCATAAGAAGCTCTAATCTTTGCATGGTTAACGACATCGTTTTTCAACGCATCCAGTTCTGTCAGGATAAAACCTGCAGAAACAGAAGGGTAGAAGAATGCACGGTTTCCGCGCGGCATGCTTGAAACATAGTCCTGACGCCCTGTCACGGTTAAATAAAGCATGTTTTTATAAGAAGCGGATACGTTTCCGAAGAATCCGACAGTTCTTTTCTTCCAGTGTTCGGATGAAGTGGACTGAGTCGTTGCATTGTCGATATGATTCCATCCCGGGAAGTTGTAACCTGTTCCGTATTCATAATATTTACCTCTGTTGCTCTGGATTACTTCGTTACCGGCAACTACATTCAATCCCCAGTCTTCGTTGATATTCCAGTCATAATTAATTGTCAGCAACGAGTTGTAGGTCGCATTGGTCCAACCGTAATTTTCGATTTGGCCTTTACCGCCTCCGGTGTTACTTCCGTAACCGTAGCTATCGACATAGTCTGTTGTATATGAATCGACACCGAACATATATCTTACATTCAATGTATGGTCTGTCGTACCAAACTTCGTTTTGTAGTTTGCATACGCATTACCAAAGAAACGGTTTGTATTTTCAGTAAATTTGTTATTATCCATCGCCCAATATGCCTGGTCGAATGCACCACGGAATGAGTTTTGTGTATAAGGGTCGCCTGCGATATGGCTAGGGATTCCTGCCAGGTCGTAGCTTGGAGGTGCGGAATAAACAGTTCTCAGCAAACCGTTACCCGAAGTAACTGCCTTATCGATTGCCGTAGTAATGTAATTACCGATGAATCCGGTAGTCCAATTGTCATGCAGTTTTGTTTCTGCACTTACTTTTACATTATATCTGTCCATACCTGTACTAGGAATGATACCATCCTGGTGAGTATTACCTAAAGAAACGGAATAAGAACTCTTATCCAAAGCCTGAGCGACATTTATAGAATTACTCCAGGTTACGCCGGTATCGAAGAAATCTTTGGCGTTGTCGTATGCCTGCGGTGTAGTCCAAGGGTCTAAACCTGCTGCGGCACGTTGAGGTTGATAATACATACCTTCATGATTTCCATATTCTTTAGTATATGCATTACTTGTATTTCCGCCATAAGTCGGATCATTAGGAAGGTCTGTAATTTTAGGTCCCCATGACAAACTGTTAGTAGGACTGTATTTTCCTGAAGCTCCCTGCGCATACGTTTTCTGGAATTCAGGGAGGCGTCCGATTACATCGAAACTCAGGTTAGAAGAAAAGCTAATCTGAGGTTTGCCTTTAGCCAGACCTTTACCACTTTTAGTCGTAATAACGATTACACCATTAGAAGCACGGATACCATACAAAGCAGAAGCTGCCTGACCTTTCAGAATATTGATGCTTTCAATATCGTTTGGGTCGATATCCACCGCACGATTTGCGAAGTCGGCACCGCTCACACTACCATTGTTCTGCAAATCCGTATCAACGTCAGGTGTACTTGTTACAGGCATACCATCAATTACATACAGCGGAGTATTGTCACCGGAGAAAGAACGTGCACCACGGATCGTGATTTGAGAAGACGCACCAGGCATACCGGAAGACGGCTTGATATCCAAACCTGAAACTTTACCCTGCAATGCGCCGGCTAAGTTTGAATTGGCGGCCTGAGTCAATTTTTCTCCCTTTACATCCTGGACAGCATAACCCAATGCTTTCTTTTCTTTAGAGATACCCATCGCTGTAACAACAACTTCATCCAGATTCTGAGTATCTGATTTTAAAACTACTCTTACATTCGGGGAAACGGGTACTTCTTGTGTAAGCATACCGACGTAAGAAACTATCAGTACTTTACCGTTAGAAGGAACTTCCAACGTGAAGTTACCATCATAGTCTGTCACTGTACCGACCATTGTACCTTTCACAACAATCGACGCCCCAATAACCGGCAGCCCATCATCAGCGGAAATAACAGAACCTGCTACTTTCGTGTTCTGAGCAACCACAGTGCTTATACCTATTACGAGGCACAGCAGAATAAAAGTGAACTTTTTCATCATAAACACACATTATTTATTAAACTAATAGAATTTACCATATATATACAAGTGCAATATAATTAGATAGTTAAGTGACAAAATAAGACTTGTTAAGATTTTATTTAGTCTTTGCAGAACTCGGTATAAAATGCGTAAACGAATCTAAAATCAAGGGCGAAAGATTTAAAAGAAGTAACAGGATATACATGTGGGTATCTTTTCAATGTATTTTCTATCTAGCTAGAACAGAAATAGAAATGACTTTATTTACTACTCATTTTCAAAAAAAGAGGGATTTGACTGACTATATTTTTTCACAGAAAATTAGTAGCCGATATTTTTTGACTTGCTTTGCGTTTCAATCCATCATCTTTATTTGGGGGCAAATGAAACGAAAAAATCGCGAGGCTTTTCTACCGGGGTGGTCCCCAGCGGTTTTTAGGTCAAATAAATCTTAGCCTGAAGTGTAAAAGGCAAGGGGTTAAAAATAGATAATTTTAAATCGTCTGTTTGTCGGAAATCTTAAAATAACAGCAGCTGTTTCACTTCCGGAATACCCGATTTACTTGCTATTTTGTTAATTAACAGTCCTTTTTTTGTAAAAAGTTATTAGAATTTAGTTGTTATAATAAATTTATTATTACATTTGCGGTCTCTCAGGTATGTTTTATAATAGGTTTTTGGCAAAGTATTCACAAATATAGTGCAAATTAGTTATTTATAAGTTAAATAAAAAAGTGTGTCTATGAAAAAGTTGACTTATCTTTTGTTTTGCCTAATTTTAGGTATTGGGATGGCGACTGCTCAGACGACGAAGGTAACAGGTACTGTTATCTCGGCGGATGATAATGAGCCAATTATTGGTGCATCGATTGTCGTAAAGGGTACGATGGTCGGTACAGTGACTGATTTTGATGGTGCGTTCTCTTTGGATGTACCAAGTTCTGCAAAGACTCTGGTAGTTTCTTACGTGGGTATGAAGACTCAGGAGATCGAAGTAAAATCTAATTTAAGAATCCTAATGCAGACTGATAATCAATCTCTTGATGAGGTTGTTGTAGTTGCATATGGTACTGCGAAGAAAGAATCATTTACTGGTTCTGCCGAAATCATCAAAAATGAAAAGATCGAAAAGAGAACCGTTGCTAATGTTAGTAAAGCATTAGATGGACTAGTGGCCGGTGTACAGACAACATCGGGTTCCGGACAGCCGGGGTCTGGTTCTTCTGTCGTAATTCGTGGTTTCGGTTCTATCAAAGCATCTCAAAACCCGTTGTATGTGGTAGATGGTATTCCTTATGACGGTAATATCAATGCAATCAATCCAAACGATATCGAGTCGATGACTGTATTGAAGGATGCATCTGCCGGTGCGTTGTATGGATCTCGTGGTGCAAACGGGGTTGTGATGATTACAACTAAAAAAGGTAAGGATGGTGCTTTACTTGTCAATTTGAAAGCAAATTGGGGTATTGCTTCACGTGCTATCCCCAGATATGAGACAATGGATGAAAGAGGTTATCTGGAAACGATTTTCCAATCATATAAAAATGATCAGATTGCAAGTAACGGATTATCTCCTGAAGCAGCAAGTGTTGCTGCATTAACAGCTATGGGAAGCGGAGCTAAAGCGATCTTTGGTACTAACCAGATGTATAATCCGTTTAACTTTCCTATTGCAGAACTAATTGATCCGGTTACAGGTAAGGTCCGTTCTGATGCAACATTACGTTATCATGAAGATTGGATGGATGAAGCTACAGCAAACAATCCGTTACGTCAGGAATATGTATTGAACATGTCCGGTTCTCAGAATAAAACAAAATACATGTTTTCTTTAGGCTACCTGAATGAAGACGGTTTGTTGAAGACTACTAACTTTCAACGTTACACGGGTCGTATCAATGTGGATACAGAATATAAAAATTGGCTGACCGCTGGTTTGAGTACAAACTTTGCCCATACGAAGAGTAACACTTCTCAAACATCTACTTCTGCTTCATCAAATATTTTCTACTCGGCTCAATTGATGGCTCCTATTTTCCCTGTACATCAATTGGATGAAAATGGACAAATTATGTATGGCGCCGATGGTGCACCTATGTTTGATTATGGTTCAACTCGTCCCGCAGGAGCAAATGCCAATTTTAATAGCATTGCAACTTTGTTTGATGACAAATACGGAACAAACGACGATAACGTAAGTGGACGTACTTATATCAGTTTGGGTGATTTGAAAGACGGTCCCCTTCAAGGATTGAAATTGACAGCGAACTTCGGTTTTGATTATGTGAACCGAAATAACTTTACTTATTATAATCCTTATTTCGGAAATGCAGCCAGTGTAAAAGGTATGCTGGCCAAGTCTAACTATCGTTATTTCAGTTACACATTCAACCAATTACTGACTTATGATAGAAAGTTCAATGACAAACATCACATTGACTTTTTAGCCGGTCACGAATATTATGATTACGAAGTGAGTTCTTTGAGTGCAACCAAGTCTGGTTTCCCATTCGGAGGTATCTATGAATTAGCTGGTGCTACTACTATCACAGACGCTAGTTCTCTAAAGGATTCTTATACGATCGAATCTTATTTGTTCAGAGCAAACTATGATTATATGGACAAATATTATTTGTCGGCCAGCTTCCGTACAGATGGTTCTTCTCGTTTCAACAAAGATTATCGTTGGGGTAAATTCTGGTCGGTCGGTGCAAACTGGCGTATGAATAACGAAGCATTCCTAAGCGATGTGGACTGGTTGAATAATCTGTCAGTGAAGGCTAGCTATGGTGTTCAGGGTAATGACAACGTCGGTACATTATATGCTTGGCAATCTTTCTATGATTTAGGTTGGCCTAATGCCTCCATGAGTGGTGCATTAGTATCTTCTCTTGAAAACACGAATTTGAAGTGGGAACAAAACGGTAATCTGAACGTGGGTGTCGAAGCTAAAGTATTCGATCGTTTCTCAGCATCTATCGAATGGTACAACCGTAAAACAACGGATATGTTGCTCGATTACCCGATGGCTTCTTCTTTAGGTTTCGACAGTTATTTGAAAAATATCGGTAGCATGCGCAACACCGGTTGGGATATTACGTTAAACGGTCGTTTGGTCAACACGAATGATTTTACCTGGGACCTGACCTTGATGGGATCGACTATCAAGAATAAAGTATTGCATTTGGCTGATAAACCAGAAATCATTAGCGGAAACTATATTATAAAGGAAGGTGAAACGATTAACTCATTCTATACAGCAAAATCTGCCGGAGTAGATCCCGCGACAGGTAGCCAATTGTATTGGGTTTGGGATACGGATGAAAATGGCAATCCGGGAGAACCTTACATCTCTTCCAATATAAACAAAGCTACAGCTTCTAAACAGATTATGGGTAGCCGTATTCCGAATTTGTACGGATCATTCACAAACGATTTCAAATATAAAGGTTTCGATTTAAGCATCATGTGTACTTATTCGATCGGTGGTAAAGTGTTGGATAGCGTATATAATACCTTTATGTATGGAAACTATGTCGGACAAGCCAAACATAAAAACCTGGAAAGGGCATGGAAACAGCCGGGAGATATTACCGACGTACCTAAAATTGAAATTGGTAAAGCGTATCCTATCACAGACGCCGATTTGATCAATGCTTCTTATTTGGCGATTAAAAATATCACATTAGGTTATTCTTTGCCGACCAGATTGACAAAGGGAATGTTCATGAAAGAGATACGCTTCACGGCTACAGCCGATAATCTGGTGTTATTCTCTCATTTGAAAGGTATGGACCCGCAATATAACTTCAGCGGTGGTACTACATTTGTTTATACACCTTCAAGAACTATTTCTTTCGGTGTAGATGTTAAATTTTAAGCAGAACCAGTAAAATATAAATACGAAAAAAAATGAAAAAAGTAATATATATATTATCTGCTGTCGGATTACTTACTTTGGGAGCATGTAACGACCAATTGGAAACAAATCCGACCGATAAAGTCAGCGGAACAATTATATTTAGCGATGCCAATGGTGCTGAAACGGCGATGAATGGTATTTATCGTGCTACTTATGTAGCTGGTTGGGGTACAGGTTGGGCTGACGAAAATCCCGGATTTGTCGGTGTCTATTTAGCTGGCGATTTGATGGGAGAAGACCACCTGATGCTTGGACAAGGACAAGGCTGGTTTTATGAAGATTACCGTTTTAATGTTCGTCAGGATTATACACATAAGCAAGGACGTCCATATCAGTTCTGGAATCTTCATTATACGCTGATCTCAAATGCCAATTACATTATCGCCCAAGCACCGGATGCCGGAGGTGATCAGAATCTTTTAAACAGCGTTGTAGGACAAGCCTATGCCATGAGAGCACTCTCTTATTTCCAATTGATCCAGTTGTATCAACAGACTTATAAAGGAAATGAATCGGCTCCCGGAGTACCTTTATATACGGAACCGACTACAAGCTCATCTGAAGGTAAACCGCGTGGTACTGTGGAAGATGTCTATAAACAGATCAATTCAGATTTGGAAACAGCCATCTCGCTATTGAAAGATTGTGGTGTTGAACAAAAACATCCATCTCATATCGACTATTATGCAGCGAATGGAATCAAGGCACGTGTTTGCCTCGTTCAACAAAATTATGAAGGCGCACTAGCTGCTGCCAAAGAGGCTTTGAAAAAGCCGGGATTGCAAGCTGTTCTTCCTGTTAGTTCATTAACCGGATTTAATAGTGTAAAAAATGCCGATGTATTGTGGGGTGTAGAAGTTATAGCAGATCAAAGTCAACATTTCGCCTCCTTGTTCAGTCACATGGATGCTGATGCTGAAGGAATGTATGCTTCAGGTGCAGAAAAATGTGTTTCCAGTTGGTTATACAACAATATGCCCGAGACAGATGAACGGAAATCTTGGTGGAGAGGTGACCTGAGTGAAGACGAAATAGTGAGTGGTACATCCATGTTGCCTTATTGTCAGGTAAAATTCAAGTTTGCAAATGTAACCAGCCGTACCGGTGATTATATTTATATGCGCGGAGAAGAAATGGTGCTTATCGCCGCAGAAGCAGAATGTCACTTAGGACATTATGCTGAAGCACGGAAGTTAATTTCACAATTAGGAAGCGTACGCGACAGCAATTATGCGGTTCGTTTGGCAAAATTCTCCGATTCTAATTCTTATAATCAGAATACAGTAGCCCCGCTGCAGACTCTTATGGATGAAATCTTATTCCAGCGGCGTGTGGAATTATGGGGCGAAGTAGGACGTATATTCGATTTGCAACGTTTAAAACTGGGCTTCGATCGTGATTATAGCGGTTCTAATCATACCGAATTGGTTAAGAATGTAGATACAAATGCCGGTTCCAATGCATTCATAATGACATTACCCCAATCGGAAATAGACGGTAATGCCAATATCAACGCATCCGATCAGAATCCATTCTAATGACATGTTTAATAATTAAGCAATAGAAATATGAAATCAAATATATTCAAATCGTTATCCTTGCTGATTCTAATGGCAATGGCATTCGTTGGTTGTTCAGAGCATGATGGTGTCGTTTACAGTGGAGACAGTGCAGTTTATGCTTTTGCCGGAGCTACACAGAAAGTCGAAATGTTAGCAACGGATGGAAACAAGATCGTTGTTCCTGTCTATCGCGGAACAACACAGGGAACTTCTACTCTTGAACTGACCTTTACTCCTGCCGAAGGAACTGAAGAGTTGTTTACATTGGAAAATCCAACTCTGACGTTCGAAGATGGAAAATCTGTTGCAGAAGCAGTTATTACTTATAAAGATATCAATTTATTGGGAGTAACAGACCAATATGTTTTAACTTTAGGATTTGATGAAGCTAAAGCCTCTCCTACTAACGTTAATTCTATCACGGTAAAAGCTCAACGCAAGTTAACCTTTAATTCAATAGGTACAGGAACGTTCACATCCAATATTTTCGGAGAATCCTGGCCACAGGTTATTGAGAAAGCTGTTGAAGCAGATGTATATCGGTTACCGGATTGTTATGTGGAAGGTTATCCCATCATCTTCTCAACAGATGCAAATGGAGAAATAGATAATATTGCAATACAAGAAACAGGATATAAAGATGATACTTACGGTATGACTTCTTTGTATTGTACCGGTACAGAAAAAGTTGGAAATAAATATAATATTTCGGCATTCTTTGTTGTCTACTTAAATGGAAAGTTAGCTCAATATACCAATGAAGCTGTTGAAATACTGGAATTTCCGGAATAACATATAACATACATTAATATGAAAAAGATACTGTTTTATTCTACTTAAGTAAGACAGTATCTTTTTTGTTTTCTATTGAATCAACAACATTTATAAACTTGATACAAATGAGAAAATTCTATTCATTAGTTTTACTGATAATCGCTGTAGCCTCTTCTCTCACGGTTTCAGCACAAGGTTTGAAAGGTTTTAAACTTAAAAACGGACTTTCTGTATATATATGGGAAGATAGTACGAAAAATGATGTGTTTGGTTTAGTCGGAGTAAAAGTTGGTGCGGTAAATGATCCGGAAGACTTAACAGGACTGGCACATTACCTGGAACACATGATGTTTAAAGGTACCCAATCGATCAGTTCTTTGAATTGGGAAAAAGAAAAACCTTTATATGAGCAAATCATTACCAAATATGATGAAATGGCCAATGAGCCAGATCCTGTAAAAAAAGAAGCTATCTCACTTGAGATTAATAAACTGACAGTAGAAGCTGCCCAATATACGGCCCCAAATGAATTTGCAGGACTGACTGAAAATATGGGAGGTAAAATGCTGAATGCAATGACCGGATATGATGAGACAATGTATTTTAGTTCGTTTCCTCCCTCACAACTATATAAGTGGCTCGATCTGAATTCAGAACGTTTTATCAATCCGGTTTTCCGTGCATTCCAGCCAGAATTGGAAACCGTTTATGAAGAATTTAACAGAAGTCAGGATATGCAAGGATCATTACAGCAGGATTTTATGTTGAAACATATTTTTCCCGGTCATCCCTATTCCAGGTCAGTATTAGGTTTACAGGAACACTTAAAGAATCCTCGTTTAGGAGGTTTGGTAGACTTCTATAATAATTGGTATGTCCCGGAAAATATGGTTTTAATTCTGGTCGGAAATGTCAAACTTAAAGAAGCAATGGGATTAATCAATGACCGTTTCGGCCGTTTAGAAGCTCAAAAAAGTCCGGAACGAAAAAGCTATCCGGAGATGGAGATCAAAGGTCGCACTGAATATAGTGCTAAAATGGGAGATTTTCCAACTTTAAGATTAGCTTTTAAAGGTGTTCCGACAGGACATACAGACGAACTGGCTCTTACTATTTGCGTAAATATGTTATCCAACCGCAATCGTACCGGGCTACTGGATAAATTATCTTTGTCCGGAGATGTTCTGGGAGCAGATGCAGGCCTGATCAATTTTAAAGAACAGGGTCGTATATTGATAATCGGAATACCTTATTATGATGTGAATCAACGTCGCTTTGAATCAATAAAATCACTCGAGAAAATGTTGCTTGCAGAAATCTCTAAAATACAGAAAGGAGAATTTGATGAAGAATTATTTAACTCTGTCAAAGCTACTCTCATTCGTGATTTTGATCTTTCTTTCGAATCTTCCTATAATAAAGCGCAAAAAATATTATCTACATTTATTTGCAATGAAGACATTAGTAATGTATTGAATTATAAGGAAAAAGTAAAAACAATCAGTATAGATCAGGTAAAGGCGATTGCGAATAAATATTTCAATAAAAATTATATTGCCTTGAACTATCAACCGGGAAAAGCACCTAAAGCTGAAAAGTTATCCAAGCCCAAATATGACCCGATCAATCCGGAACGCGGAGTGATATCACAATATGCTGAAAAATTCCGTAAGCTACCGGTTCGTAAAGTTGATCCGGTTTATGAAAAGTTCGATGCTGTCCAGGTCAAGAAAGTCAATGAACGCTCTCGGCTATTCTATACACAAAATAAAGAAAATGCTATTTTTACACTGACTTTGAAATATGGAGTCGGAACTCATGAAATGCCACAGTTGCAATATGCCGTCGATTTGATGAACAATGCCGGTATTATGGGAGCTTATGAACCGCAAGCGTTAAAGCAGGAGTTCAATGCCCTAGGCGCAGTTTGTAATTTTGGTGTAGATGACAATTACCTTTATGTCTCTATGTCTGGTTACGAAGAAAATCTTGAAGCTTCCTGTAATTTGCTGACTCGTCAGATCCTTATGCCCAAACTTGATGAGAAACAATTAAATAATATGATTGGTTCTGCTTATCAGATGCGCGCTATCGAAGAAAAAAATGAAAATTTGTTGGAAGGAGCCTTACATGATTATTTACTGTATCAAAACAAATCCGAATATCTGGATCGTATGCCATTGGAAGATATTATCAATCTAACAATCAGCAGTCTTACAGGAGAATTCAATCGGGCCACAGATTATGAAGCAGAAATTCATTATGTGGGTTCAATGCCTTTCAATGATGTTTACGATGTTTTAAGCAAGAACCTTCCTTTGAAAGCTACAGAAAAGACAAGTAACTCACCTATTGTAAAGGATCGTGTTCAATATAAAGAAAATACGATCTATTTCGTATCCGATAACGATGCATTGCAAAGCAAGATTTATTTTTATGTCGAAGGTAATCCTTTTAAGGTTGAAGATGACGTTTATTACAAAGCTTTCAACAAATATTTTGGAAGCGGATTCGGCGGATTGGTTATGCAGGAAGTTCGTGAATACCGTTCTATGGCTTATACCGCAGATGGTGGAGAAATCACGCCACCTCTGGCTAATAAAAATGCCTACTTCGAAGGATATATCGGTACCCAGGCAGATAAAACGATAGACGCAATTGATGTCTTTATGAATCTATTGACAGAAATGCCTGAATATGCAGACCGCATCAGTGGCATAAAAGATTATTTGAGGGAAGGTCTTCAAACGGCTAAACCGGATTTCCGTTCAAGAAGCCAAGTGTATGAAGCATGGAAGCGTTTGGGTTATACCGAAGATCCTGCCAAAACACAATTACCTAAAATCCAGAATTTATCATTTGAGGATGTTGTAAAATTCTATCAACAAAACGTAAAAGGCCGCCCGGTTGCTATCGGTATAATAGGCGACCCCAAACGAATTAATCTGGATGAGTTATCGAAATACGGAAAAGTCATTCGGATAAATAAGAACAAACTTTTTTCTTCCAAATAACAGAAAATCAACTAATATTACTAATAAAAAAGCCGCTTAAAAGCGGCTTTTTTATTTAGCGAACTTCACATCTATCCCTTTATCCTCTTTCGCTTTCAGTCCTAACACCCTGCCACCGACTTTCACCTTTCCGGTAATAAACTCCGGAATATTATATGACATCATAAAACGGTCATAAAAGCCGGTATCTTTCTGAGGCAATAAAAACGGTTTGCATGCATTTCCTTTTTCATCTATATAAGCGATATAAGGACGTGTATATAATCCATCCATCCGGCGACTGCTAAATATAACCCAACGGCTATTGCTACTCCAGGAATGATAGCTTTCCACATCATCGCTATTCAATATATCTAACGGTATGCTTTCTCCTGTTGACAAATCCGCCATCTGCAAATCCGCATCTTTATGCCAGATTGAGAAATTTCCATAACCCGAGACTGTATACATTAAATATTTCCCGTCCGGAGATACCCGGGGGAAAGAAGCACTCCGACCTGAAACTGCTGCATTATATAAAGTATCTACCTTTGAACCGAAACTCCGGCTGTCAGGATCGAATCCGATAGCACATAAATTATATTTGATCTCTGAAAACTCTTCCGGAATAGGACGTGCCGGAGCCGTACAGAAATAAAGCGTTTTTCCATCCGGAGAGAATGTCGGGAAAGTTTCAAAAGCATCTTTGGAAAACAACTTAGCCGTAGTTACAATCTCATGTTTTTTCACATCATAGACAACAACGTCCGACGCCTCATCAAACACTTCTATACGGTTCCTGTCGTTGGCATGGAAACCCTGTTTGGTGTTGTTTACAGAAAATGCCACATATTTTCCGGAAGGATGCCAGGAAGGATAGACCAAAGAGGATATTGTCTGCTCGGTTTTCGTGTTCAGTTTTTCTATCTTATCGCCATCTATCAGAAGAGTTCCCGGATATGTTTCACGCATATGGAAAAGCATCTTATCCGGATTCTGCATGCAAAATGAATGACAATTCACACAGTTCCTGCCACTCATCTTATTCTCGATAATAGGCATCTCGGTATAATTCTCCAGGTTACGCTGATAAAGTCCCATTTTATTCCATAAAGTGTATCCCGGTGCAATCAGACGGTAAGCTATATAAGGATCGACCGGTTCTGCCGCCACATTCCATTTAACAGGAGCATATTCCACCCATTTCCCTTTATCTTTCACCTGAACAACAACCTTTACCTCATTTCCTGCCGCAGACGATAATAGTTTTTTCCATTTAGAAACAGGAAAAACGAACTGGTTATCCTTCGCCTTCACTCTTATCTGCTGATCCGAGAATGACAGAACAGCACGTGCATCTTCAACAGGAGTCTCCAGAGAGAAATTCAGCGGAGCGATATTTGCCGGTATCGTTATATCGGTGTAATCCGGGAAGATAGCAGGTCTTTCGCTTAACGTATCACTCACCTGAACCGAGTCCGAACAAGAAAAAAACAAGGCCAGCAATGCTATATATTTATAATTTCCATTCATATCCCATTCCTTTATTTAAACATAAAATAAAACCAGTAAGTATCTCCGTAAGCCCTGCGCAACAGTCCGGGGAGGGCACTCTTATTATTCCGGTTCGCCAGAACCTGCTTCTTGTATTCTGCAAAACGTTGCATGACGGAGGGAGAAATATCAAAACGTTTCCAATAATCCGGTTCCGCTTCCGACAACGTGATCACTGCTTCCTGGAAAGACTTCGGCAACACAGGGAGCACCTCCGTTCCATAATAAGTTTCGACCAGTCCTTTGAAACCATCCATATTCTTTGCCAATAAAAGAAAGGCTCCCAGATATTCGATGGCCGCTTTATTTTCCGGATTGGCTTCAGCGATCATACGCATGTCTTTTTCGATATAGTTTATCTCTGAAAGATAGTTCTCTTTCGGTAAACATTTGCGCCTTGGTCCCAGCACCGGATCCTGCTCTACAGCAGCATCATTATATAAAAATTTACGATGTTCACCGGCCCATTTTTTATAATAAAATGTATTCTCCAATATATTCAGATACTTCTCCGCCACCGGATATTCCCCATAAATAATATTTGTCTGAACAAGTCTCTTTAACATACGGGGATTCCCCTCTCCTATGGCTGTTGCATATGCTTCAAAAGCCATTTCCTGAGCCATCGCCGGATTTCCCATGGCAAAAGCAATATCACTCAATAAAGAGGATATCTGCTCTGTTTTATTCCATCCGACCATTATTCCCTGCGGTCCTCTCTGGTCAAAACTGAATAAACGATCTGCCAACTCTCCTTTTTGAGATAATGCCAGATTCAAAAAACACATATTCAGATAATTAGTCAACGTGCCTTGACTGCTTTCCACTATTTTATCCCATTGTTCCGTCCTTGCATAATAGTCGAGTTCTTTCACTTTGGCTGATTTCTTATCTCCATATTCAGGTATTCCCCACCAGCATAATACAAATAAAAGGATTACCTGAAAGAGTCCGCCGGCAATCAGAAGTTTTTTACTGGTATCTTTCTTCCTTTTCCTCAACAGAAAAGCGACAATCAGGATCAGAGGCAACGAAATCCATGAATAATAGATGACAGTTTTCGGTTCCAATGCAGTATGATAGTAAGCATCCGGCAAGAAAGCAAAACGATATTCCCCCAGCATCGAGAAATAGACACTGTAGACCCCGCAAAGAAGAGCGAGAACAACAGAAAATAACAACCAGTAAAACCGGGGAGTTTTATTAAAGAACTCATATACTACCACCGACAAAGCGAACAAACATGCTACAGACCCGGCCAGTCCATAAAGCAAAGGTGTTATAATGATCTCTGCTATCATCCGCCATTTGTCTGTCGATATACAAAGGCAGAAATACAAAGCACAAAGCATCATGTTGAATGCTATCGTTCCAAAAACCAGATAATTAAAATCAAAATGGAGGAACATAATCAAAACAACCGGGATTAGATAAAGCAGGAAACAATTCGTGTCCGGAGCGATCCGGCGAACAATCCCTCTCATTCCTAATCCGGTCAACAGCAACAGTCCCGCAGTAATTCCGGCACCGGCATAGGGATAGATAAAAAACTGCACCAAAAACTCAGATAAGGTTAATGCAAACCCACCAGGCATAGCCAGTTTCTCTGAAATATACTCACCGGTAAATTGAAATAACTGACTTTGTTCGATAAAAAAGAAATGGAACTTGCTATATTCCTGAAGAAAAATGAACAAAGCAGCCAATACAACCAACCAGAAAGCTGTGACTTTCAATTTCATGGTATTATATTTTAAGCATGTTTAATCAATTCAAAACGTTTATCAACACACGAAGGTAATTCATGCGGATAATGAGTGACGTAAATCAATGTCTTTCCCGGCCGTTCACAAAACTGCTCAATAATACGGGCAGCCTTCCGTTTATTACTGATATCGAGTCCGTGCAACGGCTCGTCCAAAATAATTAAATCCGGATCTTTCACAAAAGCCCGGGCCAGTAAAGCCAATCGTTGTTCTCCGGAAGACAATGTCAGGAACGAACGGTCCTTCAATTCTTCAATCCCAAATACACGCATCCAAGCCAAAGCTATAGACTGTTGTTCTTCCGTACATTTACGATACAATCCGATAGAATCAAAAAATCCGGAACCGACGATATTTAAAGTGGGCACATTCTCCATATAAAAGAGATGCATCTCCGGAGAAACATATCCTATCCTCTTTTTTATATCCCAGATACTCTCACCCGATCCCCGTTTCCGGTCAAACAAATATAAGGTATTTGCGTAAGATTGAGGGTTATCTGCATAAATCAAACTTAATAAAGTTGATTTTCCGGCACCATTGGGACCGAATAACGCCCATTTCTCTCCATTTTTCACCTCCCAGTCCAGTTCTTTTAAAATAGTGCGCCTACCATATTTAATGGAGACATGCTCCATACGGAACGTCACTTCATGGGCAGAGGGTTCTTTATTCGATGCGGGTAATGAAATATCCCCGGAATAACCGGGAAACAAATGTGCCAACAAGTCTGTCCGGCCCATGAAATCAGCACGTGTCTGAGGAGGATAAGGTGTACGGTTATAGACTGGCAGGACGTGAGTTATCATCTCCGGTATGTCATCCGGATTCGACAACAATAGAATAACCTGTACATTATCCAGCTTCGCCATTTGTTGTAGTAAATGAACCAACACATCACGCGAAGCCGCATCCAGACCGATAAAAGGATTATCCAGTATCAAAATACGCGGATGGTTCAATAAAGAACGGACGATAAGAAATTTACGTAGTTCCCCGCTGGAAAGAAAAATGAGTTTTTTAGGCAGCAAGTCCTCAATACCGAAAAATGAGAGTATCTGATGTAAATCCGTTGTACCGGAATATTCTTTCAAAATATCTTCTACAGTCGGCACTTCATCGGTTTCCGTTGAGTGCCAGCGTTGTTGGTAATAAGAATTCCGGCAATCAGCTAATGAGTAAATGTCTTTGAATGCTATACTTTTTATCAGGTTACTGATTTTGTCATCATAACCGAACGTCACCTCTCCCTCTTTCAATGCAAACTTACGCTGCATCAGGTCAGCAATCAATGTTTTACCAGCTCCGTTAGGTCCGACTATTGCCCATTGTTCCCCTTCATTGATATTCCAGCTGAATGGCTCTGCAAAACGCAGTTCCGGTAAACGGGTTACTACATTATTTATATTAACGATTGTTTTACTCTTTTCCATTGTTGTTAATTTGTCCCCCAAAGGTAAAGAGTTTATTTATAAAATTAAACATACCGGAATAAAAGGAACTATTAAAAGAAAGGGATCACTCATCCCGAGCAATCCCTTATTATATATACAGGCCTGGTATGTCTATGAAATTCTTACAAATTAGTTATTTTAATGCCTGTAATTTTCCTACTCAACTTAACGTATCTATTTACTATTTTTATTGTATTTACATTTTATTATATTTAATCCAGAAATCAGACACCAGCCTTTTCGAAACAAAAATAATAAAATAAAAGAAAACAGCAACAGAAAACAACATATTTCGTATAAATCAACCTTTTTTGCTATCATTCAAAAGACAGGTGTAAAATTAACCAGTTTTTACTCGCTTATTAAAATGGATTATCTATCTTTGGATTTCTAATTATTTTATCTTAAAATCCAATAACATGAAACGATTTTTTTATTTCTCAATTCTCTTTCTAGGCATCATCAGCACCCTTAGTGTTTCAGCTTCCGACAACAAATGGAAACCTCTGTTCGGAGAAAACCTTTCCGATGCCAGCTACAATCCTGAAGTTTGGAGTATGACAGGCGGTGTACTTGCAGCAGTGGAGGATGAATCCATTTGGACAAAGACCGAATATGAAAACTTTGAACTGGATCTGGACTTCAAAACCGACGTAGGAACCAATAGTGGCGTTGTAGTATATTGCACCGATACTAAAGATTGGATTCCCAATTCTGTAGAAATACAGATTGCCGATGATCATTGTGAAAAATGGGGAAACGGCAAACCTTATGAAAAGTGCGGAGCCATTTACGGCCACCTGGGTGCAAAACAAGACAAAATAGTAAAAAAGCCCGGCGAATGGAACCATATGCGCATCAGATGTGTCGGACAACGCATTAATGTTATCCTGAATGGTAAAAAAGTAACGGAAATGGACATGAGCAAATGGACTTCGGGAACAGTCAACCCGGACGGCAGTGAAATCCCAAGTTGGTTACCTAAGCCATTTGCAGAACTTCCAACAAAAGGATATATCGGATTACAGGGTAAACATGGTGATTCCCTGATCTGGTTCCGTAACGTAAAAATAAGAAGCATCAAATAATAAATGAAAAGAGGAAAGAGGAAAGTTATATTCGAACTTTCCTCTTTTCATTTTATCAATAAACTTTCGTTCCTTTTCCCTGATGGATTTCAGAAGCCTGGGTTATAATAACCTCTTTCACCCCTGCATCGATTGCCTGAAATGAATTTTCCAGTTTAGGGATCATACCTCCCTGGATAATCCCCTCTTCTACCAATTGTTTAAATACCGTACGGTCTATTTCCGGAATAACGCTTTCATCATCATTCTCATCCCGCAATACACCTTTTTTCTCAAAACAGAAAACTAATGTTACATCAAAATGCTTAGCCAGTGCTTTTGCTGCTTCACCGGCAATCGTATCAGCATTGGTATTCAGCATATGCCCTTGTTTGTCATGGGTCAGCGGAGCCAATACCGGAACAATGCCCTGATGGATCAGAGAGGCCAGCAAATCTGCATTCACTTCTTTCACATCTCCCACAAAACCATAATCGACTTCAGCTACCGGACGTTTATCCGAACGCATCAGATTCATATCTGCTCCGGTGAGGCCTAGTGCATTCACATCTAACGCCTGCAAACCGGCCACAATATTTTTATTGACCAGGCCGCCATATACCATTGTTACCACTTTCAGTGTTTCAACATCGGTCACCCTGCGGCCATTCACCATTTTACTTTCGATGCCTAACTGGCTCGCCAGTTTCGTTGCAGAACGTCCTCCGCCATGTACCAATGCTTTAAAACCTTCTATATGAGAAAAATCCCGAAGCAAACTTTTCAATGTTTCCTCTTCCTCAACGATCTTTCCGCCGACCTTGATCAGCGTAAGCTTTTCTTTATTCATATCTGATAAAATATTTTTGCGTCAAAGGTACAAAAAAACAAAAGATTTATATACTTTTGCACCTGTCAACGCGGTAGTAGCTCAGTTGGTAGAGCATTAGCTTCCCAAGCTAAGGGTCGTGGGTTCGAGTCCCATTTACCGCTCCCTAAAAACAAGACCTTAATAATAATCTCTATATACCCATCGAAACATGACAAAGAAAGAAGCAATCAAAATTTTTGAAGAAAAAAAAGTTCGTACTCTTTGGGACGATGAAACTGAAGAGTGGTATTTTTCTATAGTGGATGTAATATCTATTCTGACCGAAAGCATAGATGGTCGAAAATACTGGAACAAGCTAAAACAGAGGCTAAAAGAAGAAGGTAGTGAACTGGTGACAAATTGTCACCAGTTGAAGATGCCTGCTTCTGACGGAAAGATGCGCATGACAGATGTCGCCACAACTGAACAACTTTTTCGTCTTATCCAGTCCATCCCATCACCTAAAGCAGAGCCGTTCAAACTTTGGATAGCTCAAGTAGCAAAAGAGCGGCTTGACCAACTACAGGACCCGGAATTATCCATTGATCAGGCTATGACTGACTATAAACGTCTCGGCTATTCGGATAATTGGATCAACCAGCGCCTCAAAAGTATTGAAATACGAAAAGACCTGACTGATGAATGGAAACGTCACGGTCTACAGGAGGGAGTACAATTTGCAACCCTCACTGATATAATTACCAAAACATGGTCAGGAAACACGACTAAAGAATACAAGCAACTGAAAGGTCTTAAAAAGGAAAATCTGCGGGATAATATGACAAACACAGAACTTGTACTCAACATGCTGGCAGAACTATCTACCAAACAAATTTCCGAGGCTACCGAACCGGATACGTTCAATGAACACATAGATGTAGCAATGCAAGGAGGAGAAGTTGCCCGTAATGCCCGACTTGAATTAGAGGCAAAAACCGGAAAACAAGTCATTTCACCTCTGAATGCAAAAAACGGATTACGATTGAATAAGGAAAACAAAAAGCAGGATGAGATATAATTCAAAACATTTCATCCAAAAGGAGTGTTAATTCCATATAATTCCTACATTTGCGACTATTAACTGAATTTAAAAAGAAAAAGAAGATTTGCTATGTTGACAGTAATGATTTTTGTTTTTCTGATTGGATACTTATGTATAGCTTTAGAGCATCCGCTAAAGGTGAACAAAGCCGGAACAGCCCTACTGACCGGAACAATACTTTGGGTTTTATACACATTTGCTGCACCTGATCTGATCCCGACCGCATCAGCCGAAGAATTTAAAGAATTTCTGGATGCCTATCCGGCTATAGCAGATCTTCCTTTTGTAGAACAATGTACCCGCTTCGTCGTTGAACACCAGGTACTGGACAGTATCGGAGAAATTGCAGAAACATTGATTTTTCTGATTGGCGCGATGATCACCGTGGAGTTGATTGACGCTCACGGCGGTTTCATGTTTATCACAAACCGTATCAAAACCAACCAGAAAAAAAAATTATTACTACTGGTCGCATTTATTACTTTTTTCATGTCTGCCATACTCGATAACCTGACAACTTCCATCGTTATGGTTATGCTAATGCGGAAACTACTGGGGAACTACAAAGAACGGTGGGTATTCGGCAGCGTGATTATCATTGCTGCAAACAGTGGCGGGGCCTGGTCACCGATTGGAGACGTGACTACCATCATGCTTTGGGTCAGGGGAAACATTTCCTCATCCTCAACTATTCCACACCTGATTTTGCCCAGTCTGGTATCAATGATAGTACCCGTTCTCATCATGATGCGTTTCCTTCATGGGAAAGTGACTCCGCCCGATGCATTTACCTATAATGAAAATGACAAACTACTCAAAGAATTAAGAACCAAAGAAAAACTCTCGATACTGATACTCGGCGTATTATGTCTTATATTCGTCCCTATATTTAAAACGATCACTCATTTGCCTCCGTTTATGGGTATCCTGATGGGAGTCGGTATTTTATGGATCTATACAGAATTAATGTATAAACGAAATATTGTCAATGAAGACCTTAAACTTCGTCTGTCAAAAATAGTGCGTCGTATAGACGGGGCAACCCTATTATTCTTCCTCGGAATCCTTTTGGCTGTCGACGCATTGCGGTGTAGTGGTGTATTGACAGATTTCGCTTTCTGGCTGGATGAAACTGTCGGAAATGTATATGCTGTAAACCTGATCATCGGTACTTTATCGGCCGTAGTTGATAATGTTCCGCTGGTAGCCGGAGCTATCGGCATGTATCCGGTTGCAACAGACGCTATCATCGCAACAGCAACAGATCCGACTTATATGGCAAACTTTGTTCAGGACGGAATATTCTGGCAATTCCTGGCTTATTGTGCCGGAGTTGGAGGCAGCATGCTGATCATAGGTTCTGCAGCCGGGGTTGTCGTGATGGGATTGGAACGCATCAATTTCATCTGGTATCTGAAAAACATATCCTTGCTGGCCTTGATCGGATATCTGGCCGGTGCAGGAGTATATATTCTTCAAAATGTAGTATTAGGATTATAAACAAAGGAGGCATACAATTATGTTATGGGATTTTATTCTGAGATTATTTATTGCCGGTATTCTTGGTGCCGTAATCGGTCTTGACCGGGAATACAGGGCGAAAGAAGCCGGCTATCGTACACATTTCCTTGTCTCACTGGGAAGTGCCCTTATCATGATTGTATCCCAATACGGTTTTCAGCAGATTATACAAGAAAGTAGTGTTTCGCTCGACCCCAGCCGTGTTGCGGCACAGGTTGTTAGTGGTATCGGCTTTATCGGAGCGGGAACCATTATCATACAAAAACAATTTGTTCGCGGACTGACGACTGCCGCAGGAATATGGGCAACAGCCGGAATCGGCCTGGCAATCGGTGCCGGAATGTACGGCATCGGTGTTGCGGCAACCGTACTGACTCTGATGGGACTTGAACTACTAAGTTATATCTTTAAAAGCCTGGGAATGAAAAGTTCGATGATTATTTTTTCCACCAATGAGAAAGATATCATAAAAAAGGTAACCCGGGTTCTGAACGACAAAGGCTACCTGCTCGTCTCCTACCAAATGGAAAAAGTCAGTCATTCAAACGTCGATACTTTCATTGTCACCCTGGTTATAAAGGCCAGGAAAAGTACGGACGACAACCAGCTGCTACTTTTCATGGAAGAATTTCCGGAGGTAACAGTTGAGAGAATTGAATAGAAATTCTTAAAACGGGGACAAGTTTTAGTATCTTTGTCCCCGTAATCATTTTATAACAGATACACATGAACATAATTTCTAAACTATTCAAGAAAGAAAAAGAGGAAACAGAAGCTACATCAAAAGGCTCCGTTGAAGAATTTGTAACATTAATCCGCGTATATTATCAGGCGGTAATGGCCGTACAGTTGGGTATTACTAATATTAATATGTTGTCGGATATGGCCCTTTTCAAACGGATGCTGAAAATTCCTACCCAAAATAACAAGCCAGGTATCGCAGAAAAGGCACGTGTCCGCAAGATATTAATGCAGGACTATGCCATGAAAGAAAGTTTCTTCAAGGAAATAGAAGCCTCAGTAAAAAAGAACTGTAAGTCGCAAAACGACATCAAATCATACTTTTTCCTTTTCCAGGGATTTTGTAATGACCTGTTCTCCCTGCTGGATAACCTGATGCAATGGAAGTTCCGTTTCTCCATGCTGGTAAAAAAATTATTATATAACCAGACAGCAAAAACAATCCATGAGATTGTAACCCGTTCGGAATGGAAAGAGGTCAGTGTCCAGAAAACAGCCTGGAGCATCCGCAAATACAAAGAGACATTAGGCTATTCGGAAGAATGGATGACCGATTTCGTTTACAACATTGTCCTTCTTGCCAAGGAAGATGCCAAAAACCAACGTAAAAAAGACAAATAAAATCAGACAGGTATGAAATATCTATTTTTAGAATATCCGAAATGCAGTACCTGCCGGAACGCAAAAAAATGGCTGGACGAACATAAAGTTGCTTATGAGGACCGCCATATAATCGACCAGCATCCTTCGGCTGAAGAGTTGACGGAATGGATAGGACGCAGCAAATTACCGCTGAAGAACTTCTTCAACACCAGTGGCCTTGTATATAAAGCCATGCAGTTGAAAGACAAATTGCCCTCCATGAGTGAAAAGGAACAGATAGAACTACTTGCTTCCGATGGCAAACTAATCAAACGTCCTTTGTTGGTAAGCGAGAATCAGGTATTGGTCGGCTTCAAAGCGGCTGAATGGGAAGAATCCGTAAAATAAAGAGTATATGAAAGGAATGGAAAACCTTACATATCAACCCGACGCTGCATACGTTGCAGCTTGTGGCCTGTATTGCGGTGCTTGTCGTAAATTTGTAAAAGAACAATGCCCCGGATGCTGGGAGAATAAAAAAGCGGACTGGTGTAAAATACGGGCATGTAACATCGAGCATAACTATAAAAGTTGTGCCGACTGCACAATCAGTTCTATCGATGAATGCAAGAAGTTCAATAACTTCATCGGAAAAGTATTTTCTATCCTCTTCCGTTCCGACCGTCCGGCATGTATCAGAAGGATACAGGCAATCGGCTATGATGCTTTTGCCAGGGAAATGCACGCAAAAAAACAACAGACAATAAAACGATAACATATATCCCGATGGTTTCAGAATTACATCCGTTAGGTTTCTTTTTACCGGAGCAGACTAAATTGCTGATGTTGGGGAGCTTTCCTCCTCCGATGCAACGTTGGTCGATGAACTTTTATTACCCGAATATACAGAACGATATGTGGCGTATCCTCGGACTATTGTTTTATAGCAATAAAGAATATTTCCTTGAAACAAAGAAGGCATTCAGTGAAGAGAAAGCCAAGGCTTTCTGTCGGGAGAAAGGTATCGGTATCGGCGATACGGCTGTCGAAATAATCCGGTTAAAGAATAATGCTTCCGATAATTTCCTGCAAGTGATAAAACCGATAAATCCGGAAGAAGCCCTATCGCAAATACCCGAATGTAAAGCGATTGTCGTTACAGGGCAGAAAGCGATGGATACGATTTTATCGGTATTGCCTCCGACAGAAGAGCCGAAAGTCGGAACTTATTCGACATTCACCTTACTGGACCGGATATTCAGGTTATATCGTATGCCTTCCTCATCACGAGCCTATCCGAAACCATTAGAGGAAAAGGCGGCGGTTTACAGAGGGATGTTTGAAGAGCTCGGAATATTATAAAAGAAAACCATTGCAAAAAATGCAATGGTTTTCTTTTATAATATCCATCCACATAGGATAAAATTTACCCGCAATGGAAATAAGTATTTACCAACCGAAGCATTCCTTCGGGGTCATTTTTCAAATCATCTCTCAGAGTAAAGTCGTTATAAGACTTCAGTTTTTTGATTATACCGTCTATCATGCTCGGGCTAAACACATTATATTTCTCAAAGACAGCCCGTTGCTTTTGCAAACGTTCTGCAGAAGCTGCACAACTGTCGGGTAATTGGTCCAATGTTTCCAGACGGGCCTTGTTTTCTTCCTGGTGGATATTCACATTCACGTACGTCTTTTCTGCTATCTCCAACGCATTTTCTATCTCAAAACCATGACGACAAGCGACAGCCAATCCAGCCAACAACTGATACAAATCGGCAGAACCATCCGGCGAACGCATCTCAACCGTCTGTTTCTGTGTCGTATCATAATGGCTTTCCGATTCCAGGGGGTTAGCTAATACACACATGTCTTTTTTTGCAGCCCAGCCTAAGGGGACACGTACCAATACCGAACGGTTCCGGTCGCCCCAGCAAACGTTTGTCGGAGCTTCCTGATGAGGAACCAAACGGAAGTAAGAGGTTGGATTCGTATTTCCGAACGCAGTAATCGAAGGAGCCAGTTGCATCATTCCGGCAATCGCTTTACGGGCTGTTTCAGACAAAGCACCGTCGGCCAACATCTGGTTTTTACCGTCTTTCATAATTCGCATATGAACATGCAAACCCGAACCGGCTTTTCCGACTGTAATCTTAGGAGCGAATGTGATATCCAGACCATAGCTATAAGCCAGATTACGAATTACCCATTTGGCAATCATCAACTGGTCGGCAGCATCTTCCACTTTGGTTGGTAGAAACTCGATTTCGTTTTGCTCATATATCTTTCCGTTCAATGTAAAGTTACCGACTTCGGAATGGCCATATTTAATCTGTCCGCCGGCCTGGGCAATATATTGCATGCACTGGGTACGGAATTCATTGAATTTAGCGAACGGGCCGGATTCATGATATCCGCGCTGGTCGGTTGCCGGGAATAATTCTTCCTCTTCCGCTATCACATAATACTCCAATTCGCCCATTGCCTGAAACTCCATGCCTGTTACTTCCGTAAAGGCTTTGCTTGCTTTATACAAGGTATATTCGGGAGAACTTTCCAACGGTTCGCCATCTTTATTGAAGAAGGAACAAAGCATAGTGATTGTCGGCAACTCGGCAAAAGGGTCGACGAAAGCTGTCCGGAAGCGGGGAATTACATACAGGTCGCTACTGCCGGCTTCAATAAAAGAGAACAGGCTGGAACCGTCCACACGCTCACCACAGGTAAGGATTGCATTCAGATAGGCTGCATTATTAATAACAAAATTCAATGTTTTCAGACGGCCGTCTCCTGCCGGATACATAAAATTGACCATCTTGATTCCTTTTTCGCGGATAAAAGAAATAATATCCGCCTTTGTAAACTCAGATGAAGGTTTCTGCAAAAATTCGACTAAAAGATTCGAATTCATTTCTAATTCGTTTTCCATGTTTTGTTGATTGTATTTATACAATATAGATTTAATTATATTTTCTATAAGGTTTCAAAGATAAAAAAAGATATGACGGTTGTTTCGCTTTTCATTGGATTTTATCAGGTAAGTAAAAATAGAATTGCACTTTTTCTAAAAAAGCCTTGCATATTAAAAATAAAAACCTACCTTTGCACCCGCAATACGGAAGTAGCTCAGTTGGTAGAGCACTGGTCTCCAAAACCAGGTGTCGGGAGTTCGAGCCTCTCCTTCCGTGCAGAAGCGATACAAATTGTATCGCTTTTTTTATTTCCTTCCCTTATTTATTATGTAATTATCGTATATTGCATCCAATTTATCACCATCTAAAACAAAAGTATTATGAATCTAATTAAATACATATTATTCTCCTGTTTTTCAATGTGCTTGTTTACTTCTTGCGGAGCAACCTTTAATAATGCCAAGAACGCAGATAACAATATACAAAAATTAGAACTGGGAATGTCTAAAATAGAAGTTATTGCCATTATGGGAAAGACTTATAAAAGGCTTGAAGTCAAACAAACAGCAGAAGGCTATAAGGAAACACTCGGATATGAGGACCTTCAGGATGGGCTATACCGTTTCAAATTACTGGATGGAAAACTTCAGGAATGGGATTATTTGCAACCCGACAGATGCATCGAAAAACGTTCGGATAAATAGTACTTACAAAACATATATGCTTTGATTACGAAACATATATGCTTTGCGTACAAAAGTCCCTTATTTTGATTTCAAAAGTCCCTTATCTTTGAACCGGTGTTTAATCCGATAATATTTCCAGTCCGTTTTCACGCATCACGAATGTGTGTTCCCATTGGGCGGAAGGAAGTTCGTCGTCGGTTATTACCGTCCAGCCATCTTCTTCGGCAATATAAACACGATATGTACCCATATTAATCATCGGTTCAATCGTAAAGACCATTCCCGGAACCAGTAACATGCCGGTACCCTTACGTCCGAAATGAGTTACTTCGGGTTCTTCATGAAATTCCAGCCCTACCCCATGCCCGCACAAATCACGGACAACGGAAAAACCGTTCTTTTCCGCATGTTTCTGGATGGCATGACCTATATCACCTACAAAACCGAATGGCTTAGCTGCCTTCATTCCTATCTCCAGGCACTCCTTTGCCACACGCACCAGTTTCTCTTTTTCAGGAGAAACCTTGCCAATCATAAACATCCGCGAAGCATCCGAATAATAACCGTTCAGAATTGTCGAAACATCCACATTGATAATATCTCCTTCCTTTAATATCTCTTTTTCGCTGGGAATACCGTGGCAGACCACTTCATTGATGGAAGTGCACACGCTCTTCGGGAATCCTTCAAAATTCAACGGGGCCGGGATAGCACCGTGGTCAACCGTATAGTCATAGACCAGTTTGTCTATTGCGGCTGTCGACATTCCGGCTTTTATTTCCTTTCCCACTAAATCGAGAATACCAGAATTTACAACCCCGCTTCTGCGGATACCTTCAATCTGTTCTTCTGTTTTAATCAATTTCCGGGAAGGTACCAAATGACCTTTATTCTGGAGGTAGAGAATCTTTTTATCCAATTCGGTAAGTGGCTGACCTTTGATAAGTTGCCAATTGTTTCTTTTTCTCATAAATCTTTGCTGTTATCGTTAGTAATAACACAACAAAGGTACGTTTGTTTTTCTTCTTTTCGGAAAAAACGAGTTTAATAAAGTTCAAAAAACAATCCCCAGCTTAAAGGAGAGGCTATGAAAACTCAACGATTCTTCATAGGAAGAATCAAGATAAGGGGTTGAATATTCTCGTAAGCGCTTTAAATCCTGCAATCCGTATCCCAGGGAAAACAACATCTCCTTATCAGACAATAAGTTCATCCGGACACCCACAGACGGAAACAAATAAAATCCTCCGTCCACTTTACTTGCCGGTGCAAAAGAATAGCCGGCCGCACAATCCAGGAAAGGAGTGAACCTGCCCGGTTTTAACAGGTTGAATTGTAGGTTTCCCGTCAAAGGAATCGATGCTTCCTTATCATAAAGGGAAAAACCGGTCCCCACCCCGGCAGCAAAGCGGCTACTGAAAGAATACAACACCCTGCCTTCCAATGTGAAAGGGACTATCGAAGGAGTGCTCATCGGAATACCCGTACTGACGGTTACCTGATACCGGACAGGATTAGTTCCCCTCTGTCCTTTCGAAAAAAACGGTATCAGAAAGAAAAGTATGATAAATAGATATTGTTTCATGGCTGAATCGTTATGGTTATTTGTTCGACAATCTTCAAAGCGGAAGTCAGGCTGGAAGTATCCGTATATAGTTGCCCATTGCTTCCGTCAGGCGAACTATGACCGATAAGGCTGGCGACATACGATGTAACACCGGATGTCAGGTCGATATCTGCGGCATAGACAACAGCCGGTTGTCCGCTCCCCTCCTTTCCTCCCGAATAATTATCATCTCCCTCTTGAGCCGATTTGGGATAACTCTCATTAAAATCGGTCGAATGGTTTATTTCTATTTTTATACGAAACTGCTTCAAACCATCTGCCGGTTGCATCTTCACATCGAATCCGGAATGCGGCGTAGCGCCGGTCAGACCGTCGGTGAAAGGTTCCTTTTTTGTCGGCTGATAGAGACCGTCGTCATATTTCACCCCACGGGAATAACACCAGTGCGGCAATGCTTCTTTCCTTCTGTTCTTGCCGGCCATCAGCCAGCTTTGAGTCGCAATCTTATGCGTAACATAAACGGTCGACAGATAATTTCCATCCTTATCCTCCAACCAGATTGCTATCTGGGGAGGATTCTTTCTACTGATACCCAAAAACAAGGGAAAATCGTGCAACCATGATTCACCTTTCTGCAAGGTAATCTTTAAGTCATTACTCTTATACTCAACCAAATCGTTGTTGCAGGAGCAACAGGCCAACAATGCCATACAAGTTCCTAAAATAATACCATACTTATGCATTTCTATAATTTTTAATCCAATTATCAATCAACAGGTCTATTCCTTTTTCCAATTCCTCCCAGCCGGTCTCACTCTGCAATTTGAAGCCGTTGTAGACCGGACAATTCTCTTCCAGCATAACCAGATAAGTGATAGAAGATGTGAGAACCGTCGCTATAACGGCAATATCCGCTTTCGGCCAGTCCGTCAACCGGCTGACAGCATCGATCAGCCAAATACCCTTCGCCTCCCTCCTCTCACGCAGTTCTTTGATTACTTTATTCTTGGCCGAAAGTTCCCAGCGATACAACCGCCTCAACGTATAACTGTTACGCAACATCGTGATTTGGTCACGAAACAGTTTCTTGACAAACTCACCCAAATGTTCCACTTCCGGCAGTTCAAGTTCCAGATTAATCCAGTAATCATTCCGTTCGATATAAGCAACAATCAATCCGTCCAGCGATTCAAAATAACGATAAATCAGCATTTTGGATAATCCGGCTTTTGCCGCAACCGCATTAATTCCCAGATTCTCGAAACCATCTTCTTCTATCAGGTCGTCCACAGCCTTCAACAAAGCCAGCTCTGTCAACTCTCTGTTTTTATTCGTTCTTACTACTTCTTTTTCCATACTTTACATATTTGTTACCACTCGGTCACAAAACTAAGTTACCAAACGGTAACATCAAAAGGAAAAGTGATTTATTTTAAATTCACCGGCAACTTTCTCCTCTGGTGGAGAAAACTGTTCCGCAACAACACCTCATCACAAAACACACAAATATCAATAGTAAGAATAAGAAACGGAAAAATCATGTATCTTTACCGATGTATAACATAAAACTTGGAATGCTAAATGAAAACGTCTTATTCCCACTTACCTGATTATGCAAAAAACGATTTGCAACAGATCGTCTCCTTAATACTGGAAAGAGTGCCCCATTGCGAAATGATTATCCTGTACGGAAGTTACGCCAGGGGTACATTTGTGGAATATGATGAACGGGATGAATTCGGTATCCTCACTTCTTTTATGAGCGACTACGACCTGTTGGTAGTCACCAGCAATGAAGACGTTCGTGAGGTGGGACATCTGCTGGACACCGTGGACGATAAATATTACAAACGCCCCGACAACCAGGTCCCCATTCAATTTATCAACGATGATATAGAGAAATTGAACTCCGACCTGTCGGAAGGAAGATATTTCTATACCAGCATCCAAAAACAAGGGATTATGTTATACGATAGTGGAAATTACAAACTGGAACCTGCCCGGAAACTGAACTTTGAAGAGGTCAGGCAACAGGCACAGGAATATTTTGAGGAAAGCTTTAATAGTGGAAATGAATTCTTCGAAAATGCAAAATTTAATTATTCAAAAGGATGGTATAAAAAGGCCTCTTTCATGCTACATCAAGCCTGTGAGAATTATTTCTATGCCTTACGTCTAGTTCACACCCTGAAGAACAGTAAACAACATAACTTGTCAAAACTGTTAGGTGCAACTCATAAATATTCACCTGAACTGCGGAAAATTTTTCCCCGAAAAATGAAGGAAGACAAACGATTATTTGAACTCCTTCGCTTAGCTTACGTAGAAGCAAGATATAATTCCAAATTCGTTGTCACCCAAGAAGAGATAGAAGCCTTATTTCCTAAGGTTGAGAAGCTACGCGATATAACCGAACAAATCTGTAAATCCCAAATCGAAGTATACAGACAAATGGGCAAATAATTTATTTCACATGCTGTTTATGTTGCATTCTTTCACAATGCATATAAATATAGCCAGTGGAAGTAAGAAACGAAAAAATCATGTATCTTTACCGAAATGTAATATAAAAACTTGGAATGCTAAATGAAAACGTCTTATTCCCACTTACCTGATTATGCAAAAAACGATTTGCAACAGATCGTCACCTTAATACTGGAAAGAGTGCCTCATTGCGAAATGATTATCCTGTATGGAAGTTACGCCAGGGGAACATTTGTGGAATATGACGAACGGGATGAATTCGGCATCCTCACTTCTTTTATGAGCGACTACGATCTATTGGTAGTTACCAGTAATGAAGACGTTCGTGAGGTAGGACATCTACTGGACACTGTGGATGACAAATATTATAAACGCCCCGATAACCAAGTTCCCATTCAGTTTATAAATGATGATATAGAGAAATTGAACTCCGACCTGTCGGAAGGAAGATATTTCTATACCAGCATCCAAAAACAAGGGATTATGTTATACGACAGTGGAAATTACAAACTGGAACGTCCCCGAAAGCTGAACTTTCAAGAGATCACGCAACAGTCCCAAGAGTATTTTGACGAGAAGTTTGAAAAGGCTGGTTATTTCCTAGATCATGCTTCTTTTGATTATGAAAAAGGAAGATACAATTTAGCTTCTTTCGATTTACATCAAGCCTGTGAGAATTATTTCTATGCATTGCGTTTAGTTCATACCCTGAAAAACAGCAAGCAACACAACCTGTCAAAACTGTTAGGTGCAACCCATAAATATTCGCCCGAATTACAGAAAATCTTTCCCCGAAAGCCGAAGGAAGAAAAACGATTATTTGAACTACTCCGCCTGGCCTATGTAGAAGCAAGGTATAATTCTAAATTCGTTGTCACCAAGGAGGAGATAGAAGCATTATTTCCTAAAGTGGAAAGGTTGCGCGATATTACCGAAGAAATCTGTAAATCCCAAATAGAAACGTACAGGCAGATGGGGCAATAGTTATAGATATATTCGTATATTTACACTATAAAAATCATATATAACAAATTAACCTATTAAAAATGATAGAAGCACCGGAAGCCCTGATCCTGTCGGAACAATTAAATCAAACGATTAAAGGAAAGAGAATCTCTTTTGTCAGTGCCGGATATACCCCGCATAAATTTGTCTGGTATTATGGAGACCCTGCCGGTTACAGTGACAAGTTACTCCATAAAACTGTCGGAGAAGCACATGCTTACGGAGGGTTGGTTGAAGTGGAAATCGAGGATGTAAGGTTACTTTTCGGAGACGGGATGAATATTTGTTATTATGCTCCCGGAAAAAAGCTGCCGGAAAAACATCAGTTACTGATTGCCTTCGAGGATGAAAGTTGTATTATGGGTTCTGCCCGAATGTACGGCGGAATCTGGTGTTTCCCCGCAGATTCTTTTGAATGCAATTTCTCCCCCTATCGTGATGGAGCACGAAGCAAACCGCAGGTTCTTTCTGATGCTTTCAACAAAACCTATTTCCTGAGCCTGATAAACAGCGAAGAAAAACAAAAGAAAACAGCCAAAGCATTTCTGGCCACCGAACAAACAATCCCAGGTCTGGGAAACGGTGTTTTACAGGATATTCTCTTCAAGGCTCGTATCCATCCTAAAACACGCATCAGCACATTATCGGATAAACAGAAAGACACTTTGTTTCATTGCGTTAAAGATACGCTTCAGGATATTTATCTAGCCGGCGGCCGCAATTCGGAAACCGACCTGTTCGGTAAGAAAGGAGGTTATATTCCCATTTTATCTAAAGATACCGTCGGAAAACCATGTCCGGTCTGCGGAGAAGATATACGGAAAGAGAATTTTTTAGGAGGAAGTATCTATTACTGCTTCGAATGCCAGAAATAATTCAACCGTAAGGTTCTATATCTTCACAAACCCAATCGGAAGTATGTTCTATTGTATAACGCAACTTTTCCGGTTTCTGATGAGTTCCAAAAAACATGGCTATTTTTATAGCACCATCTTCTATCCAGTAAACGATTTTTAAATTCGAATGCTGAAAAAAGTACGGAAACATTGAGGATAATCCTGCAATGTTGGTTCTATATATCCTAAACCTGGAAAATCAGTTAAAACTTGAAGACAATCTTTTATCGAAAAGTAAATTTGATTGGCTCTTGATGTTCCATACAAAATCTGATTAAAATCTTTCAGTTCCTTTAATTGCTTTTTAGCCAACGGAGAGATGATACGTTTCAACTTTTTCATCTATTTCTAGCCTCCTCTTCAATGCCCCATTCTTTTTCCAATTCAGCAAAAACCTCATCGGCATCCAGCATCTTTCCGTTCCGGTCATCTTCCAACACCTGATCTATCAAACTACGAAAATGGGCTACCGAACGAATTTGCATACTTTCAGGACAGGATAATGGCTCACGCGCTCCTTGCTGATAAGTAAAAATCTGATCTTCCAAAGAAATCAGCAACTCCTCATCTTCTATCTGGCTGATCTGTTTTATCAGGTCTTCCCGACGTCTGTTTATTGAATTGATTGACATAATATGAACTATTAACGTGATTCACAAAAGTAGTAATAATATGATTCGATTCCGGATTTTTTTCCAAACCAATTCGTATGTTTGCAATATGAAATGGAAATATTCTTTTATCGTATTATTATCTGCTTTGATTGCCTGTAATAACAATACGGAATCTAAAGACAGTAAAGAGGTTAATGAAACATTGGAGACAATCTTCAACCGTAAAAGCGTACGCAAATACACTGAACGTCCGGTTGAAAAAGAGAAACTGGAGACACTGGTCCGTGCAGGAATGGCCGCCCCTTCCTCCAGAGACCGCCGTCCGTGGGAATTTATCATCGTAACAGACCGGGACATTCTGGATACAATGGGAAACGGACTCCCTCTGGCCCGTATGTTAAAAGAGACCAAGCAAGCTATTATCGTTTGCGGAGATACAGCGAAGTCCAATAATGCCTGGCAACTGGACTGTTCCGCTGCCGCACAAAACGTATTACTGGCAGCCGAATCATTGGGACTGGGAGCCGTCTGGACAGCCGCTTATCCGTATCCTGAACGCATGAAAGTAGTTCGGGAAGCTTTACACTTACCGGAACATATCGTTCCGTTGACTGTCATTCCGGTAGGCTATCCGACAGGCATTGAAAAGCCCAAAGACAAATTCAATAAGAAACAAATACACTATAACGGATGGTAAAAAAGACTCCCGGTGCTATCCTGCCGTCTGACAGGAAACACCGGGAGTTTCATTTATTGTTTAGTTCAGAGAGAGATCAGAATCCGGCATGTTCTTCCTTGTTCACCGACTGGTCCGAATCACGTTTCTTCTCGCCATTATATACCCATTCGATTTCATCTTCGTACGTCTTGCCATCTTTCACAACAACCGTCTTTACGATATTTTTACCCATATCGAGCGTAATGTTATCTATAATATAATGTACGGGCGTATAACCTTCACGGATACCGGTCAGTTCCTTTCCGTTCAGATACACTTTCGGCGTACCGATATTTGAATAAACAGTCACGGACGTTTCCTTTTTCTCACGGTCCCAGTTGCGACGTTGAGTCAGATACAGTACAGGTTCTTTGCTCCAGTTTGCCTTGTACCAGAAATAAGAATCTTTCTTTATTTTACGGTCGAATGTTACCAGACCTTTCATATTACGTGCCGGAACACCGCCGCGCACCCACATCGGGGCACAGAAATCAAACGTATTCCAAAGATAAGAAGCAATGATATACGGATGGGCGGCGATCACACTCCACTGATACTCATGCGTTTTGGTAGCGAATGTTTCGGGATAAAACTCTTTCGTCCAGTTCAGCGCATCTCCCAAATATTCCGTCTGATGGTTCAGGTTGGCATCTGCACCATATTCGGTCAGCATCAGTTTCTGATGCGGATATTCTTTCTCCAGATTCTCCACCCAGGGTTTGATATCCTGTATTTTCTTTTCATACCAACCGAAATAACGGTTCATACCCTGAATATCGGCAACCAGGTTAACCGGATGCTCCATATGTCCGTATCCGTTCACCGAAACCGTATAACGGTCCGGGTCTTCCGTTTTAGCCAGGTCATGCAAAGACTGGGTCAGTTCTTTTGTATATTGGTGCGGCTGATATACCTCATTATGCAATCCCCACACATAGATAGAAGGATGATTGAAGCTCTGGCGGATCATTTCACGCAACTGGTTACGGCAATTCTCCGCTTCCTGTCCGGTCACACGGTTTACAAACGGTATCTCCGCCCAAATAATCAACCCCAGGCTGTCACAACGAGAATACAGATAATCGGATTGCTGATAGTGGGCAAAACGAACGGTTGTCGCACCGACATCCATGATCGTAGCCAAATCGAAATCATGGTTTTCGTTCTTCAAGGCACTTCCCAGCCCCCACCAGTCCTGATGACGGGTAACACCATACATCGGATATTTCTCACCATTCAGATAGAAACCTTTGCCGGCAACAATTTCATATTTACGCAACCCCAACGGTTGTACCATTTCATCAATCACCTGTCCGTCTTTAATCAAACGGCTGACAACCTTATACAGATAAGGATTTTCACGTCCCTGCCACAAAGTCGGTTTCTTTATCGTAAAAGAAGATTCATAAGCCTGCTCACCTTGTGCCGACAGTTCGAAAGACTGGCTGTGAGTAGCCACCTGCTTTCCTTCCTGATCGTAAATCGTATTCTGCAAAGTAACAGGAACGGGTTGCAGAGTTCCGTTGTCGAGCTTTACCTTCACTTTTACATCTGCCTGTTTCTTCGATACATTCTTCTGGGTGACATAAACACCGGGAGATGCACAATCGGTCACACTTATATTATACGGTTCAGTAACAACCAGCCACACCGGACGATAGATACCGCCATATACGCCAAACAAATTATGATTAACCGGGATCACATCGGGGCGTGATTTATTATCCGCTTTCACGATAATCTCATTCTCCTCTCCAGCCTTCAACAGCGGACTGATCTCACAGGCAAAAGCAGAATATCCGCCTTTATGGGAAGTTGCCAGCATGCCGTTCACAAAAACTTCTGCACAGGAGCCGACTCCCTCAAACCGTAAAAAGACACGCTTATCTTTCAGTTCAGCCGGGAAGAAATATTGTTTTTTATAATAAGCCGCCCCTTCATAAAAACTATTGGCCTGTACCTGCATATCTTTTGCATTCCAGGTATGAGGGATTTCAACTTCCGACCATCCCTTATCCCATTTCGGGGCATTGATGGCCAGTTCCTTTTCCGCCGGAGCTTTTTTAAATGACCAGCCGGAATTAAATGATTCGACTTTTCGGCCTTCCGCCTGCATGGTCATTAATCCCAGACAGGCTAATAATAAGGTTAAACTTAATACTCGTTTATTCATGATTTGTTAATTGAATGAGTTGCAAATATACTCCGGCATTCTTTTTTTCAGTAATAAAATCATCTCATTACCGATTAAGATTGTCTCTATTTCGGCAAATACACCTTTATTTATTACCTTTGTAAATATAAAAACAATCAGTTTTTAAACCACATGTTGAAAATATGGCGAAAATACATAAACAGATACTTACATATATAACTTTATTGATTCATTGCATTTCCGGATATGCAGAAAACGAAAACCCTTTCTTTTTTTCCCATCTCGGTGTTGAAGACGGGCTTTCGCAGGTATCTATTCTCAGTATATTTCAGGATTCGGAAGGATACATATGGTTTGGGACACGTAACGGAGCAAACCGTTACGACGGTTATGAATTTAAAGTATACCAGAACGAAGTAAATAACCCGGCATCGATCAGTGACAATTATATCCGTAAGATAAGTGAAGACAAAGACAAAAATATATGGATAGGGACTTCCAACGGAGTCAATTGCATCGATTACAGGACACAGCAGATTTCCCGCTTCTATCCGCAGGCCATCAATCCGCAGATAACAACGAATGCTGTCAATAACTTTCTCCGCCATGCAGACGGTGAGTTATATGCTTTCACCACACGGAGCATATTAAAATGCAATTCTGACAAAACTGTAGAGGAAATGCCCTATCTGACAGAAATGAAATCACCGATCCATTCTGTTGCCCAGGATAGTGACGGAGATATTTTCATCGGAACAGAAGATAAAGGACTGTACATTTTCACTTCCGACTGGAAGCTGAAGAAACATTATTTACCGGACAGTTCTAATAATCAGCAAACATTACCCATCAGTACAATATCGGCCTTATTACCGGGACCCGGTAATACTGTTTTCATTGGTACCAATGAAAACGGATTGTGCCTCTACAATAAAAAGGAGCAGACTTTCACCCGTTTGAACACGGATAATTCGGGGTTAAACAATAATTCAGTCCGCCACCTCACCGTATTGAGCAAGGACTCTATCTTGATAGGGACTTTCAGAGGACTGAATATACTAAACACCCAAAACATGATTATCACTCCGATCAATATGGATATGAAGGCAAAAGGAGCACTCAGCCATTATTCCATCCATAGCATGCTGATCGACCGTGACCAAACATTATGGGTAGGGACCTACTCGGCCGGAGTCAATTATCACAGTCCTTTTTACAGGCCAGCTTCCTTTATCACCACCAACTCTTTTGCCGGTATTATTGGACAAGGGCGGGAAGACAGCAACGGGAATATGTGGTTCGCAACGGAAGGGGCCGGATTGCTTTACTATAATCCGCGCACCGAAGAACAAAAACTCTACCCCATCAAGCCTTTACAGGCCGGGAACTATGAAATAAATATCCTTAAATCCATCTTGATACAAGGAGATTCCATTCTATGTTCCACCCACTTCGGCTCAGTCTATCTCTTTTCCATCCGGAACAAGCAGTACAAAAAAATACATGATTATAAATATAATGACATCAATACATTATATATAGACAACAAACAGCGGCTGTGGATACCGACCAATACGCCCGACCAAACCGTCATGGCTGATAAAGAAAAAACAACGAGTTATTTTAATGTAAACGGTCATAAAAAACAATTCAGGGGAATCTGTCTGATCAAAGAGCTGGAACCGGATGTCTTCTTATTCGGAGCAATATCCGACAGTGTTTTTGTGTACGACATGAACAAAGAAACAGCTACCGACCTTACCTCCCTGCTCCAGAACGGTGATAAGAGAAAACGACTGGGAAGTATATCGGGTGCCTTGAAAGATGACAACCAATTCATTTGGATAGCCACTACGAAAGGAGGTCTGTTCCGCCTCGACAGCAACCTGAATCTGATACAAAACTACCAGAAAGAAAACGGGTTATCAGAAAGTTATATCAATTCACTTTCGATCGATAAAAACGGAGATATATGGGTCGTTACCGGTAAAGAATTATATAAGTTAAACCGTCCTGAAAACAAATTCGAGCTGGTAAAACCGGTCGACAGTCCGACACAGGAATACTCATTATATGCAAACAATTGTGTATCAAACGACGGGACCCTCTATTTCCCAGGGAACCAGGGTATCCTGGCCATCAACCCGCAAAAAGTAATAACAAATCCAAACAGACCTCCTGTCTATGTCACCTCACTACTGATAAACAGTCAGGAAGACCCGGAAGGCCTGCCGACTTACCAGGAGTTATTGCCTTTGCAATATAATAACAACATCACGTTAAAAGCCAGCCAGGGTAATATCACCATCCGCTATTCAGCCCTCAACTTTATCCACTCCGAAGACAACTCATATGCCTATATGATGGAAGGGGCCGACCATAACTGGCATAATATCGGCAACCGTCGGGAGGCTTACTATAGTAATCTGTCACCCGGCAAATATACCTTTCGAGTAAAAGCGGCAAACAACGACGGCATTTGGAACCCGGAAGAAGCGATACTACAGATTACCGTAAACCCTCCTTTTTACAAAACATGGTGGGCTTATTCGCTTTACCTCTGTATCCTATCACTAATTATCACACTAATCGTACGTTGGCAACATCGTAAACACGAACGGGAACGGGAGGAAAAATACAGACAACTGGAACAGGAACGAATGAACGAACTGCATGAAGAACGCATGCGGATGTTCACCAACTTTTCCCATGAGTTAAGAACTCCCCTCACATTAATCATCAATCCGCTGAACGATCTTCTCCAACGGGTAACTTTCTCACCCGAAGTAAAAGACGCTCTGCAACTGATTAAAAAAAATACAGGCCGGATGCTGCTGTTGGTAAATAACCTGATGGATATCCAGAAATATGAGGCCGGCAAGACGATCCTTCAAAAAACCCGGTTTAATTTCTCTGCCTTTATGAACGAAATGTATCGTTCATTCGAAAGTATGGCAACCAACCGGGAAATCACTTTCAGATTAGAAAACAAGTTACCGGAATCATTCTTCACTTGCTATGACGAAGCTGAGATCGAAAAAGTCTTTTTCAACCTGTTGTCCAATGCTTTCAAATTCACTCCTTCCGGAGGGCAGATTACCATCACGATCCGACAGATAGCACAAAATGACTGCGAAGGCTTACCGGTTTTTCCTGAAGACGAAGCATCGATACTGATTGAAAACAGTTATCTCTTTATCGAAATAACAGATACCGGAAAAGGATTCAATCAAAAAGATGCAGAAAAAATATTCGAACCGTTTTACCGGGCGAAAGGAGATATTCATAAGCAAGTCTCCGGCACCGGTATCGGACTCAGTCTGACCCGTTCCATCGTCCAGCAACACCAGGGATGTATCTGGGCGGAAAGCATCGAAGGAGAAGGTACACACTTCATGATACTCTTGCCGGATACGGAAAAACAGAAAGTGCAGACTGACGAAGTCCCTGCATCACGCCCATCGGAAATCAGTAAAAAGGTAGCTTTGCTGGTTGAAGAAACGGAAACCCGCAACAAACAAATCATCTTGTTGGTAGACGACAACCAGGAAGTTTTGGAATACCTGGAACAACAACTCCAGCACGATTACATTGTCATGAAAGCTATCAACGGCAAGGATGCCCTTGAACAGATAGACAAGACTTATCCTCATATCGTCATCAGCGATGTCATGATGCCGGAAATGAACGGACTGGAACTATGCCGGAGGATCAAAGAAGATCAGAACTTCTGCCATATCCCGGTAATCTTATTAACAGCCAAGTCGATGGTTTCGCAAATCGAAGAAGGACTGGAGGCCGGTGCGGACGACTATATCGTCAAACCGTTCCATGTCTCCTTGCTGAAAGCCCGTATAAAGAACATCCTCTCACTCCGGGAGAAAATGAAGAACCTATACGGAGAATCTTTGACTTTGAAACAGCTCGGTGTGGAAAAGCCGGAAGAAGACAACGACTTCCTCAACCGGTATATAGAAATCGTGAAAGCCAATATATCCAATCAGGAACTGGACGTCTCCGTCATCTACCAGGCGCTGGGTATGAGCCGGGCAAACTTTTACCGGAAGGTAAAAGCCGTTACAGGCTTATCTCCTATCGAACTTATCAAGAACATACGCCTGGAAGCCGGAGCCAAACTACTTAAAGAATCGAACATGAATGTTTCTGAAGTAGCCCAGCATATCGGCTTCAGCAGCCGTTCTTATTTCGCCCGGAGCTTCAAAGCGGTATACGGAATGTCGCCTACCGAATACCAGGAAAGTAAATAAAACGGCATAGTAATTCTGCTTATCAGCAGCCTGAGACATTTATACTCTCTTTTGGGATAATTGTACTTATCCGGAAACAGGTTCTTTTATTCTTTTGACGTTGTTAATTTTAATAGAAGAACCTATGTATTCAATGTCATTAAAACACATGGCTGCCCTGGCTAGTCTCAGCGCCGCCACTTTGTTGCCCGGAAATCTGAACGCACAACCGGCACCCGTTCCTTTTACTGAACAAAACACGGCTACGCCGGACAAGCAGGAAATCCTTTCCATTGCCCGGAAGGTGGCCGACTGGCAGATCAAGGAGTTTCCCAATAACAAATATGCCGTCAAAGAGCCGAAAGGCTGGATAGCAGGCGCCCTTTATATGGGAATGTTCGACTGGGCGGAACTCAGCGGTGACAATCAGTATTTCGACTGGCTGAAAAAAGTATTCAACCGCCAGCACTGGCAGGTAGCCGACCGTATGTACCATGCCGATGATGTTTGTGTTTCGCAAACCTATATCGATATGTATACTAAATATAAGGAAGACAAAATGCTCCTCCCCACTACGGCACGTATCGACTGGGTTATCAACAACCCGTCCAATGGCGGTCTGGATATCGACTATAGCAAACCGCTTTCCTACGAAAGATGGTCATGGTGCGACGCCCTATTTATGGCTCCGGCTGTCTATACCCGGCTGTACACACTTACCGGAAACAAAAAATACATGATATTTGCCGACGCTGAATTCAAAGCGACCTACAACCATCTGTATGATAAAGACGACAAACTATTCTTCCGCGACAGCCGTTATTTCGGCCAGCAGGAGGCCAATGGGAAAAAGGTATTCTGGGGACGCGGTAACGGTTGGGTTATCGGCGGACTGGCTGAGATATTAAAAACACTTCCGGCCGAAGATACCGAATACCGTCCTTTCTATCTCCAATTATTCAAGGAGTTAAGCGAAAGCCTCGCCAATCTGCAAAACAAAGACGGCTTCTGGCACGCCAGCCTCCTGGACCCGGACAGCTATCCTTCACCCGAAACAAGCGCCACCGGATTTATCGTTTACGGACTGGCTTACGGTGTCAACCAGGGATACCTTCCGGCAGACAAATACCTTCCGGTTATTCAAAAAGGATGGAATGCACTCGTTTCTGCGGTTGAACCGGACGGCAAACTGGGTTGGGTACAACCGGTCGGAGCCGACCCGCGAAAAGTGACCCGCGAGATGACGGAACTATACGGAACCGGAGCTTTCCTGATGGCCGCCTGCGAGATGTATAAATTTAACAAATAAAACCATATAAAATACATGTTTTTTAGCTTATCGAGACAAAAATACACCATTTTGAGACGTTTTTGCCCACACACCAAACCCGCTTTTTATTCTTTTGACAAAAAATTAGTGACATAACTTTATTTTTACAACTTAAATTATTACAAGTATGAACAAATCTTACAACGCCCTCCCTCCTCAAAAGAGGAAGGCAGCAGGGAGAAAGAACAGATTTCTTTCTTTATTAATCATTCTTCTTACATCTTTATCCGTGCAGGTATTTGCACAAGATGTCAGAATAACTGGTACTGTTATTGGAGAGGCCGACAAATTTCCGATTATCGGAGCAAACGTATTGGTAAAAGGTACTACTATCGGTACCATTACCGATGTAGATGGTAAATTTTCTCTTGATGTTCCTCAAAACGCAACCCTGGTAGTCTCTTACATCGGTTGCCAGACGCAAGAGATTAAAGTGACAGGAGCTAAAACATTGAACATTGCTATGAAAGACGATGCAATTGGATTGGAAGATGTTGTTGTTATCGGTTACGGTTCACAGAAAAAGTCTGACCTTACCGGTGGGATTGTTGCCGTAGGAGAAGAAAAACTCCAGATGGTAACGACCAACAACCTGTTGGACAAACTTGCCGGACAGGTAGCAGGTCTGAACATCACGACAAGTAAAGCCAGTCCGACCGAAGACCAGACACTGCGTGTTCGTGGTGAAAACTCACTGACTGCCGACAACGCTCCGTTGGTTGTATTGGACGGTATCCCTTACAGCGGTTCGCTGGGTGACATCGATCCGAACATCATTGAAAACATGTCTGTACTGAAAGATGCCTCTTCGGCAGCGATCTACGGTTCACGTGGTTCTAACGGTGTTATCCTGATCCAGACTAAAAAAGGAAAGAAAGGTGCCGCCTCTGTTTCCTACAAAGGTCAGATCGGTTTCTCACAGCCGGAACGTCATATCAATATGATGAACGGTACGGATTACATCAAGTATCTGCAAGCGCAATATGCAGTATGGAAAGGCATTGAAAACCCGACCGTCGATGACGTATTAAGAGCGATTGAAAAAGAAAACTACCAGAATGGCATAGAAACGGACTGGCAGGATATGATCTTCCGTACAGCCCTGACTAACAGCCACCAGATCAGCATTTCCGGAGGTACGGATGCAACGACTTATATGGCATCTATCTCCCGCCTGAATCAGGAAGGAGTTGTTAAAGATACCGGCGTAAAACGTACGAATATCTCTTTGAATATCACCCAGAAACTGGGTAGTTGGCTGACAGTGGGTATGGGAACCCAAGCAATCCAGAAAGATTACGGTGGCATACAGGCCGGTATCTCCGATGCTATGCTTCAGTCTCCTTACGGTAAGATGTACAACTCTGACGGTTCTATGCGCGACTATCCGATGGATGAAACATTACACCCGAACCCATTCGCCAACGAAAAAGCAACCAGCGATAAGGTGACCCGCAACATTTTCATCTCTACTTTTGCAGAAGCAATGTTGCCGGTAAAAGGTTTGTCTTTCCGTACAAATTTCGGTTACAACTACCGCTCTAAATTCGAAGGTGAATATTACGGACGTAATACCCTGACCGGACGTGCACAGAACGGTTCTGCCAAAATTTTGAACCAGCATTACTGGGATTATACCTGGGAAAACCTGTTGAAGTACAACCGTGAATTCGGGAAACATAAGATCGATGCTACAGCCTTGTTCAGTATGCAGCAAACCAATACGCAGCAATCGGAACAATCCGGTACGAGCTTCGTAAACGACGATTCCGAATACCATAACATGGCGGGAGCAGAAAACAACAAGACACTCAAGTCCGAACTGACCGAAACAGCGATGTTATCATACATGTTACGTGTTAACTACAACTATGCCAACAAATATCTGTTGACTCTTACCGGACGTTCCGATGGCTATTCCGCTTTCGGTGAAAACAATAAATATGCATTCTTCCCGTCTGTAGCCGGAGCATGGAACATTTCACAAGAAGATTTCATGGAATCGACTGCCGACTGGTTAAGCATGTTGAAAGTACGCCTGTCATGGGGTTCGAACGGAAACCAGGCCATCAAGGCTTACCAGACACTGGACCGTCTGTCGCTGACGACTTATATCTGGGGTGACAAAGGTACGACAGTCAACGGCGCATTTCTGCCTTACGACGGTGTCGGCAACCCGAACCTGAAATGGGAAACAACCCGTACGATCAATGCCGGTATCGACTTCAGCTTCCTGAACAACCGCCTGTCCGGTAATATCGACTTCTATGTTGCCAATACGTCCGACCTGTTGATGAAACGTACTGTTCCTATCATGAACGGATACAACTCAATCATGGACAACGTGGGTAAAACCCGCAACACCGGTGTAGAAATCGTATTAAACTCCGTAAATGTTGAAACAAAAGACTTCCGTTGGGGATCTACTTTCAACTTCGCCCTGAACCGCGATAAGATCATCGAACTGCGTGGTGACGGCAACGACGACTTGACCAACAAATGGTTTATCGGCGAACCGGTAAGAGTACATTACGACTACGATGTAATCGGTACCTGGCAGGAAAACGACCAGTTTGTTATAAACGGCCATACAATCTCCTGGGATGCAACTCAGAAAAAATACCTGAACGAAGATGGCGTTGAATATCAGAAAGGTGCAGCACCGGGTTCAGCCAAACTGGCGGACCGTGACGGCGACGGTGTGATTACCGCAAAAGATAAAAAGATCATCGGCTCCAAACTTCCGAGTTTCACCATGTCTCTGGGTAACACGATCAATTATAAGGACTTCACCTTCTCATTCCTGTTCAACGGCGTATTCGGCGTGACTAAGGAAATGCAAGACTACAACTTTGAACGTTGGGGACTCGGATACAATTACATCGACGGTATGGATTACTGGACACCGGAAAACCCGACCAACGAAATGACCTCTCCGGGTTATGTACCTTACGACAAACATACATTCTATAAAAAGATGAATTATGTTCAGTTGAAAAATATCACACTGGGCTATAATATCCCGCAGACAGCTTTAAGCAAAATCGGTATTGCCGCTCTGAATATAAATGCAAGTATCAATAATGTATGTACATTCAGCAACGTGAAAAATGCATTGAACTATGATGGTACGGATACAAATGCGAATATCATTTACACCTATCCGACCGCCCGTTCATATATGTTAGGTTTAAATCTTACTTTCTAATCAATAAATGAATACAGATATGAAAAATATATTGAAAGTTGCCGCAGCAACATTTTTACTACTTTCAGGAACTGCGTGTTCCGACTTCCTGGATGAAGACCTGAAAAAAGAATTGGCACCGGATAATACCTACACCAGTACTTATGGTTTCCAGGTGGGTGTAAACGGTCTGTATGGCTGGGCCCGTTCCGAGTTCAACACATGGGGAGGCGGTACGGCTTCGCTAAGCCAGGCTTGTCCGTACGAAGCATTCCAGGTGGCGACCGATATCGTTTATACCGGTCATAAAGACGGTTCCCTGCTTCCATTCGAGAACCTGTCTTATACATCTTCCACGACATTCGTCGAAAACTACTGGAAATGGTCGTACGGCCTGATTGCCAACGTAAACGAATTGCTTACTTATGCCGATAAAAATGAGAACTGGACTGCTCCGACCGATAAAGCCGGTTTTCAGGCAGAAGCCCGCTTCTTCCGCGCTTATGCTTACCGCTACCTGACTTATCTGTATGGTGACGTTCCTTATGTAGATAAAATCGAAGGACAATTCCGCACTGACTTTACACGGACACCGAAAGCGGAAGTGCTCGGACATATGATAGACGATTTGAAGTTTGCTTCAGAGAATCTGCCGGAAAACCCGGATAATATATCCGACGTCGGCAAATTGACGAAATGGGCAGCCATCCACCTGTTATCGGAAGTTTATCTGATGGCCGGAGAATATGCTAAAGCAGAAGAAGCAGCCCTGCAGGTTATCAATTCAGGTTATTTCCATCTGATGAATGAACGTTTCGGTGCACAGAAAGACCAGCCGGGTGATGTATTCTCAGACATGTTCCTCGAATACAATCAGAACCGTACATCCGGTAATATGGAATCCATCTGGGTTATGCAGCTTGAATACGACACCAACGGCGGTGGCGGCAAATACGAAGACTGGACAAAACGTGCATGGGTTCCCAAATACTGGAACGAAACTGGTTTTACATTATGTGACTCATTGGGTGGACGTGGTCTGGCTCAGATCGTTCCGTTCAAATGGTGGATCGATGAAGATGGTTTCTATACAGCCAACGATGTGCGTAATTCAAAATACAACATTAAGAGAACCTGGTATTATAACAACCCTGAAACACCGGAATTGCTGGGTAAGGAAGCGCCTGTTACGGAAAGTACATGGTCAAAATGTACCATTTATCCGGTTATCACGAAGTTCTTCTATGGAAAGACCGATGACAGCCCGAGTTATGAAGGAAACAACAAAGACCGTATGAAATTCCGTCTGGCAGAGACCTATCTGCTGTTGGCTGAAGCCCGTATCCGTCAGAACAATGCCAGTGGTGCCGCCGAAGCGATCAACGTAGTCCGCAAACGTGCCGGAGCACCGGACATCACAGCATCACAAGCAACAATGGACTTCCTGCTGGATGAACGTATCCGCGAATTGGTTGGCGAAGAACTGCGCCGTCTGACATTGGTTCGTACCGGTAAACTGGTAGAACGTACCAGAAAGTACAACTCTTACAGCAACAAAATAGACGAACACCATGCTTTATGGCCGATTCCGCAGACAATCATCGACTCCAATACAGGAGCTGATTTCCCACAGAACACTGGTTATTAATCTATAACCGATAAGGGACATTTACAGACAATGTACTTGTCCCTTATTATTTATTAAAATTTATGTATCATGAAACATTTTCTAGTATTTTTATCTCTCCTCTCCACATTCAGTTTATCCGCCCAGGATTGGCTGATCGACGGTTCCTCTTACAAATCGACAGCACAAACAACCCACGATGGGAAACGTCTCGAATTAACGAACGGCCTCCTTCGCCGTACATTCCTGCTTGCTCCCAATGCAGCGACCATCGCCCTTGACAACCTGATGACCGGGCAAAACGAGCTGCGTGCCGTCCGTCCCGAAGCCTTACTTGTCATCAACGGAAAAGAATATCCTGTCGGAGGCCTGACCGGACAGCCGGTCAATAACTTCCTGACAGAAGAATTTATCAACAATATGCAGGCTTGCGATTCAGCATTCATGTTGGTTGATTATCAGATAAGCGAAAGCAAAGAACGTTTCCCCTGGAAACCCAACAGCCAATGGATATCCAACTTATACCCCTGGCCTGCCCCGGGAAAACGGATCACCTTCAATTACCAGGCTCCGGCAACCGCTCCCCAGGAATGTAAAAACCTGAAAATACGTGTCATTTACGAACTGTACAACGGTGCCCCTATCCTGGCCAAATGGATCGAGATCGACAATAAAGGAACAATGCCCGTTACACTCGATTCTTTCAAGTCAGAAATACTCGCTTTGGTCGAAACGGCTCCGAAAGTACATTACGGCGAACCGCATGAAGTCCGCATGATGGCACAGGAAGCAGGTGCTTACACAAAAGATTTCCGTAAACAACCCGTGCAAACCGATGCGCCGCGCGATTATATCGACCGCTTCACCCAACTGTTCGTCGTAACCGACTATGCCATGGGCGGCGATATGGAAGCGATGAAAGACAATCCGGCTGTCCGTTGGGTATTCGATCATCCGGAATACGAATTTACCGGTATCCGCTATTATGGTCAATATAAACCGGCACGTCTGGAAGTCACTCCCCTACTCGGTCCCGGTTTGGAAATCAAACCCGGCGACACCTTTGAATCCTGCACGGCTTTCGAAATGCTGCGTGATGCCAGCGACCGGGAACGGCGCGGACTGGCAGAATGTAAATTCTGGCGTATGATGGCTCCCTGGACACAGGAAAACCCTATCTTCATGCACGTCCGCCAATCGGACAGCGAAGCGGTGAAGCAAGCCATCGACCAATGTGCCGCTGTTGGTTTCGAAATGGTCATTATGACCTTCGGTAGCGGATTCAAAATCGAAAATGACTCAGCCGCCTATCTGCAACGAATGAAAGAACTTAGCGACTACGCTGCCGGGAAAGGTATTGCCATCGGCGGTTATTCCCTCCTGGCAAGCCGCGGAGCTAAAGAACAAGATGCCGCAATCAGTCATAAAACCGGAAAACCGGCCAAAACACGCGAAGAAGGCAGCCGCTTTGGCGTATCTCCCTGTATCGCATCCGATTGGGGAGACACCTACTTCCGTAAATTACAGAACTTCTTCACCACCACCGGAATGAATGTCTTCGAAAACGACGGTTCATATCCCGGCGACCCTTGCGCCTCCACTTCACACAGCGGTCACAAAGGCTATCTCGACTCCCAGTGGAAACAGTGGAAGAAAATCAACCGATTCTATCGCTGGTGTCGGGCAAAGGGGGTTTACCTGAACGTCCCCGACTGGTATTTCCTGAGCGGCTCCAATAAAACACCGATGGGATATGTAGAGACCAACTGGTCGCTGCCCCGCGCTTATCAGGAAATTATCGAACGACAGAATATCTATGACGGAACCTGGCAGAAAACGCCCAGCATGGGTTTCATGTTCGTTCCCCTCACCCAATATCACGGAGGAGGCGAAGCGGCCACAATCGAACCGTTGAACGAGCACCTCGACCATTACGAAACACGTCTACGGAACCTCTTCGGGGCCGGTGTGCAAGCCTGTTACCGTGGTCCGCGCCTCTACGATACGGAAGCGACCAAAGAACTGGTCAACCAATGGGTTGCTTTCTATAAAAAATACCGTCAGATACTCGATTCCGATATCATCCACCTGCGCCGTCCCGACGGACAGGACTGGGACGGTATCATGCACGTAAATCCTTCATTGAAACAGAAAGGATTCATCTCGGTGTATAACCCGCTGGATGTTCCCATCCGCAAAGAGATCAAAATTCCTCTTTATTACACCGGACTGACCGACAAAGTGACTGTAAAGGAACAGGATCAGAATGTGCAGGTATATGTATTGGAACGTGACTATTCCGTTACAATCCCCATCACAATACCGGCAAAAGGATACAATTGGTATGTTATTGAATAGGTTTTGCATATAATTTGCATATAAAATAGAATAATCATGAATAGAAACAACACATTAACCAGGCAACTGCTTTTTTGCCTGTCTTTCGGACTGCTCCCTTTGCTGAATGCAAACACAAGCAGTCTACAGGCATCAAAGCCTGATGCCCCCAAAAATCAGAAGAAAATATATCAGAAAGGTTGGATCGATTTCAACAAAAACGGAAAGAAGGATATATATGAAGATCCTTCGCAACCTATCGACAAACGGGTGGAAGATCTCCTTAAACAAATGACAGTCGAGGAAAAGACCTGTCAACTGGGAACGATCTATGGATACGGAGCCGTCCTTAAAGATACACTGCCGACCGATGAATGGAAAACCCGTATCTGGAAAGACGGTATCGGTAATATCGACGAGCACCTTAACGGAGAATGGAAACGCACCTCCCTTGACTTTCCTTACTCCAATCACGCTGAAGCAATGAACAAAGTACAGGCCTTTTTCGTAGAAGAGACACGCCTGGGTATTCCCGCCGACCTGACAAACGAAGGTATACGCGGACTGAAACATGAAAAGTCCACCTTCTTCCCCGCCCAGATCGGACAGGGTTGTACCTGGGATAAAGAACTTATCTACGAAATCGGACGCATTACCGGTGAAGAAGCCAAAGCATTGGGATATACCAACGTCTATTCCCCTATCCTCGACCTGTCCCGCGATCCCCGCTGGGGACGTACCGTAGAAAGTTACGGCGAAGACTCTTACCTGGCAGGAGAACTAGGACGCCAGCAAGTATTGGGTATCCAAAGCAACCGGGTTGTTTCAACACCGAAACACTTTGCTATCTACGGCATACCGGGCGGTGGCCGCGACTGCTACTCACGAACCGATCCCCATGCCTCTCCGCAGGAAGTTCACGAACTGCATCTGGAACCGTTCCGCATCGCTTTCCAAGAGGCAGGCGCTTTGGGAACGATGTGTTCACATAACGACTATAACGGAACCCCGGTCAGCGCCAGCCACTACCTGATGACTGAACTGCTGCGTAACCAATGGGGGTTCAAAGGCTATGTCGTTTCAGACAGTTGGGCAATCGACAAAAACGTAAAATTCTACCATATCGTAGATACCGAAGAAGAAGCAGTTGCCAGTGAGCTGAACGCCGGATTGAACGTCCGCACCTTCTTTGAGCAATCGGAAGTATTCATCGAAGCGTTGAGAAGGGCTTTACAAAAAGGACTGGTAGAAGAAAGTACCCTGGATCAGCGCGTCCGTGAAGTACTCTATGTAAAATTCTGGTTAGGACTTTTCGACGATCCGTATGTAAAAGACACCAAACTTGCCGATAAGATCGTAAACAGCAACAAGAACCGGGAAGTGTCTCTGCGTGCCGCCCGCGAATCGATCGTTCTTTTGAAAAATGAGAACAATACCCTCCCGCTGTCGAAAACCCTCAAAAACATTGCAGTAATCGGTCCGCAAGCTGATGAAGTCAAATCGCTGACCTCCCGCTACGGCTCTCATAATCCGAATGTGATAACCGGCCTGCAAGGTCTGAAGAACCTGCTGGGAGAAAATGTAAACCTGATGTATGCCAAAGGATGTAATGTCAGGGATAAAAATTTTCCGCAAAGTGATGTGATGTACTTCGAACTGAGCGATAAGGAAAAGGAAGAAATCGACGAAGCCGTAGAAATTGCTAAAAAGGCCGAAGTTGCTATTATATATGTAGGAGACGATTTCCGCACGATCGGTGAATCCAGAAGCCGCGTGAACCTGGATTTATCAGGCAGACAAAAAGAACTGGTCCGCGCCGTACAAGCCACCGGAACTCCGGTCGTACTGGTACTCTTCAACGGACGTCCGGTTACACTGAACTGGGAAGATGCCAATCTGCCGGCTATCGTCGAAGCCTGGTATCCGGGGGAATTTTCCGGTCAGGCCGTAGCCGAAGTATTATTCGGTGATTATAACCCCGGCGGTAAACTATCCACGACTTTCCCGAAGTCGGTCGGACAAATCCCTTGGGCTTTTCCTTTCAAGCCGAATGCCACCGGCAAAGGTTTTGCCCGCGTAGACGGCGAACTCTATCCGTTCGGTTACGGACTGAGTTATACCACTTTCGAAATCAGCAACCTGCAACCGTCTGCCACAAAAATCACGGACGGAGACACCCTGACCGTTACATGCAAAGTGAAAAATACAGGTTCGGTAAAAGGGGATGAAGTCGTGCAGCTTTATCTGAATGACGAGACATCTTCCATCTCCCGTTTTGAAAAAGAGTTATGCGGCTTCGAACGTGTCGCACTGGAACCGGGTGAAGAAAAAACGGTTACATTCAAAGTGAACCGCCGTGCTTACGGTATGTATAATGATAAGAATGAGTTTGTGGTAGAGCCTGGAAAATTCTTCCTGTTTGCCGGAAACTCATCCAAGTCAACCCCTTTAAACGCAGAATTTTATGTGGAATAGATTACTTATAAGCCTGTTGCTGCTCTTGGGCAGCCAGGCTCTTTTCTCCCAAACGTGGCTGAATAAAACGGATAAGGATATTCTTCTTTACATCTCAGAAAATAAAGAACGTATAAAAGACAGCAAACAAACAGATACACTTTTCACCCTGACTTGCCAGGAGGAAGATGAGCTGGGCCGCTTATTCGAAGTATCCTATCGCTTCAATTTAGAAAAAAATGTATGCATATCCTACGAACGTCTGCTGCCGATCCACCGTTATTGGGCAGCAACGTTGCAGGAAGAGGCCTCCTTGCAGGAAGCCGATGCCTCCGGAGAAGAAATCGACGTAGACGGAGAAACATTGAATACTCTCTATACCTTCGACAACTTCCGGATACAGGTTTCATTAAAAAACGACCGATTATCCTTACTTTATACGCTACCAGATAAATAAATTCCAGGTAATCCCCTGTCTCTTCGTGCAGACAGGGGATTTTTATATCCAGCCGTTTATACTGAATATCTCACCTTTCATCCATTTTACCGTAACTATCTCTTGACAACGCCTCATTGATTTTGTATATTTGTTACAACCTCTTTTCATAAAGACCTAGGTGTAAATCAATTTAGAGGTACGTCTAAATCAATTTACACCTACCTCTAAATTTAATTAGACGTACCTCTGATTAAAAAATGATTGAGAGAATATCAGAGAAACATCACATTCAGTTTAAACAAAAATCGTATTAATAGTAAACAAACATGAGCATCATTTACAAACCAAGAAAGATGGTATGCACCATCCCCGGCAAAGAAAAAACAGGTTACTTTGCTGCAAAAGCGGTCTCTTCCACAATCGACCTGAACAATTTATGTTATCGCATCTCCAGTAACTGCACGATCACCTCTGCCGATGTCAAAGGAGTGATCGAAGCCCTCCTGACCCAATTCGAACTGGAGCTACTGAGCGGCAAAAATATCAGGTTCGGAGATATCGGGACGTTCAGCGCCTCAATCACCAGCGATATTGTTGAGAATAAAGAAGATTTGAAACCTCAGAAGGTCCGCATTAAGACAGTTACATTCCTCCCGTCTACCCGGTTGAAAAATAAACTGAAAACAAAAGCCCGGTTCATGCGGTTACGCGATTTTAACAGGAAATACAATGGAGTAGACGAAGAATAAACAAAAAAATACATATCTTTGCTTCCGACAAATCAATGGTTTCGTGGATTTATTCCTAAAAAAAGCCGATGAAATATGACGAAGAACACACTAGTATTATTTCTTTTATTTTTATTTCCATATCTATTCCAATCTGCCAACAGTAAAAATACTTCCCCTTATTTTTTTACACAGATTGGGGTAGAAGATGGATTAACACAGGGTACCGTTACCAATATCTATCAGGATACGGACGGATATTTGTGGTTAGGAACCCAGGGAGGATTACACCGATATGACGGATACGAGTTCAAGGTGTTCAAAAATAATCCGACTGACTCCTGTACCTTAACAGACAATAACATACAAGATATAGGAGAAGACAGACATAAAAATATCTGGGTAATCACCTATAACGGTGTTCATAAAATAATGCACCGGACAGAAAAGGTCAAACGATATTCTACCCAAACGCCCCGCGAGATGCACTGCTGTATGCGTAGTAAGGAAGGCGATTTTCTGCTGGCAGGAGAAAAAAAAATTTATCAATATGACGAACAAGGAGACTCGTTGATCTGCAAAGACTGGTTGTCCTCTATCCCTGGTTTGTCCGGTATAAAAGCACTCCAGGAAGATGAAGAAGGCAATCTTTATGTGGCAACTGCAAATTCCGGATTGGTAGTGCTCGACAAGCAAAAGAAAGTAATCCACCATTATAAACATAATCCCAAAGATCCTTCTTCATTCATTAGAGGAGCTATTCACGGATTATTCACAGACAGCCGAAAACGATTATGGATCACTTCCGAAACCTCTGGCCTGTGTTATCTGGATAAAAAACAAAAACGGTTTGTTCATGTAACTGCGGAAAACTCGGATTTAAACAGTAATGTGATTCGCGCGATAGCCGAACCGGAACCCGGCAGATTGTTACTGGGAACCTTTACAGGTTTAAACGACCTGGACATGGAAACATTAAAAGTCACTCCCTATAAATTTATTCCGGACGAACCGGGAGCTCTAGGGTATTATTCCATACACAGCATCCTGAAGGATAACACGGGAGCATTATGGGTCGGAACCTGGAAAGGGTTGAATTATTATAGTCCTGCAAAAAAACAATTCTATCTGCTTACTCCGAACGAATTTACCGGCCTGTTAGGCATGGGGAAAGAAGATAGGGACGGAAACATCTGGTTTGCAACCGAAGGCTCCGGGTTATTTTGCTATAACCCTCAGACCCGTGATCAGCAAATCTTTCCTAAAAGATCACCTTATAAAAGCAATTATAACGACAACATTATCAAATCATTGTTTATAAAAGGCGACAGTATTCTTTGTGCGACTCATGAAGGATCCGTCTATCTGTTTTCTCGGAAAAATAAAGATTATCAGTTACTTTATGATTATAAGTACGGCGATATTTACTCCTTACTCATCGACAACAAAGACCGGTTATGGATCCCGACTAATTCTAATAAGGGATTATTCCTGATTGATAAGGGGAAACCTGTCAACCAGTTCAAGGTAAATGGAAAAAACAGAAAATTCTATTACGTCACAACATTGAAAGAAACAGAGCCGGATGTTTTTGTCATGGGAACACTAACACAAAATCTTTATAGATATGATTTACAAAAAGAAACTCTTAAAATAATATCTTCTCCCGACCTAAATCTGAAAGAAGATGTAAAACCGGGAAGTATCACTGGTATCCAAACGGATTCCTTACATAATATATGGGTTTCTTTCTTTGGCAGTGGCATTTACCGCTTCGACAGTGAGATGAATCTTATCAAACAGTATACAGAAACGGACGGTATAACCGACAACTATATTTATACGATCATCTGTGATCGTAATAAACATTTGTGGGCATTGTCAGAAAAGACCCTCTATTACTATAATACACAAACCGACAAATTCTCCCCCATCCATAATGATGGCCGGCAAGCCTTGGAGTTCACCCAAATGGCCGGAACTGTCGACAATAACGGAACGCTTTATTTTCCCGGAAATAAAGGTATTCTCTGTTTTAATCCAGTTCAAATAACCTCTAACACGTTTACCCCTCCTGTCTATCTTACTTCATTATACATAAATAATAATCCGGTAGAATTTGAGAACACGAACGAACTCAAGTTAAAGGCTAATGAAACAAATATATCTATTGGATATACCGCTCCAGACTTTATTGCGCCCAAACTAAATCAATACGCCTATAAAATGGAAGGGGTAGAAAAAGAGTGGAATTATGTAGGGCAACGCAGGATGGCTTACTACAACAATTTGGCCCCAGGTACTTACAATTTAAAAGTAAAGGTTGCCAACAGTGATGGAATATGGAATCCGAAGGAAGCAACCTTACGAATTACCGTTATGCCTCCACTCTATAAAACATGGTGGGCATACGCCTTATATTTCATAGTAATAACAACAATTATCTGGAAGTTTATCTATTATCAAAAGGTACGCCATGAACTGGAAAGTAACATACGATTCAAACAAATGGAACAGGAAAAAATGAAGGAATTACATGAGGAACGTATGAGATTATTTACCAACTTCTCACACGAACTATGTCATTTTTCGTGGACAATACCGACAGTCTGATTTCAACTTT